>Ga0255751_10005718_pt1 | contig 11040 bp, 11 predicted proteins | sample 071ome_20_FD_179951 | JGI IMG/M metagenome (GOLD analysis project Ga0255751, IMG submission 179951) | Coastal salt marsh microbial communities from the Groves Creek Marsh, Skidaway Island, Georgia - 071412BT metaG (version 2) | ecosystem: Environmental > Aquatic > Marine > Intertidal zone >...
TACGTTCTGTTCTGTATCATTTTTAAGATGCTTTCAATATAGACAAGCATCGTATCATAGTAATCAATCTTCAAACAAACCGTAGAAAGTTTTTCGTCGGCATCAAGATATTTTTGCATAGTATCTTTGTCACGAATTTTTTTGGGGAATGGATTCTCCACATAAACATCAGGATCTGCCTTTCCACTAAAATATTCGTATCTTTCATGACGAATATTTTTTCTTTGCTGCTCTGCCTTTTTTCTTAAAAGAAAAATGTTATTATATAAGTCGAAATATTTTGCGTGTAATGCAGGAATGTTTAACGATTCTGTGTGTAGATTATCTGGATCTATCTTTGCGTCTTTTTGCCACATTTCTTGAATAGTATCAAGATCAAAAGTCATAATTCAGTGCCAGCCAAATTAGTTATATTGTAACTAGTATACTTGAAACTAACGTCTGCTGTAAAGTACTGGATGTCCGTATCTGTTGCATCAAAGGTCATTGTTGACAATGTATATGGAAACAGATCCGTAAAGTTTACGTTGAACTTTGCAACTAAGTTATTATTAAGTATCTGTAAAGTTCCGTCAGAATAAATGTTCTGTCTGTCGTTTTTATATCTTCCTTGGAGAAGACCTTCGGCTTCCAAATCTCTGAACTCTTGTACACTTTCAGGATATCCTAAACCACGAATCCAGTTTTGAATTTCCATAAAGTTTTCAAGATTTTCATCGACCAAAAATCTCAGGGTCAAATCGCCAAACTCAATCTTATCACCTGGTGTTGGAATATCACGCAAGTAATTTGGTTGAATTGCAATACCAAGATTTAAATCTGGTATGTTGGCTTGATTACAAAAGAATGCTACCTTCGGACTCCTTTTCAGATTGAATCTAAAACCTGTTGGAGCAAGAAAGTTTCTATTCTCAATTTGTGAAGGTCTTCCGCCAGTTGCCATATCAAGAAATAATCAGATTAAACCACTCTTCGCTCATACCTTGAATAATATGATCTGCAGATTCTTTATCAATAGCATATCCTTCTTGGATTAAATGCTCAACAACCTTCTCATAATTTTTGTATGCTTCTTGTGTTTCTCTTGGGGTTGGTTTCATAGCATTACTATTTGTTATTTGTATTTAGATAAAAAAAGAGGACCCTTTCGGATCCTCTAATAAACTCTGTGAGTTTAAATCACATGAGGTTCTTAACAGCAACACGTCTGTAGTAACGGTTCTGGTTAACGTTGAGTCCACCAAGACCCTGGTTGGTTCCTTCTGCGAATGGGTTAGCAACCATACCGTAACGGGTCTTAAATCCGATTTTGGGCTGGAAGCTGTTCTCACCAACGGCACGAACCATTTGGAGAGGAACATATGGGCAGTAGAACAGACCTGCGTCATAAGGTGAAGAACCCTTATAACCGACGACATAGTACTGGTTGCCACCAGTTGCATTACCTGCGGTGAGGTTAGCAGAATATGGGTCGATGTAGACGCGATACTTACCTTGGAGAACACCAGCGAAGGTGTTACCAGTGTCATCAACGTTCAGGTTAGCGTTGAGTGCTGGGGTGTAATCCAGAACGCCAGCCATGGTCAGAGCGGAAGCAACGTCTGCAGAGCAGAGGATCATGTTGCCCTTTCCTCTACGAGTTCTTTGTGCAATCGCGTTAGCGTCGCGCTCGATTTGGAACAGGAGACCCTTGAACTTCTCAACAGACCAACGACCGTTGGAGTCGATGTCGAGGTCGAAGATACCAGCGGTAGCGGTGTTTTGAACAGCACCTTGCTCAGCAACCTTATAGATGGTTCTGATGACTTCACGGTTGATTTCAGCGAGGATCTCAGTTGACAGAATGTTTGCCAACTCAGCTTCTGCATTCAGACCGTGGATTGCCTTGAGGTCCTGAGCGAGTTCTAAGGAGTACTCAGCCTTCAGTGCTCTTGACTTAGCGGTAACAGTGACTTTCTCGATCGAGAATGCCATCTGGTTGAATGCATCCTCAGCAGTGCCGTCAAGACCTTCTGCGGAGTCGGTTCTCATACCCTGACCAACGTTGTAACCGATTGAAGAAGCGGTTCCAACAGGGTTCAGAACTGAAGGGTTAGAGCCAGTCTGGGAAGTAGTACCCATACCAGCGGTGCCATCGCTGAAACCATTCTCGTCGTCACGACCGAAGGGCTGACCAGAGAATGCGGTGTCTGCTTCGTTGAACAGTGCTTCAGCACCAGACTGATTCTGGTAACGTGAACGCATTGCGAAGATGAGTCCAGTAGGACCAGACATTGGCTGAACGCCTGCGAGGTCATAAGCGACCAGGTTAGGCATTGAACGTCTGATCAGAGAGATCAGAACGGGATCGAAACCTGCAGTAGGGCCAACAGCGTTTGCTGAACCGGTGAAACCACCGTTACCTACAGCATTGGTTGGTGCCTCAGAGAGGAATGAACCAGACTGCTCGAATGCAGACTGCTCACGGAGGAATTTTTCTTGGTTTTCCAGCAGGACTGCGGTTACCGCCTTACGATGGGAATCTTTGATTGGATCAAGACCCTCATAGTTGAGGAGAGGTGCCCACTTTTCCTGCAGATGCTCGGAATGGAACATTTGCGTGTACCTATGTAAAGTTTGCGTTTGATTTAATGTTAAATTCAGTTATTTTTGCTAAAAGCACCCAGAGTTCTCAGGTATGCACTCATTGAGTTCGAATACGACTCAGGTGAAGCATCTAAACCTTCGGACAGAGTTTCTGTTTTAGCTGAAGGAGACACTGCCTTTGAAGAGAAATATGATTCCTTCAAGGTCTCCAGTTTTTCACGATATTCTTCCTCACTTTCAAACTCAACACTTTCGGCAAGTGAAGCGAGTTTCTCTTTCTGAGTCTGTGCAAGACCTTCAGAGACTTGATCTAAAATTCCATCAGCAACCGACTCTGCGAGACGCTTGTTGAGTGAAATGTTTTTCTCAATTTGCTCGTTGAGTTTTTCTTCCATTTCATCAAGTTTGTCTACCATGCTCTCAAGAACATCATATTTATCTTCAGGGATTGATACATAATGTGCTTCAAAAAGATCCTTCATTCCGTGGAGGAAGGATTCAGTCATTTCAGTCTTGAGACCGTGCTCAACTGCGAGTGCATTCTCTTGGAACCACTCGTCAGCGACGTACTCCAGATAGGAGTCAACACGCTCTGCAAGAGCTTCTTTAATTTCTTGTACCTCTTCAGCAAGAGCAGAGGAATATTGCTCTTCGAGAGATTCTTTGATTTCCGAAACCTTTGCTCTCAGAGCAGTTTCGAAAACAACCTTTGCTTTTTCTTTAAACTCTTCGGAGAGTTCTTCGCCGCCAAGGAGAGCATTGACATCTTCTTCGATATCATACTCTTCTTCAACGGTCTCTTCTTCGACTTCTTCTTCTTCAGCGACGATCTCTTCAGCTTCGTCTACGATTTCTTCTTCAGTCTCTTCCTCCTCGGAGATGATTTCTTCATCTTCGAGTTCTTCCTCTTCCTTCATTGCCTCAGCGGGTTTTGCTCCCTTGTTGACTACATCTCTTACTTGCTTAAGAGAACCGCCAGGAGTCTTCAGCTTTGCTGAATCATCGTCTGACTTGTAGTTTTCTGGGGTAGGGCCACCAAGATCTTCCCAACCACCAGTTTGTCCGTCTGGAATATTACCAGACAGTTTTTGCATTGGTTCAGCTGGCTTTGCTCCTGCGTTAACAGCAGTCTTGGATTGCTTAGTGCCTACTTCCATTTCTTGTAATTGTGTACCACGAGACATTTGAACTCTCCGATTTACCTGTATTAAATCTATATTTATTTATAAATGAAAACTTTTTATAAGTTATTGAGAAACTCATTAAAAAGATTTAACTTGTGCTCATCAAGTCTTTTTTGATCGACAAGTGTATTAATAGTCTTGTATGTTTTGGTAGCGAGTTTCTCACGGAGAACTCCACCATCCCATACCCACTCTTTTCCTTCCATAATTCCCTGAACAAAAGCGTCGGGGGCAGAAGGATCAGCGACGATATCAGCAGCAGTTGCTAACATAAAATCTTCACCAACTTCAGAATAACCTTCTTTGGTTGGACGAAGAGATCCGATACCACGAGAGGAAACGCCAAGAGTAACTCCTTCATTCAAAAGAGACTCTGCAATTTTTCCCATTGGAGTTGAAAGGATTTGTGCCTTTCCAATAAAATCATTTCCCTTTTGCTCAAGAGAAACAATCTTATGAGAAACTCTATCAAGATTGATCGTTGGGCCATCTGGATGACCAAGTTCGCCAAGAGCACGGCCCTTGCAAATATATTGATCGTGATATCTCTTGACCTCACGCTCCATTACATTAAGACGATAAACTCTGCCGTTACGGTTTTGTTGTTCTGTCTGGAGAAATGGTCCTTGGATGTAGAGAGTTTTCTTACCGTCTTTTTCTTCGGTAATAACTTCTACTCTTTCGATCTCTTCTCTAATGAGTTTCATTTGATTAACCTGTGTAACCTACTTTTGCACCTCTGATGGTGCCTGTTGCATAACAAACATCATTTGGTTTTTTCTCAATAAATTCAACAGTTCCATCTGGAATTGTGATAAATGATGTGGATGCTGCACCAACGACAGTGCTCACTCCAATGGTTCCAGTGCTTCCAGAAACATTAACAACTCTTACAACAGTTGCCTGTGCAAAAGAAGTTGCAGATCCCGCAGCAGTTGGAATCGCTATTTCATTATCAATTATTAATGCTCTTGTCATTATTCCTATAGGACATTTATTAGTTATTTATTTATTTCGATTATTCCTCTTCCTCAACGGAATCATCTGAATCACCGAACATAGAGTCTGCTACATTTGAACGATAACCATCGATTCTTTCTGCAGATTTTGCAAAAAGGATTTCTTTGATTTTATCGCTGATTTGAGATGGCGACTCTTCAGTACCAATTAAATCTAAAAGTTCTTCCATAACTATATCAATGGGATCTTTAGTATTTATATTTCGCCACCCTTGGGCATTTCTGGGGCTCTTGTTATATCACCTTGTGATTCCAAATCTGGTTCTGTAACTGGGGCTCCAAGAGCACCTTGCTCTTGTGGAATTGGTTGACCTGTAGCTGGATCAATTGCCATTTGTGTTGGGTCAGGAATGATTCCTTTTTCAATTTCTTTTTTGATTAATTTATCTTGCTCTAGAATTTCTTCATCTGTTTGACGAAGAATCTTGCGACGAACATAATCCTGAGAGAAATACTTTCCTACGTATGGTTCTGCAGTTGCGACCATATTAAGTCTCTCATTCATCAACTCACTATCTTTGAGTTCTGAGAAGTGATTATCATAAAGGAAATCATATTGAATATGCTCACTCATAATCTCCCAATCTTCTGGAGTGATAATGTTCTTGAGAATTAATTGTGTCTTGAGCATATCACTGAACATATTTGAGAATCTTTTTCTCAAACGTCCAACAAACTTGGTAAACTTCAGTTCGTCTCTTAGAATTTCAGACGATCTGCCCAGATTAAATCCACCTTCTCCGTCCATTCTGCTCGGCGGAACATTAAGGGACCTGTAAAGTTTTTTCTTAAAGTATTCAATATCAGTGATTTCTCCCAGGTTTTGACCTCCAGGCAGAGTAGAAATTTCAGTTCCACGTCCTCCTTCTCTTCTGGGGAGCCAGAAATCCTCAAGCATAGCCATGTATTTCTTATCATCACGGATTTCTCCAGTATTTGCATCATAAACCAACTTGTTACGATAACGCATCATAACGTCACGGAGATATTGTTCTGCCTTTACCTTAGGGAGATTGCCAACATCAATGTAAAAAATTCTACGCTCAGGAGCACGTGACAATCTGTAGATAACAAGTGAGTCCTCAATCATACGAAGCTGGTTGAGTGACTTGATTGCTTTATGGAGATATGAAAGTGTATTTCCTTTATTTCTATCTACAAGACCTGAAGTGCAATATGTAATTGCATCTTTTGCAATCTTAATTCCTTGGCTTGCACCAGTTGCTGTTGCGTTTCCTGTTGGATATTGTGATTTTGGATTGTAAATAAAGTACTCTTCAATCTCTGGGAAGTCATAATCCATGGGATTATCGTTCGCAAATCTTTGAAGAGGTGCTAACTTATCGCCTGGTTTTTTCTTTTGTTGGCGAATATAACGCATTTTCATTGCGTCAATATAACGAAGTTCTTGAATTCCTTCGTGAGGATTCTTTAAATCGATGATTTTGTGATAGTAAATTCTTCCGTCAATATACCAATTTCTATAAATTTCGTGAGATTTCTTATCAAAATCAAGCATATCCAAAATGTGCTTGAATTCTGAACGAATCTTTTTCTTAATGCCATCGCTGGCATTTAAATTATCCAGATCAATTTGAACAGGAACATCGTTTTGATCTGATACGATTGCTTCGTTTACGATATCTTCAATAGCACTATCCACTTCTGGATGCAGTGACATTTCACGATATCTTTTAATGAGCTCAAACTCAGTTCTATATACACCCTCTATATCAACATAAGATCCAAAAAAACCACTACTCATATAGTGGTCAACCCCGTCCTCATTGTTAGGTGGGACGGGGGAAACCGCTGATGGAGATAGTGGTTCAGTGTCCTCTATTGAGAACCCAAATAATTTTGCCATAATTTATTTTGGTTTTGATCTTTAGACTATTTATTAGGCGTTTGCGCCGCCAGCTCCTTTGACTCTGAATGATTGAACTTGGAATTCAACAGTGAACTCCTCAATCGTATCAGAAGAATCATAGGAAAGATCAATCTGAGACACGTTAGTTGGGAATATATCTTGGAATTCATACTCCGCCAGAACAGAGTTTGCACTTCCCAAGTTGTTTGTGCTGTTAATTACCGAACCTCTTCCAAGTTGGAAGACATTGGCATTTGTCATATAAGAACCTGGGTTGGTAGCACCAATGTTGTTATCAAGTCTTGCGATAGCCTCTACCCAATCCTCAAATGCTCTTCTGAGAACGAAGTCTTCGTCGTTGATGATAGATACGGTCCAAGTATCGACTGTTCTGTCACCAGCTACCTTGAAGATTCTTCCTCTGAAAGGAACATCAATTGCTGCAATGTTTTGAGCAGGCAGTGCTGCTGACTTGCACATAAATCTGAACTTACTTGCATCCCAGTTAGTTGAAACTGCGCTGGGGAAAGTGGTTAATTCAACCTCAAATAGATTGGGGCGAGCGCCGCCCCCCGAAAGTTCGGATTTAAATTGTGAAATTGTTCTGTTTGGTCTGGAAGTTGCCATGATTTTCTCCTCCTTTTGTTATTTATTATATGCTAGATCAAACTCTGCCAACGACCTCTTCAAAACTGACCCCAGTTCGAGTCGCAACAAACGTCAGGGTGACGTAGTTGATAGACTTGGTTGGTTTCAGGAAGATGTCTGCTCTAAACTCATTATTATCAATAACGTCAGGAGTGTTATTTGTGGTATCACAAACAACCAGGAATCCATAGAGTCCTCTCTTCGCTTCAACATCTCTGAGATAAGGTTCAACGATGTTCTTGAAGTTTGCTCTTGTCAGTTCATCGTTCAGTTCGAAGAGTTGTGCCTCAGCAGCTCTTTCGAGTGCTTGCTCAACCGTAAGGAACAAGCGGCGAACATTGATTCTATCAAATGCAGATGCATAACCGAGAGCGGTCTTATCACCAAACAGAAGTGAACCAATACCAGGTTTCGTGACAACTGGGTTAATTCTCAGAGGATACAGTTGATCTCTTTGAGCTTTGTTTGGATTGTATGCAAGTTTGACAACATTATTAATGATGCCTCTTTGCTGACCAGCAGGTGAGAACCAAGGATATGCTTGGATCGAAGTTCTGACCATTAATCCAGCAACGTCTGCGTTGGTTGGAATGTATCTGAACTCGTTATTGAATCTATCATAAGTGTACTTGTAACCACTATCAAAGGTTGCATAAGATGAAGATGAAAGTGGTGAGAAGAACTCAATCAAGTTATCAGTTTGTACATCGGTATTGGTTTCATTGACCAGATCACTTCTGTGTGGTCCAATAACAGCCATACAATCTTTTCTGCTATTTGCAAGCGAGATCAGATAGTTTGCTTTTGCTTGAGATAAGGTCTTATCGGTAAGACCAGGACCCATAATCAGATAGTCAACTGCAATTTCATCTTTGTTTTGGAAGAGACCGTAACCCGAAACAAGATTTCCAAGAGTTGCGGTCATTCCACCGTTAGCTCCGATTTCAGGAATTCCTGCTGAGTAATCTTCGCCACCACCAAGAGTGTAAGTTACGTTTCCGATTGCAGAGAAGGTAACGTCTTGTGCTTTCTGTCTCCAGAGACCACCAGAGGTTGTAACAGGAGTGAAGTCGGTTGAGAATCCAACTGCTCTTGGCTCAGTACCGTGATATAGGTCAGCAGTATTTGATGGATTATATCCAGCGTAGACATAATTTGACTGATCTGCAATATACTGCTTGTAGAAGATCTTGGTTGGAGCGTCTACGTTCGAAACAGCATCTTGTGATTTCGAAAGACTTACGAACTTCTCAAGAATGGTTCCTTGGTTTCCAGTGATTGTTCCATAGTCATCAACAACAGCAACGTGGATACCATCACCCTTACCATTTCTATTCAGTGAATAGACGTTTGATACTGGTTTTGGTGCAATTGTCTTCCAGTAGATAACAGCATTATCCAGATCAAGTGTTTGCTGGTCGTACCAGTCTTTTGTAGATACAGGAGTATATGCTGCTACATCAGCTGAAAGTCCAGTGTTAATACCAGAGTTATTAACAAAGAACAGTGAATCTGAAGTATCGAATTGTGCGTATGATACTCTCTGACTATAATCAATCTTTGTTGTAGTGTTTACACCAGATGATGTTTCTACACGAGCGACAATCTTAACATCAATTGTGCTATTTCCACTGGTTGCGTCTGTGCTAACACCTGTAATGATACCTTTCAGATATCCATTGAAGGTAGCAGTTGTTCCAAGACCAGCAATTACAGTGTCGTTGAGTGATGCAGTAACACCATAACCGATGATAGCACCAGCGTTGCTCAAGTTAGTAGTGTTAATACCAATTCTTTGGTCTGCAAGGTCGTCAATGACACAAACCTTCAGTCCATTAGCCCAAGAACCAGGGTTCTTTGAAGCCCAAGAATAGTTTGTTCCACTTTCGTGGTTATTTTGGTAATCGTCGTAATTATCAATTCTCAATGAAGATGTTGATGCAATACCAACACCAGCGTTAGCGTTGTTCAGGTCGTCGTCTCCGACTCTAACAACCTTGAGAACTCCTCCGTATGAAAGATATGAAGCAGCACTCATCCAATACTCATATTGAGCATCTGTGGAAAGAGGCTTACCGAAGGTATTAATTAATTCTTGTTCAGTAGTGATGTCAATCGCTTCATTAACAGGTCCAATTCTGAAAGGTCCAGCAATCGCACCAATATTATCTAAAACATTATCAGCTCTCCCTACTGTTAAATCAACCTCTCTGATAAGTACACCAGGAGATAATTGAGGAGTCGCCATGTTTTTCTCCGTAATAGACTCAGTTTATCTGAAAATATTTATTAAAAAGTTACTTTTCGCAGGGGAAACGAGACGTGAACTACTTACCAGTCAGGATATTCCCATTTCCCATGATCCGCAAAACGCGCATTAGAAACCCTGCAAATGGTGCATTGCTTACATTCATAAGAATATGATGATGCAACTGCTCCTCTATCTTTTCTTGTCCTGTAAAAATCTTCAACTAAATTTTTTGTTTCTCCGCAGACTCTACATTTTCTATCAGCCAATAGTAAATGTCCAAGTTGTATTTGGCGGTCTAATTCCATTACATATATTCCCACATATAAGCTCTGTCACCATACTCATCCGTATACCATCTATCTCCATCTACATCAACAAAACTGCTATTGTCTAAACCATCTGAGATAAAACCAAATGGGGACATATCCTGTTCGATTTGATTTTTCTGTTCTTCATACAATCTTTTACGAACGTCCTGATCAGTAAGTTCCTTAAAGTAATCCTGTGCAACCAACCAAGCATATATGACAAGACACATTGCAAGGTCATCATTACATCCATCCTCAGCCTCAAATGAATTATTCTTTTGAATAAAGGTTGTTAGTTCTGATATAATCTCATAATCCTTGAAGAGAAGTTTATCCTCTTCAATCATTGTCTTAAGATTGAGAGCACCAACTTTTTTGACAGTCTTGGACATTTTTACACCAAGTTGAGTTTTCTTTCCAGAAAAACCTTGACCAACAATTTGCCCTGCTCTTCCTCTCATTGAGCACATCAAAAGATTTTGATACTCTAAATCATATTGAATAATACTTGCTACCTGATCCCCAATATCATTCACTTCACATAAAATATATGCATTATTATAACTCTTCGCAACTTCCCAAATTATATTAGGAAACAGCATTGGTTTAATCTCATTATTTCTATATTTTGCAACTACCTTATGGGGGAACTCTGTTATGTCAACGACCACAAATGCAGAGTAGTCTTCGCTAACCCCACGAGCCACATCGACCGTAATCACATAGTCTTTATTCTCTTGAGATACTTCATATACATCTAGTCCAGCATTCTTCTTAAGTGGACTATCATATATGAAAGATCTTAATTTGCTTGGTGCGATTAATGTATCAATTGATCCAAGGAATTCGCACTCAAACTCAATTTTAAATTGCTGTTCTGATGTGTTTGCAATGGTCTGCTTTTTCCATTCATTGTCTCTTCCTGGTACTTCCGACCAATGAACATCAGTTGGCACATATTCGTTTTTACCTTTCTCCGCATCGTGCCACATACGGTAGAAATGATTCATACCGTGTGGCGTTGAAACTATGATGACTTTTGTGCTCTTACCAGAAGTAATAGTAGGATAAACAGATGCAAAGAAGGAATCTGCGATATGGTTCGGAACGAACGCAAATTCGTCGAGGAAGAGGATATTGAACGACATGCCTCGGACAGCACTCGCAGATGTAG
>Ga0255751_10005721_pt1 | contig 11037 bp, 15 predicted proteins | sample 071ome_20_FD_179951 | JGI IMG/M metagenome (GOLD analysis project Ga0255751, IMG submission 179951) | Coastal salt marsh microbial communities from the Groves Creek Marsh, Skidaway Island, Georgia - 071412BT metaG (version 2) | ecosystem: Environmental > Aquatic > Marine > Intertidal zone >...
TTGCAAGAGAACTCAGAGTTCCAATTTTTGCTCTTTCTCAATTAAATCGTGCTGCAGAAGCTAGAGAAGATAAAAGACCTAGACTTGGAGACTTGAGAGAATCTGGAGCAATTGAGCAGGATGCTGATATTGTAATGATGCTTTATAGAGATGATTACTACAACCCTGGAACTGATAGACCAGGTGTTGCAGAAGTGAATATAGTTAAAAATAGATCAGGCCAAACTGGTAAAGTTGACTTGTTCTTTAGTAAAGAATTTACTCAATTTAGTAATTATTCAAAACAAGAACAAGATTAAGTTTGAATCAAAAACTTAAAGCTTATTTTTTAATAGGCTTACTTGCAGTTTCTTGGGGAAGCATACCGCTAATTATTAAAACGTCGGATATAGACTCTTTACAGTTAGTAGGAATTAGAACTTTTCTTGGAGCGATATTTTTAGGAGTTTTTGTTTTAAGAAAAAAGGGAATTAACAAGCAACTGTTTTATTCAGGGTTTGTATTAGGTCCTTTATTAGCAATCCACTGGGCAACTATGTTTAAATCTATTGAATTAAATTCAGTTGCTGTTGGGATTGGTCTTGTTTTTTCTTATCCAATTTTTATTATTTTATTGGAATTTTTTAAAGGTACAAAAATAACTTTTTTACAAGTGTCCATAATATTAATTGGATTTTTTGGCTTATTTCTTTTACTTGACATTTCAACAATCCGTTCTGTTATTGGAGTTTTATATGGGTTAATTAGTGCTTTATCATTATCAATTTTAATTTTGATTGGAACTAAGAAATCTGAACAGTACGGGGGATTAAATGTTGCATTCATCCAAGTTTTATTTGCTGCAATTTGTCTTTTCAGCTTTACAATACAAGGCTTTAGTTGGATGATTGAAAACCTCTTTGTAAGCATTTTCCTTGGTTTCTTTTTAACCGGTGTGGGACTAGTTACCTACTGGTATGTTGTTAAAGTCATAACGCCTATTTCAATTGGTACGGTGACATACCTTGAACCCGTAACAGGAGTTATTCTTGGAGCGATTCTATTAAACGAAAAACTAAAGTTTGTTCAATATATTGGATTTTTAATCGTAATCTCAGTGGGATTGTATCAAGTTTATTTAGATTCTAAAAAGACTTCCGGTTCAACCGCTTGATAATCGTTAAAGAAGTTAGAATTCTGAGAAATAAAATTATAAAAATCCCATTCTGAATTTTCTGAAAAATATTTTTTAACCATTCCAACAGTTGCTTTTATAGGTGTAGATAACCTAACGTACTCTTCTCTATCTAAATGTTCAGTAATTTGACCTTCCGAGTTAATTCGTTTAATAGCATTAGTTACCTTGTTAGTTGTTATCTTATAGTTTCCATTCATTAGGTTGTTTAAAAATAAGGAAAGCTTAGGTTCGTCTGAAGCTGTTACATCAACTATGATGCATTCTTCATTATTCTCAAAATCTAACTGTTGAAAATCATTAATTTCTGAAACTTTTTCAAAAGATATATTGCCATTTAGGTTTAAAATTTTATATAAAGTAAATAAAGATTTGAACTCAAACATCAAAATCTGCATATAATTTAAAGTAATAAATTTTTAAAATAATCAGAAATTTTTAGGAGAAAATTTTTTACTATGAATGAACTAAATAGAAAATATGTTACAGGACTTGGAGCTTCTCGAGGTGTAGCAATAGGTAAATCATTCATATATGAAAATGAAGTAAATTTTAATAATCCAGCAAAACTATCGTGTTTAGAAGCAACAAAAACACTAATAATTAAATTTGATAATCAAATAGTTGCGTTTGAAAAGGATAATAGAAAAGATGAAGCTGATGTTCTTCAAGCTTATAATCTCATACTTCAAGATCCTGAAATTTTATCTCAATTTGAAACAGTTGATCAAAATTCAGTAGAAAGAGTTTTTAATGTTTTTGAGGAAACAGCTTTGATTTTTCAAAATATGGATGACGATTACTTTAAGCAGAGAGCGGAAGACATATTATCTGTTGGAAAACATCTAGTGTTTTGTATGCAACAAATAGATAAGTCAGTTTCTCTAGAATCGGAAACAATTCTTATTGCAAGTGATTTAACTCCTGCTGATACTTCTTCAATGGAATTAAATAAAGTTAATGGAATAGTTTTAAAAGAGGGTGGGTTTACATCTCATGCAGTCATTGTTGCAAAAAATTTAGGTATTCCTTGTGTTATAGGTGTGAAAGATAAATTAGATTCTTTAGAAAGCAATAAGCATTTAGCAATTGATGGAAGTACAGGTGAAATTTACATAGACCCTACTGCAGATGATGAAAAGAATTTATTGAATAAACAAAGTGAGCATAAAAAAATAATTGATAGCTTTTCTAAAGAGAAATATGAAACATTAGGATTGACCTACAGAGTAAACATTGGATCTAACGAAGAAATTTCAAGTTTTGAACATCCTTTCTTAAACTCAATTGGATTATTTCGATCAGAGTTTATTTATCTTGATAGCGAAACTTTACCTGATTTAGAACAACAAACTAATGTAATCAACAATATTGGAGATAAGTTCAGTGGAACTATTGTCTATCGTACTTTAGATATTGGAGGTGATAAACAGGTCAATTATTTAAATCTTCCAAAAGAAGAAAACCCGTTTTTAGGTGTCAGAGGAATTCGACTGTCCTTAGCTAATAAAAGTTTGTTCGAATCACAAATTAAATCAATTTTGAATTCAAATTGTGTTGATCGGATAAAAATTATGTTCCCAATGATTTCTACAGTTCCTGATTTTCTTGAATCAAAAGACTTTGTTGAAAAGATTGCTTCAGAAATGAATATAGTTTCACCACCTCTAGGGATTATGGTAGAAACACCTTCATCAGTATTTTTAGTTGATAAATTTGCAGAAATAGTAGATTTTATCTCTATTGGTACTAATGATTTAACTCAGTACATAATGGCAGCCGATAGAGGAAACTCTCATTTAACAAAATATCAAGATTCACTTAGCCCAGCAGTATTAAGAGCTATTTCAAAAGTAATAGATACAGGAAGTGATAACAATATCGAAGTTTCAGTTTGTGGTGAGATGGCATCAGACCCAATTTCTGCTTTTGCTCTTTATGTTCTTGGATTGACCACTTTTAGTATGTCGCCTTCAGCAGCTCCTTTTGTTTTTAACAAAATTGTTAAGAATCAGAATCTTGATAAATCTGATCTTAAGTATAAAATCTTAAATGCGTCTAGCTATAAAGAAGTAAGAGAAATACTTAATTTAGAAACATCATGAAAGTACATGCAATTTTACTTGCAGGCGGATCAAGTAATCGTTTTAACAACGAAGAAAATAAAGTATATTTTCCAATTGGCGGAAAGCCTGCTCTTTATTGGCCATTAGCCACATTAGATGAATCAGAAAAAGTCGATTCGATTCTATTAGTTGTTAGGGACGAAGACTGGGAAAAAACAAATACTGTAATTGAATTAGTAAACCCCAAAAAGTTAACAGGTATTACACAAGGTGGCGATACTAGACACGAGAGCGAATACCAAGGATTGAATTACTTAAAACAAAGACAAGAAGTCAAAGAGGAAGATTTAATTTTAATACACGATGGTGCAAGACCATTACTCCCCAAGAAGTTATTAGAAGAACTAATTGATGTTGCTAAAAAGTATGGAGCCTCTGCACCAGGGTTTAACTCTGAGAACCTAATGAAGAAAAACAGTAAAGATTCAGAAAATAATTTAGAGACTATAGTAGAAATCCAAACCCCCCAAGTCTTTCCAGCTTCTGAATTATGGAAGTCTTATGAATTAGCAAAATTAGATGGTTGGCAAGCAGTTGATACAACAGAATGTGTTTCAAAATATTCAGAGCTTGAAGCAGTAGTTATCCCCGGAGATCAAAGAAATATGAAAGTTACATTTATAGAAGATATATTTAAATTAGAACAAATAATTTAAACTTTTGAAGTATAAAATTTGATATTTAGCCGATTAAAAAGGTTACATTAGATTTATACATTGTCTTAATAAATAGGAAATCTTAAAACTAAACTGATAAAATTTTAGTAATCATTTAGGACGGAGGTATGGTGCTGCTTAGCTCACCTTACACAATCGGGGTAGTATTTTTTACGCTCGCAGTAATGTGGGTTGTTCAAATGAGCCTTGCAAAAAAACAAGCAACTGGGTTTTTAAATGCCATCAATAGCATTAAAGGCCCTGGTTTGGAAGTAGCAATCGGTGTAAACGAACCTAAATGGGGTAGAAAAAAAATTTATTTGGCAATTGCAGCAGATCAAGATGCTGTTGTTGTGGATGGTTTAGTTTTGCAAGGAGTTACAACTTTTGCTAAAAGTCAACCAGAAACAACGTTTAATGGTTTGCATTTGTCTGAAATTGTTGAAACAAATAAAACTGAACCTATTTGGCAATCAGCAAAAATGGCTGGGGATACTTTGATGAAAAAGATTCAAAGTGAGTCGAGTAGTAATTCAACAAAGTAAATCTAAGGGGGAAATATGGATGCTTTGGTAGCAGGCGCAGAAGCGTTTATCCAAGTATTTAGAACCGCTGCTGATGTATTTGTTGGTTTCACAACAGGAATTATTCCTATTGTGGTTGTGTTCTTAACTGCTGTTAACGCAACAGTTAATTTTATTGGTAAAGATAGAGTTGAAGGATTTGCTAAATGGGCTTCCCAAGAGGGTTGGGTCTATATGCCAGTTCGTTATACATTGCTACCATTCGTAGCAGTCTTTATGTTGACAAACCCAGTTTGTTATACATTTGGTACATTCTTACCTGAAAAGCACAAACCAGCATTTTACGATGCAGCTGTAAGCTTTGTCCATCCAATTACAGGTATCTTCCCACACGCAAATGGTGGTGAGTTATTCGTTTGGTTAGGAATAGCTGCAGGTGTAGAAATTGTTGCACCTGATACAGTTACAGCTCTTGCAGTAAGATATCTACTTGCCGGACTTGTAGTTATTTTAATTAGAGGTATCACAACAGATATTATCTATGGAATAATGTCAGCAAGAAAGGAGAATGCAGAATAATGCAAGCCTTAATTGAAAAAATTGGTCGTTCCGTTGGTGGCGTAGTTGGAACATTGTTCCAAGCTGGTCGTGATGCAGTTGACCTATGTTTAAAAACAATTATTCCATTCATGGCATTCGTTACATTTGTTATTGGTTTAATCCTTGAAACAGGTGTAGGTGATGCTATTGCTAATGGTATCAAAGGATTTTCAAGCAGCTTAGGCGGCTTAATGATTGTTTGTATAATCTGTGCGATTCCTTTGTTGTCACCACTCTTGGGACCTGGTGCTGTTATTGCCCAGATCGTAGGTGTATTAATTGGTACTGAAATAGGTAGAGGTAATATTGATCCTTCAATGGCACTCCCTGCTTTATTTGCAATCAACCCACAGGTTGGTTGTGACTTCGTACCAGTTGGTTTAGCTCTTGGTGAAGCTGAACCAAAAACAGTTGAAGTTGGTGTTCCAGCAGTTCTAACAAGTAGAATGATTACTGGACCAATCTCAGTTGTAGTCGGATATCTCTTTGCATTAGGTTTGTAAAAAAATATCTAACAATTTATAATTTTGTAACGCTCTGTGAAAGATCAGAGCGTTACATTTTATAGAAGCAAAAATTGGAGAAAATTTAAATGGCAGATTATAAAAAAGTAAAAGTTGAAGCTGGCCCTAGTGGATGGGGTGGACCTTTAGAAATTCAACCAACAGATGAAAGGAAATATATTGTCTGTGTAACTGGTGGGGGTATTCATCCTGTTGCTCAAAAAATTGCTGATCTAACTGGAGCTGAAGCATTTGATGGATTCAAATCATCACCTGAGGGTAGTTTTGGAGCTATGGCTTGTGCAGTTATTGACTGTGGTGGTACAGCAAGAATTGGAGTTTACCCAATGAAAGGTGTTCCAACAATTGATATACATGACACAACACCAGCTGGACCTTTAGCCATGTTTATTAAGGAAGAAAACTTCGTTTCAGGAGTATCTGAGGATCAAGTTAGCGAAGCTTAATGAACATATATCAGTCTGAAATCGTTCATATTGGTGATCAGGCAGAGTTATTTCTTAATGAGGGGATAGTTGTTTTTTTTGGAGATAATGCCCCGGAGGAATTAAAAGATTTTGCCGTTTTACACAAATTAAATGAAATTTCGGGAGAAATTGTAGTTGGTTCAACAATACAATTATCTGGATCAAATTTAAAAGTTACTGCTGTAGGTCATGTTGCAAATGAAAACTTTCAAAACCTTGGCCATTTAGTTTTGAAATTAGATTCTGCAACTGAAGCAGCGCTTCCGGGAGATGTTAGTTGTAGTTATGATACAAAGCCTGAAGTAAAAATAGGAGATAGTTTAAAAATTTTAATATGAACTTTACAGAAGAATTAATTAAACGAGAAAAAGAATTAGGTAGACCAGTTAGGGTTGGTTTGGCTGGTGCTGGACAAATGGGGTCCGGTCTAGCTGCTCAAATTGGAAAAATTCCTGGAATGGAGTTAGTTGCTTGTGCTGATATAGATTTAGCACGAGCAGAAAATGCTTTGAGGCTTGCAGGAATAGAAAAAATTGGACATAACAAAGATGCAACTTCTTATATTGAAAATGGACAAGGTGGTGTTGTCGATAATGCAAAAGCTCTGGCTGAATTACCTGTGGATATAGTCTACGAAGCAACAGGAGTTCCATGGGTTGGCGCAGAAGTAGCAGATGCTTGCATCGATGCAAAAAAACACATTTTGATGTTAAATGTTGAAACAGATGTCACGATTGGGAAATATTTAGCAAACAAAGCTAACGCAAATGGAGTAATTTATAGTGTAGCAAATGGAGATGAACCTGTAGCTTGTAAAGAGCTATACGATTTTTCTGTTGATCTAGGTTTCGAAATTGTTTGTGTTGGTAAAGGTAAGAATAACCCTCTTGACCAAACTGCTAATCCAGACACATGTTTAGAAAAAGCTACAAAGAAAAAAATGAATCCAAAAATGCTAGCAAGTTTTGAAGATGGTTCAAAAACTATGATTGAGATGGCAGCATTAGCAAATGCAATTGGACTTCCTCCAGACAAAGTTGGTATGAATGGTCCAGTTAGTGAAGTTAAAGACTTAAACAAAACTTTAATTCCAATTGAAGATGGTGGAGTGTTAAACGGTATTGGAAGAGTTGACTATGCTTTTGGTCCAGCACCAGGAGTATTTTCAATTGTTAAATCAGATAATCCAACAGTTATAGATGAAATGGCTTATCTCTCAATGGGGCCAGGTCCTTATTATACTTTCTATCGCCCTTATCATCTTGCTTCAATTGAAGCACCAAGAAGTGTTGGAATGGCAATTATAAATAATGAACCAGGTCTACAACCAACTACTTGGATTGCTGAAGTTATCGGGCACGCTAAGAAAGATTTATCAGTTGGGGATAAAATTGATGGAATTGGTGGGTACTGTTCGTATGGTGTTACATACCCTATAGCAGACAGCAAAGAGTTTGTTCCACTTGGATTACTAGAGGGTGCTGTTGTTATTAAAAATATCAAGAAAGGTGAACCTATATCTAAAACTGCGGTCCAACTTCCTGATAATTTAATTAATAGTTTAAGGAAGCTTCAAGGTAACTAAATTGTCGACAACAACTGAAACAAAACTTGAACTACATAAAATGATGATGCTTATTAGGTTATTTGAAGAAGCATTAGAAGAAATGTTCTCAAGAGGTTTGCTTCATGGAACAATGCATTTGTCGATAGGACAGGAAGCAACAGCAACAGGTGCCTGTTTAGCGCTTGAAAAAGAAGATCTTATTACTTCTACTCACAGAGGACATGGTCACTGTTTAGCTAAAGGTGCAGACCCATATAAAATGTTTGCTGAATTACTTGGTCGAGAAGATGGATATTGTAGAGGTCGTGGAGGCTCAATGCATATTGCTGATTTATCAAACGGTAATCTTGGAGCAAATGGAATTGTTGGTGGTAGTTTAACTATTTCAGTTGGTGCAGCTCTTTCTTTTCAGCTTCAAAAAAAAGATAACATTGTTCTTTGTTTTTTTGGTGATGGTGCTGTCAATGAAGGTTCATTTCATGAAGCATTAAATCTTGCATCATTATGGAAGCTTCCAGTTTTATTTTTATGTGAAAATAATCAATATGGTATGTCTATGGCTTCAAACAAAGCTGTAGCAGGAGAATCAATTGCAGCTCGTGGAAGTTCATATGGTATAAAGAGTATTCAAATAGATGGAAATGATGTTGAAGAAGTTTATAAAACAGTCAAACAATTTAAAAATCAGATTTTAGAAACAAAAACACCAAGGTTTATTGAGGCTGTAACTTATAGATATAGAGGACATTCAAAATCTGACAGAAATCTTTATAGAACAAGTGATGAGATAAATTACTGGAAAGAAGAAAAAGATCCTATAAAGCGATTTATTGGTAAGTTACAAGAGGAAGGATTGACTTCTGACGAACTGAAAAAACTAGATGAAGATGTAGTTAACTTAATTAGAGTATCTGTAAAAAAAGCCTTAGACTCGCCACTTAGTCCAGAAACTAATTTAGAGGAAGATTCATATGCCTGAACTAACAGCAGGTCAGTCAATTAATAAAGCACTAGAGCTTATTCTAGAAACATATGAGAACTCATTTATTGCTGGAGAAGACATTGGGATATATGGAGGGGCGTTTGGTGTTACCGATGGATTGTTACAAAAGTTTGGTGAAGAAAGAATAAAAGATACTCCAATCGCCGAAGATGTGATAGCTGGTTTAGCAGTTGGTGCTTCTATGACAAACTCATTACCAATTGTTGAAATGCAATTTAGTGATTTTATTGTTAATGCAATGGATCCAATTGTGAACCAAGCAGCAAAACTTCATTTTATGTATGGTGGTGCTGTTAATGTTCCAATTGTGATTAGAGGTGCAAGTGGAGGAGGTACTGGTGCAGCCGCACAACATAGTCAATCGCTTGAGTCTTGGTTTTGCCATGTTCCTGGATTAAAAGTTGTTACACCTTCAAACGCTCAGAATGCATATGATTTACTTTTACATTCTTTTGTAGATCAAAACCCAGTAATTTTAATGGAACATAAATTAATATATAAACAAAAAAGTGAAGTTATTCTAAATCCAATACCTAATATCCCAGATTTGATTGGAAAAGCTAAAATCGTAAAAGAAGGAAAAGACATTACTGTAGTCTCATATTCAAATATGGTTAATGTTGTTCTAGAAGCATTAAATTCTGATGAACTAACTGACATACAGGTTGAAGTAGTAGACTTACAAACTATTTCACCGCTAGATATTGAAACTATTCTTCTTTCAGTAAGTAAAACGAAAAAACTTTTAGTTGTTCAAGAAGCTCCTTCTCATAGTTCAGTTGGTACAACTGTTATTACAAGAGTTGTAGGGTCAGAGGTATTTTCTAAACTAGAATCTTCTCCAAAAATTTTGTCTGGACTTCATAGCCCAATGCCTTCTGCAAAACATTTAGAGTCAGCTGTGATTCCACAAATAGATGACATTGTTAAATATATAAAAAATATGGTATAAATAAACGTATGCCAAAAGAAAACATTTTGCTTCCAGCTATGTCAGACCAAATGACTGAAGCTGAGCTGCTATCTTGGAAAGTCTCAATTGGAGATAAGGTTAATAAAGGAGATGTTCTTTGTGAAATATCTACCGATAAGGTAGATATGGATTTAGATTCTCCTTACGCCGGAGAGATTGTTAATTTAGTTGCATCAGAAGGTGATTTAGTTAATGTTGGTGAAGTTCTTGCGGAAATTGAAACTGAAGAAGATAGTTTACTGGGATCAATTTTTGACTAACACTCTGTTTTTTTTATTAAATTTGTAACTTCAAAACCTTCTTCATAAGTTAGTTTTCCAGATAATAGATTACAAGTTTCTTTTAATGCTACGTTAGTTTTAATTAATAAATCGCATGAAACATTAAATCCTATGTATTCAGTTTTATAAAACTCTATACAGTCCATAATCTTTTTTTCTGCATTCTTGTCATCATTTTGTTCTAAAACCACAAGCACTTCATTGTTTAGTAATGTGACAGAAGCTGGGTCAATATAAAATGTTTCAACGTATAAATTATCGAGTGTTGAGCTAGTTTCTGTTGTTAAAAACCCTGAAGCACTGCTTGAAATTAGTGCTAAAAAACCTACGCCTATCATAATATAAAATAAGTTTTTCATTTAATAGTATCTTACCTAACAAACATCAATAATAATTTATGATATTATTGAATAAATTAATAAGTAAATTTTATGACAGTCTCTAAAGATTTTACCGTAAAAGCATCTGTTGGTCTTCATGCTAGACCAGCAGCTGAATTTGTTAAACTTGCCCAGAGTTTTAATGGAAACGTACAAATTCTAAAGGAAGAATCTGTGGTTGATGGGAAAAGCATGATTGGAATATTAAAATTAGCAATAAAACAAGGTGAAGTTTTTACCCTTACTCTTGAAGGAGAAGATGAAGAACAATTTATTTTAAAATTCCAAGACTTACTTAATAAAGAAGAATAATCTATATTTTCTTAGCTATCTTTTTTACTAAAACAGTTTCAATTCTTCTATTGTCTAGTTCAGTTACAGTTATTTCTAAACCTTCAATATTAATTTTTTCACCTTCTGAAGGTAATTGCTCTGAGTGACTTAAGAACAAGCCACCAACTGTAGCAATATCTTTATCACTTGAATCTAAGCCAAAAAATTCTTCAAAATCATCAATATCAGTTTTACCTTCAACTTGCCATTGACCAGGTCCAATTCTTTTAATCCCAGTAAATCTATTGTCATGTTCATCTGGTAAGTCTCCAACGAATTCAGATAGAACATCTTTAATTGTAATAACACCTTCAATACCGCCATTCTCATCAATCACACAAGCAAAACTAGCTTTATTCTCTCTTAATATATTTAGTGCTGAGAGAACTGTTGTGTATTCAGGAAGATAGATTACATCTTTAACTAAGT
>Ga0255751_10005726_pt1 | contig 11036 bp, 15 predicted proteins | sample 071ome_20_FD_179951 | JGI IMG/M metagenome (GOLD analysis project Ga0255751, IMG submission 179951) | Coastal salt marsh microbial communities from the Groves Creek Marsh, Skidaway Island, Georgia - 071412BT metaG (version 2) | ecosystem: Environmental > Aquatic > Marine > Intertidal zone >...
TGTGTTAAATCGTTTTTTGACCGTGTTGTTATTCATAACTTGGTCGGTTTTTTCTAGCTCATTAGCTAGGTACTTATCAGCTACTTGCTCTTCGGCCAAAGCTTTGTCATGCTGCCCATCCATTCTAAGAAAGTCAGCGTAAACACTGTGAGCAACGTAGTAAAAAAATTCTAAAGGAATCTCTTGAGTGCTTTTGTCTCCAGTAAGATCCCAGGTACTAGGAATGTCAGTAAGCTCCTTCTTGTAAGTAACAAACGCAGAGTCAGCATCAGCAGTTGTTAGGTTAAGAATATGAGCGCCATCTGACTGTACAAAAAAATCAAACTCCAAAGCAGAGTTCTTAAGGAAAGGCTGAGTCCGGTGAATGCGTATAAACTCAGCAATATCGTTTTTGCTTGATTGAGTAAATGCAATTACAGAACTAGATACTGTCCTCTCTTCACCGGCAACTAAGTACCGAGGCCACATTGGAGTAGCTTGGTACGCCTCGTACATTCTGCGTTTAGCAAAATTAAGAAGCTGAGTATTTTCGTTTGTAGTAAATGAAGATACTCCAGCTAAAGCTGATATTAAGTCGTATAAGTCTCTGTTGTACTTTACTTGCATTAAGCTCTATTTGGGCTTAGCTCAGGAAACTTTTTATTAAAATATCGCAAGAACTCTCTGCTGTTAACAGTGTCGTGTCCGTACTTATTTACTAATCTAAAATAATCACGAGCAGGCATATTAGCTACGCACTTACCTAGTATTGGATGAGTTTTTCCTACGTTTGTTTTGGCTTCTTTGGCAGCTTGATTTATTCTATCTTGCTCCTTGGCTTTCTCCATCTTGAAACCTGTATGGATTTCTTTCATGAAAGCCTTGTTTATTTCCCCATCCGAATACCTTGGTAGCTTAGTAATTATTTCCATATTTAAAAAAAAGGGGAGGCCAGGATTGGCCTAACCTCCCCACACATTAATAATGACAAAAAGTTTACGCAACTTCTTCGATCTTACCGTGAGCCTGTGGGTGATAAACACCGAGGGTCAAAGCGCAATCAACGTAGCCACGCTCACCACCACCCTGATTCGGGAGGCGAGTCGATCCCATTGGGATAAGCTCGTGGATGCCGTAATACTCAGGATTGAGCAAGTAAGCGTAGTCCTTGTTGGTCGTGTCAGGCATACAGTCAGGATTGCCATTGACAATCGAGATCATGCCGTGATCGGACTGATAGAACTCAACACTAAGCTTGATCTGGGCTGAGTCACCGTTGTAGTTAACGGTACGAACGCTGTCAGCATCAGTTCCGCTTACGCCAGCAGTGCGAGCAAAGTCAGAAATAATGCGACGAACAGCAGTGTCAGCAACCATCGTGAGGTTGTTGCTCGTTCCAGTTTTACGGAAGATAGAAGTGATGAGGTTGTTCAACACAGTTTCCGTAAAAGCACCTTCAGCGGCAGCATGAATGCTGTCAGCAGGAGTGCGGAATCCTGAAGGAACATCAGTAGGACCAGCGGAGTCAATCCAGTCTCCAAGACCACGCAAAGCGTAAGCAGTGCTAGATCCGTCTTCAGCAGCACGATCTTGCGTACCACAAAGGGTAGCTTCAACGTCACGCTTTAGTTCGCGGATAGCTTTAGCTTCAGCTTGAGCAATCTTAGCGGGTCCAACACTGTCAACAGCTTCCTGAAGATCAGAAACCTGATAGTCGCGGCGGAACTTTTGGATGTAGTTTCCAAGACGAGCGCGGCCTGCAAACTGATCGGTGAACGTAGTAACGTCAGCACCTTCACGGATGCCAGCAGTTGAAGGAGCAGACAAGGCGTCTACCGTCCACTCAACGAATGTTGAGGATGCTTTTTGCTTGGAAGCAGAGGAAAGGACTGGAGTTTCTTCAGGAGCGAGAATAGTCAAGACATCAGTCAAGTCCTCTCTATTGGAAACACCAGAACCAGGATTAGTCGTATCGTATGTATTTGAGAATGCCATTTTAGCGATTAGTTAATTGTAAGGTTCTTAAAGTGATGAAATCGTCTTTGCGTCCAGATGATTTAAATCGGTTCTTTTGATCTTTCAGGGCCTTCACAGAAAGCCTTTCAGTTTTCTCAGACATTGCAGACGCTGGGGTGGAACCGCTAGGAGGTGTTAGCTTAACCGCTTTCTTGTTAGCTGGCTTGCTGGTATCCGCTATTGGTTTCCTTCCATACAGACTGTTTACAGCATGAGACATATAGTAAGGTATTAGAGAATTTAGCTCAGGAGCTACTTCCTCTAACTGCTTTATCCTTGGGTCGTTCATGATTGAAATAAATTGATTTTTCAATTCATTCTCATTCTCGTCCCTTAGCCAATCAAGCTCCTCTATTGCCTTGTTGCCCAACTGCTGACGCATTGTTTTTGCGTTCTCCAGACGTTGAAGCGTTTGCAACTGGTCTGGAATGTATGCGTCACGCGACTTTCGAGCACTTTGAAGAGCTTTACGCACTTCGGCCTTAGTCATCGGGCGACCTTCTACTGTAGTTATTTCATCGTCAGCAGAATATTCATCGGACTCAAACAACAGATCCTCTGCCCAACTAATAACATCATTCACCTCGTCATACTTCTTTTGAAGATCTTCAAGGGTTGATATACTAGAAAGGGGATTGTCCTTAACTTCAGGCTCCTTGATTTTTAGCTGCATAGTTTGCAACTCCTCCTCAACTGCCTTCCGTTTAGCTGTAAGCTCACTAATGCGAGACTGCGCGCCGGGAATGAGTTTCTGACGCAAAGCGTCTTTCTGCTCATCCGACAAACTGTCTAAATCAAACTGTGAAAGAACATCATCCTCGGCAGCTTGCTCGGAAACTGGTTCCTCGCTTAGCTCCTCAGCCGACTCTTGAGACTCCTCTTCAGGCTGCTGCCCTAGAATTGCCTCACTACGTCTCTGAACAAAGTCAGACGCAGATATATTTTGGTTGTCCACTGATTCTGGTTCAGCCTCAGCGATGGCTGTGTCGATTTCATCGTTCATAACTGTTTCCACTATTTACGCCTAGCGATTGCGTGGAAACATACTATCACAACTTACAAAAAATCTTTGTGTCTTTTTTCTAGTTTTTTCGAGTCAACCATCTGCAATATCTGGTCGTATGTAATTATCCTTCCAGATATTTGCTGAAGCTGTTCGGTTGGGGCCTCGTGCATATCTCCTATGCACTCCTCCCGCAAAGCCTCTATCACCTTGATAAAGCGAGCAAAAGACTCGTAGTTGTGCAAAGATTGTATATCTTTTTCTAAACTCATTGCTGCATATTCTGGGTCTGCACTCCTCCCATCTGAGCTGGGGCCGTACCAATTTTACCTATTTGAGCGTTTTCAGCTTGTTGCATAGAGAACTGATATTGGCCCATATACTTTTGCAAACGCTGCGAGAAAGCAGGATCAGTTTGCATACGCTGGGCAATATCCGGTTGCTGCAAATATTGCTGAATAATTTGAATAGCCGCTTGAGCGCCGTTAGGACGAGCTGGCATTTCGATTCCCGCATAAATTTTTGATAAGTCATCTGTAATATCTTTAAGAATTTGCTGCTGAGCAGCCTCCACTGGTTGAAGAACGCTATCAGCCAAGACCGGATCTACGCTTCCAGCAATTAGCGTAACTAAATTATCTACATTTATTCTTCCGTTGCGATCCAACTGAAGCAAAGAAATCATTGAGTTTAGCTTATTCTCCTGCTTTTCGGGATCAGTGTTTTGAACATCATAGGAAATGGTTATGTCAAAGCTTTCATCCGGGTTTCCCTTGCTAAACATCTGAGGGTCTGGAACACCAGTAACCTGAAAGAAAATGCTGTCTGGCCCAAAACGCTGAAAGCACTTGTAGCACATTGCTATCACCTTGGAACAATGCGTTAAAAACTTGTCTACCAAGAACTGCTGCCTTATCTGACTTACTGGACCCTCACTATCCAGACCAACAAGCCTGTCGGCCTGAGCTTCTTGGGTCTTCTCCATTTCAATCGACCCCTGATTGTACACAGGAGCAGGGCCAAACTCAAAGTCTCCCTTGCGGCGATATGGTATCATCCTGCCAGGACCCCAATCTGTTGGAGCCTGTCCCACAGGATGAAGGATGGGCGGCACCGTCGCCAAGCTGTTCCGGTCGATGCGACTGTCACGCTCTATCTTTACTTGGTTTTGTATGCCACGCAGCAAGTCGGGTATGGTCATCGTATCATACAACCTCTTACTGTCTTCGGATAGTTTGGTCACAACTACTGGGTAGTCTTCATATCCATTTAGCAACTCAAATTTTGCATAGCCGGGAATGCCGTCAACTCCACTAAACTCACGATGAAATACGGTACAATATATTCCCTCTGAACCGTCTTCCTTGTCTATCAACCGTTGATAACCGTAAACAATTTCAATTAGCTCTTCAGCCTCATAGGCATTATCGGTAAGACTAATAGACCTGCGTCCCTCTTGTTCACGCTCGATGGAATCTATGTTTACGCCACGATATTTTTCTACAACATAATCTACAAAGTTTTCATCCCAACCATCGGTAATTACTTTGTTCTGCAACTCTTGCGGAGTGTAGTAGGTTTTCCAGAAACAATATGGCGCCCGTTGGGGATCGGTAACATACGGGGGAAAAATAAAATCTCCGTCTGGAGCTAGTGTCTTTACCTCTGGAGCATTTACCTGACGCCTTACTATTGGCAACTCGGCACTACCGGTTTTCTGCAAATCCCTTAAAGCTTTCTTGGCCCTTTTTTCAGTAACTCCCTGAAAGCTAGTTTGAAGCATAGCCAATATGTCATCGTCTGCCTCTCCCTCCGATATTAATTCCGCCAATGCTGGATCAATGGATGCTATTTGATCTAAACTCAAACGCTGAAGGAAACTCCTGTCCTCCATGTGCCAACCAACATAGGTGATAAGAATGCCACGCTCCAACATATAGTTGGCTCCCAGTTCCATCTCCTGCTTAAACCGAGGAATGTAACCACTCTTTACCATCCACTTCAAAAAATTTGTAACCACACGGCTTCTTGGAACGTCGGCAACCTCCACAGGAAATGCTCGGATGTTTGCTCTGTTCATTGAAGACAAGAACAAAGAAACCAATCTTGTTATACGCTCGTCAATAACATGGCTCTCCATGTCCGAGGCTCCCTCCCACGGGAAAGCATCAGCACCGTGCTTTCTCAGGTCCCGGCTCTTTCCTGGCCACCAATTTCGGCGATCATCATAGCTACTTCGGCATAAATCAAAATATGCCTCAAGTTCAGTCACAGACTGGTCATAGGCATATCGGAGGGATGTAATATCAGGGTCGTCACTAACGTAGGTTAGCGATTCAGAAATCGAAGTGTTTTGCATTTACCTTGTTTTTAATTCGAGAGAAAACGTGGTAGAAATATTGTGGACTAACGCCTATCTTATCACACAAGTCGCTAGATCTTATGGAGTAAATTTCCTCGTTGTTGGCAGTTCGGCACAATATTTCCCAAGCAAGTAACCTATCAATCTGCTCGCAAAGCCAACGACGGTTTGTCGTTATGTCATCTGACGTATCTATAGGAGACTCCGATTGCATCTTCGATTGCTTCTATCTTTATGTTTTTTCCAATCAATGTATTTTTGAGTTTCCTAGGAATGCAGACCGGAACCTTTGCTTCCAAGTCTTTTACAAAAGCGTAAACATATCTAGGGTTTGCGGCTCCCCTTAAAACTTTGCCCGAGTAGTGCTTAGGAACCACTTCAGGAATATCAACGGCTCTGCGCAATATTTCTTGGCCGTCTTCATTTATCCACAAAGCCTTGCCTCCCTTTCCGGTCATCATCGAGGAACAAAGCTTCGATTTTGCCAAACAAACTAAATCATTTACATCTGTTTCCAGTTCATCGGCTAAAGACCCTATTCTAACCTTTGGCATTAATATCCTCCTTTTGATCTGCTTGTAGCAAGCAAGCTCCTGTTCTGAATGTGATCTGGTCCCTCTCCTCCATTTGCCATTCTCAAATATCGAATGAGATCAAAGAAGTCCTTAAGGGCTTCATCCGCTTTACCCTGTGAATTGTAATTTAACAAACTGTCAATCAAATTGCCACAATCCCGGTGTATATAGCACATTGGCCTATTAACAGCGTCTATTGGCTCGTTCGGGTTATATGTAAACCACTCGTCAACGGCGCTAATGCCAACCTCTTCCATACGCCCATCGGAAGGGTGAAACAACATATCGAAGTCGTCAAACAACGTAAACAAATCCTCATTGTTGTCATTCTCCCTAGCAAAGTATCTGGAGTCTCCTATACGCTCAAACACCTCCACTCCTAGTTCATCCTCAATTTCCCGGAACAAACTAGCATAGCCTTCCACATTCAAACCTATCTTCCTAGTTGCTGGTCCATGCTTCCACTTAGGATCTCCAAACAAGGCCCACTCTCCATATGTGTTTCGGTCAGGCCATTCCCGGCAAATGTAAACGTAGCCTTCCCGATCTACAGCAGCCCACAATGCAGTGAAATTGCGAGCCCCGGCAGGGTCAACCACCTGATACACTGTAAACTTTTCCTTGTCCGACACGTCGGGAAAACTCATTCCATACTTGTTGGGTTCATCACCAAGAACATTAACCTCAGTATTAAACAACGGAAGCAAGGATGTAATGCTTTTAACAGGAACACCATAAGCTCTGACCAATATTTCTTCTTCTGGCCTGTCCCGCAAATCCTTGGCGATACGCTCATACCCTCCAAACGGATTCTCGTCCGAATGCAAATAGACAACCGATGCGTCCCGTTTCGGGCTATACTGCTGGACTGGAAGTTCTCGGTTCAGAAGCTCTGCCCTTTTAGTTTTTAAGGTTTCGGAACCCTTTAGATATTCCGCTATAAACGGAGTGTAGCCATTAATCGGGGTGAAGGCTATCAACATTTTAGAATTCCTAGTAGCCAACCGAAAACGCAAAGTGTTTATCAAGGCATCGTCACCAAGATATTCATCTAGCCATGTACCTATGTTTAGCTTATCCCCAGACCTAAACCCAAACTCAAAACCCTCTAATATGGTTTGGTTGTTGGAAAACTGGGTGTAGGTTTTGAAATCTACCCTAGTCCTCGTGTCAGGAAAAATAAAGCTACTACCTGTAAAGCCATTCTGCATTGAGTAATTAATATATCCCTCAACACTCTTGGTCTTCTTCTTAAACTCCTTGGGCATCATTTCCCAAACCGCAGCTTGCTGCACCTTCACGCTGGTATCAGCGTTCTGGGAAAAACAAACAACATGACCGTCTGGGTTATTAGTAACGCTTTCCATTACAATTTTGGCGCAACCGGTGGTTTTTCCGCTTCGGTTCCCCCCAAGGCACAGACACTCATTGTATGTTCCTAGTCCATCCTTAATACGATCCCAGCCATCCAGGTTGAACCCATGCCTAACGGGATCTTCCTCAGCAGCCTGTATGCGGCCCTCATAAGCCTCATGTAGCTCTTTAAGCAGCTTAGGGTGGTTCTCCCCTAGGAACACTATCTCCTCATCTGTAGGAGGCTTTAGTATTGGGTGCTGCGTAAACTCAATCATGCACGATCTTCAAGTTCCTTGAGCGTTACGGCATTAACCATAGCCAACAATGCCACAACCTCGTTATCTGTTCCCTTGGAAAACAAGTCATACTCAAGTTCATCTTCAGTAAACGACGCTACCAACATTACCTTCCACTCGGGACTGATGGTGTCTAACGACTTTTCAACTAACTGAATGTTTCTATTCATCACAACACCCTATTCAAATCATGCCTTATTGGATCGGAAACAAAAGGCTTCCTTTCAATAGGAACCACCTCATGCTCTAGCCTATGACAGTTTGCACAAAGCAAATCGCATTTTTCCAGTTCTTCTTTAAAAACCTTTTTACTATCCATACACTTTTTGCGTGCCTGCGATATTGAAAACCTTTTTTTCCCACGAACGTGGTGGCAATCAAACTGAATGGGCCTGCCCTCAAAGCCACACTTGGAACACTTCCAAGAACCAAAATGTTCTTCTAACGCCTTATTAACGTGTATTCTTAGCTTGTAGTTGGTACAATGCCTGCAATCGGGCTTATACTTCTTGGTCCCCTTGTAATGCCCATTTCCATGAAACTCAGTTAGCGGCTTGAACGACCCGCAACAATTACACTTTTTCAAGACGGTCCCTTCAGTCATAACTCAAGAATCGTTTTCAATAACTACCTCCGCTTTCTTCATATTGGCCAGACGCTCCCTAGCAGCTTTTACAGTGGCCTCATAGTCCTCTTGGCTAACCACCTTACGCTCTTCTACAATGCTACTAGCCTCTCCCCGAAACGTGTTGCTCCCCTTCTCTGCCTTCTCCAAAGCAACAGCCAACGGCAGCAAATCCTTGAAGGTGGCCTTTATCTCCCCGGCCTCCATACGCTCTCTTAGCTTCTCTATCAAATCTTCCTCCAACGAGGACAATTCCAAGAATGCCCGGCCTCTTATTTTGCTACCCAACTGCTTCCACTTGCCCGTGAAGTCGGCATAGTCCAACAGGACGTTTACAATTGTTTCACGCTTTAACCCATACTTGTTCCTCATCTGGGTCTGGGTCACTCCAGTCGCGTGAAGGTACAATATCTCCGCAACCTTTTCGGGGTTACTCTTGGACAAGATAGAGTGAGTCTTGGTGTTTTGTTCTTGGATCTCTAAAATCCCCTCCCGAATAGAGTCCATTAGCTCCTCCTTCACATCCATTTGCCCATCCCCATACGCCATAAGCCCTTATACGTCAATATTTTTAAGGGGCTTAATAGATACATATATATATAACACGCGCCCCCGCCCGCGCCCCCGCCTCCCTCGTCGCGAGCTCACCGGTCGGTCGCCCTACGCGTAACACGCACGCTACGCGTAGCCCCATCGCTCGGATACGCCCTACGCCTGGCGCGCGCACATACGCGCCCAGGTTAGGCGTAAGACCAATTTTCTTTTGATCGATGGGCAAAACATTCCTAAGCGGGCCATTGAAAGCGGGCCATCGATGGGCCAAAATTGATCCCAGAGCAAAAAAAGTTACCCGTAGGGTAAAGGTCTAATTTCTGGCCGATTTTAACTTTTTTCTCGCTATCGGTTTTTTTGGAGTTAAGAATTCTTGGCGTTATGGAAAATATCAGATTCACACATCCTCTTAATCGTCGATATGACATCGATTTAACTAGGCCCGTCAGGCTTTATCGCAACTTGCGCAGCAAGTGTTGGTCGATCATGCAAGACGGGCTAGTCAAAGCCCATTGCGACAGGGCTTGGCTGTCCGATTGCAAATTCCACGTGAATGAGAATGGCCGTCAGCGCGTTCTTAGGGAGCGCAAGAAATATGTTCACGCATATGTGGTTGGCCATATGTTCGGCTGGCCTATTGACTCTCGAGAATGGCCAGATCGTAAAGCGATCACTTACAATCCATTCAAAGGTCCAGATTTTGTAACGTTAGACGGCCAGCCCGTAAAGCGGGCCAAATACGTCAAGGCCGATATCAAAGCCATCAATCACATAACTGCCAGCGCTTAACGTCATGATCATATTTGAAAATAAGGAATTGTTTGTCGTGGCCACGGGCCACGATCGACCTAGCTCCAATCGAAAAACTGGTCCAATGGTCCAGCTTTGGATACTATCGCAAGACATGGACCCTGTCCAATCGGTTAAAACGGGCCATGACGCGCAGACCGTTTGCGCGGGCTGTCCGTTTGCCTCTGGCAATGGTTGTTATGTAAATGCGGGCCAGAGTCCGCTTTCCATCTGGCGGGCCTATAAGCGCGGATCATATGGCAAGCTTATGCCCAAAGAATATAGCCAATTCTTTAAAGGAAAGACAGTGCGCTTTGGGGCGTATGGAAATCCTTCTTTAATTCCGCTTGCCATCGTAAAAGCCATTGCGAGCGCGTCCAATGGATGGACGGGCTATTTTCACAATTGGAAAGAAATGCAGCCCGCAATGGCGCGGGCCTATGGCCAATACTTCATGGTATCAACTGAGACCGAGGAAAGCCGTTGCAAGGCAGACAGCGCGGGCCTAAGATATTTTCACGTCTCACCATTGAAGCCAGAGAATGCCATAGAATGCCTAAGCGATGCCAAAGGCATTACTTGCGAGAAATGCAAGCTTTGCGCGGGCCTTAGTAAATCACGCCTGCCTAGCGTGTGGATAAACCCTCATGGCAGTAAAAAGAGTAAAGCCGAATTGGCTGCATTGAATTAACACCAATACACATTATGAAAAACGTTTTGATATTATGCGAGACGAGCGGCGCCTTGCGTCAACGATTTAAACACGCTGGACACTACGCGACGAGCGTGGACACGCTGCCCGCAGATGATCAATATGACGATGACGGGCGCCCAACGGGCGTCAATCATTGCCAAGGCGATGCATTCAAGCATCTCGAAATGTTGCCTGATGATAGCGTGGATTTGATTATTGCACATCCGCCATGCACAGCGCTAGCTGTCTCAGGGAATGCATGGTATGGGGAAGGCATGGCCAAGCATGAAAAGAGGCTGGAGGCTATGGATTGGACGGAAAAACTCTGGCGCCTATGCTTGCGCAAAGGCAAGCGCGTGGCGTTTGAGAATCCCGTTGGCGTGCTGGGCCACACGTCAATGGGCAAAGCTAGCCAATACATCCAGCCGTGGCAGCATGGCCACCCTGAATCGAAAAAGACAGGGCTTTGGCTGCACAATCTGCCACCATTGGTTGAGTCCAAAAACGTCAAAGACGTTTTTGATAAGCTGCCAAAACGCGAGCAGCAGCGCCTACACTATTTGCCACCATCGGCCGACCGATGGAAGATCCGCAGCAAGACCTTTGACGGAATCGCTCAAGCCATTGTCGATCAGTGGGGGCCGATCCTTTAACCCATAACATCAATACACCATGAAAAAACTGACAGAAAAACTACGGGCGGCGCGTGTCGCCAATCGTGCAGAACTCGCTACAATGTATGAAGAATACATTGGCTACGATCCAGTTGAAGACTGCCCCGAAATCGGG
>Ga0255751_10005742_pt1 | contig 11018 bp, 12 predicted proteins | sample 071ome_20_FD_179951 | JGI IMG/M metagenome (GOLD analysis project Ga0255751, IMG submission 179951) | Coastal salt marsh microbial communities from the Groves Creek Marsh, Skidaway Island, Georgia - 071412BT metaG (version 2) | ecosystem: Environmental > Aquatic > Marine > Intertidal zone >...
AATGTGAACCTAGCAGTTGAAGACAACGACAACGGTTTAGTTTCAACAGATGAATACTTGGGTGTATTTTATCCATCAGGATTCACAAGTGACAACTTCGGTAACAATGTGGTTGTACCAGCATCACACATGATGTTAAGAACAATTGCGTTAAGTGATCAAGTTTCTTTCCCTTGGTTTGCTCCAGCAGGCACAAGAAGAGGCGGAATCACAAATGCTAGTTCAACTGGTTATATCAACAGCGAAGGCGAATTTGTTCCATCAGCATTGAATGAAGGTCAAAGAGACACATTGTACGCAAACAATGTTAACCCAATCACTTTCATAACAGGTGCTGGTTTAGTCAACTACGGACAAAAAACTAGATTTGCTGGAAGTTCTGCACTAGACAGAATCAATGTTGCTAGATTAGTAATTTACTTAAGAAGTCAATTGAACAAATTGGCAAGACCTTATGTGTTTGAACCAAATGATAAAATCACAAGAGATGAGATCAAGGCTCAAGCAGAAAGTTTATTACTTGAATTAGTTGGTAATAGAGCAATCTATGACTTCCTAGTTGTGTGTGACGAATCCAACAACACACCTACTAGAATTGATAGAAACGAGTTGTACTTAGACATTGCGATTGAGCCAGTCAAAGCAGTTGAGTTCATCTACGTACCATTAAGATTGAAAAACACTGGTGAAATAGCAGGATTATAATAAGATAAATATTATAGGAGAAACAAATGAGTATATCTACACTATCAAAAATTACAGTACCTTTAGACAGTAACCAATCTGCTTCTAATCAAGGTCTGTTAATGCCAAAGTTACAGTATCGTTTTAGAGTTACACTAGAAAACTTTGGTGTATCTACACCGACTACTGAACTTACAAAACAAGTTGTAGATGTAACAAGACCTAACTTAACTTTCGAAACCACAACAATTGATGTTTACAACTCTAAAGTATATCTAGCAGGTAAACACACTTGGGAAACTGTAACACTTACATTAAGAGAAGATGTTTCTAACAATGTTCAAAAACTTGTTGGCGAACAATTACAGAAACAATTCGACTTCTTTGAAATGAGTGCGGCGGCTTCAGGTGCAGACTACAAATTCGTAACAAGAATTGAAATTACAGACGGTGCAAATGGTGCCAACCAAGTAAATGTTTTAGAAACATTTGAACTGTACGGTTGCTACATTGAAAACGCAAACTACAATCAGTTAGCATATCAAACAAGTGAACCGGTTACTGTAACGTTAGCATTGAGATATGACAATGCTATCCAAACTCCACAAGGTACAGGAGTTGGTACTGCTGTAGGCAGAACCATCAATACGTTAATTACAGGCGGCGGTCAGTAATTTTCGTTAGCATTTATAAATTTAAAGGGGGCTTCGGCCCCTTTTTTATTTTTAAAACATCACATTTTTCCCACACATAAATACAATATATGGCAAACTTACTCAAAGGTTTTTTAGATAATGTGTTCAAAGGTACCTTGAATCCAAAAGGTAATTTGGCAGATTTTGCCCATGCCTCAAGATTGTATGTTGATGACAGTTTTAGATTAGCACCCAAACAAAAATTTTTATATCATGTGGTATTCAACATAAATCCAAATGCAAAAATTACTGATCCACCATTAAGCAATCATCAACGTGAATTGAATATGTTGGTAAAAGCAGTGGACTTACCTCAGTACACTGTGGACATGGTGACTGCTCAGCAGTACAACGTTAAAAGAAAAATTCAGACCAAGATATCTTACGATCCAATCAACATCACTTTTCATGATGATAATTACGGTGTGACCACAGCACTATGGGAAACTTACTATAGATATTATTTCAACGATGGTAACTATGGAGAAAAAGATACACAAGGAAATCAAGGTACAAACACAGATAGAGCCTACAGCAAACGTGCAGGACTAACTAAAAATAAAAATACAGAAAATAGATTTGGATTAGACACATCCACTAAAGGTCCGTTTTTTACCAGCATACAAATCTATCAGATGGCAAGAAAAACTTATACTTGTTACACTCTAGTGAATCCTATTGTTCAAAGATGGCAACATGATTCTATGAACAATCAAGAATCTGCTCCGGTACAAAATGCTATGACTGTGGAATACGAAGCAGTTTATTACTCTAGAGGTAGAGTCCAAGCCAATGGCGCTCCAGCAGGATTCGGAGAAGAACATTATGATAAAACTCCTTCACCTAATTCATTATCGGGTGGAGGTTCAACAAGTTTACTGGGTACAGGTGGAGTGTTGTCAGGTTTATTTGGAGCCAATGACGGACCTTACACATACATCGGCAGTCAGTTGGGTGGCGGTAGAGGTGGCATCACATTGGGTTCAATTATTAGAACTGCCAACAGATTAAAGAACGCAAAAAATTTAAGTAAAGAAGGTTTGAAACAAGAAGGTTTTAATATTTTAACTGGAGCAATTGGAAGAATTGGCAACACATCTGACCAAGCATACGGTGTGCCTAATACTTTTATTGGCAGAAGTGCTTCTAATATAGGTTCAGGATTAAAAGCCGTAACCAAGGCAATAATAAGGAATAGATAATGTCAAACTTACCTAAAAATAATACCGATAGTGGTCAACCAGTAAAAGAATTTTTTAATAATTATTTTAACGACACACTTGCCTTTCCAAGCAACGATGTTGATGCAGTGGTTGGATTTTTTGAAGGAAGAGGTTTTGACAGAACAGCCAGTATATCCACTGCCACAGTGATACTACAACAGGCAAAAATAGATGGTGTAAAAGTTTTTGAATTATTAGACACATTAAAAGGTGTAGACAAAGTTCAATTGAGTTACATTGTCACAGAAATTTTGAATCATAACAGATCAAACACTTCTTCATTAGGATATAAAGTTAATACTGAAAATAGTCTAGCGGAAAAAAGAAACATAGTGGTATAACCCAATGGCGAAGTTCGCTCAAGGAAGATTTCAAATTAAAAATCCAGACAAATATATTGGCGGTAGAACTCCATTGTACAGAAGCAGTTGGGAATTTGCTTTTATGAGATTTTGTGACGAAAGTCCCAGCATAACAAAGTGGGCAAATGAATCCATAAAGATTCCTTACAAACATCCGCTAACAGGAAGGTTCACAATATATGTGCCAGATTTTTTTATTGCTTACACAGATAAAAATGGAAGACCGCATGCGGAAGTTATCGAAATAAAACCAGAAAATCAAACACTCACAGAAAAGGTTGGTAAAAGCAGACACAACCAAGCACAACTGATCATCAACAAAGCCAAATGGCAAAGTGCTCAAATGTGGTGCAAGAACAAAGGTTTTAGATTTAGAGTAATCAATGAAAAAGATATCTTTCACAATGGTAGACGAGGATAATGAGTATTCGTAAAATTAAAGAATGGGCTTGGCCACATATAAAAAATTTCAGAACTTACATAGACATAGGAGCATTTGATGGTGATACGTCTGTTCCATTTGTAAAAGATTTTCAAAGAGTAATTGCGTTTGAACCCAGTCCATTAACATTTCCAAAAATACCAGACACGGTGGAAAAATATAATGTAGCATTAGGCAACGAACACGAAACACAAAAACTTGTAATACCTAATAATGGCCAGGATAATCCAGCCTATGGTAGTTTTGTAAGATATAAAAAAGGTTTAGGAAATCATGAAGTTCTTGTAAAACGTTTAGACGATTATCAATTTGAAGAGGTAGATTTTATAAAAATAGATGTGGAATGGTATGAATTAAAAGTTTGTCAAGGAGGAGAACAAACACTAAAGAAATATATGCCTACCATAATGTTCGAAAACAAACGCAATGAAGCAGACAACTGCAAATCATATCTTGAATCCCTCGGATATCAAACCAAAAAGTACAAGTCAGAGACCATAGCATACACTAAATAAAAACATAATATTATGACCAAAAAATTAGAAGAACTGCTTAACCTACCTGAGTCGCAAGAAATTGTAAAAGAAGAACAGCAAAAAGACAAAGTGATGGACGACAAAGCAGAGAAGAAAAACAAAAGTTTAGATCAACAAAAATCTACAATGAGAGACATTGCTGAATTTGATAAAATTGCGGCGGCACTACCAAAAGTTGAAGGTCTAGGAGAGATGGGCGATTCTGAATTGGATGATGTGGGTAATAGAGCAATCACAGCCTATGAAGACCTTATGGATTTAGGCATGAACGTTGAAAGTAGATATTCTGCTCGCATATTTGAAGTGGCAGGCAATATGCTTAAAACCACACTGGATGCTAGAGTGGCCAAAATGGATAAAAAATTAAAGATGGTAGATTTACAACTTAAGAAGCAAAAACAGGATCAAAAACAGGGTGATTCCGACACAAATGTGGTACAAGGGGAAGGATATGTGATATCTGACCGTAACAGTTTATTGGAAAAACTTAAAAACATGGATAAATACAACGATGACAAGTAGATTACGACAGATACTAGCAGAAAGCACAAAAACCTATCCATTCAAAATTGGAGTAGCGGGCGATTTGCCAGAAGGGTTTGCTGACCATTTAGAATCAGCATTGGAAAAATTTGTGGTTGTGAAGATGAGCAATGGCAAGAAAACTCCAATACAAAAAAGACCTTTAGACTTTCCTGCTCTTGAAAATGAAAGAGCAACTTATTTTGAAACAGAATTACAATACCCAACAACAACGCAAGTTTTACAACAGTACATAAAGAACTATTGTAACATTCCTGAGAGCCATGTGATTGTGAGAAATCCAAATGAACCTCAAGAAGCATATCAAGAACCTAAATCAGATGAACCATACGAAGCAAAACTTAACTCTGCTTATGAAGATGGTAAAGATGAACAAAAGTCAGCAGGTTCAATGAGAGTAATGGAATTACTTAAAGAATTAGAAAAAGCACGTAAAGAAAGATCGGCTCCAGATGCTGTGGGTGAAATCAAAGCACCTAAAGATGGCGGAGTAACAGAAAATGCTGAAGATTCAAAAGGAACAACTTCACCTATTTCAGGGAAAGGGAAAAAGTAATGGACATAAGAGATTTTTTATATAAAATTGATGCAATTCAAAACAAAGATCAGATGAAAGAAGATGTAAAAAAAATACATCTTAAAGAAGCATCACAAGTTATGTTGTATGGTGACACACCAGAAGACATGGCGGCAATCGCACAAATTTTTAAAAGTGCTGGAGTTCCTACTCCACCATCGATCACAATGGGACCTAAACCGGAAGAATCTGTAGAAGAAGAAATTCCAGGCAAAGCATCAACAACACCTGAACCTGAATACAAAGACACACAATACATGACGAAAGATTTGTCAGGTGGTGTTAACAAGATTAAAAAATCATACAGAAAAGAATATCCAGGTGACAATCCTATGGCAGTTGAAAAAACTGAAGAAGAAATTCAATCATCGATCAAAGAAGCATTGAAACAAGCCTACACAGAAAAGAAGGCACAATCACCATACGCAATTGGCATGGCAAAAGCAATGAAGATGAAAGGTGACACACCACCTTTAGAAAAAAGCACAATTAAAAAAGCACACGACATAGCCAAAGCAATCGCAAAAGACAAGTAAGCACTTAATTTTCATAAAAATCTGTTAAATATTTTTATGAGAGACACTTACACTTGGGCTTTTTACCAGGTAGTAAAAGAAGTCCAAGCCAAGACTGGTTTTGAATTGCCACACAACGTGGAATCTTACATCACGATCCTGCTAGCCAAACACATCGACAAAAAAGATTTCTTACCAAGAAAAACATTCGCTGAAAGTTTTTTGAATTTGTGTTATACAAGTTGGGAAGATTCTGCGGCATTAGGAGACACCTGTTTGTTTATGACTGGCGTGTTTCCAGACTATCACACTTCAAAGGGATTTGATGTAGAATATTTTAGTAATATTGGCAAAGCATCTTACAGTCAAGTCACTGATAAAAACAGTAATCCTATATACAACACACTGTCTAAAAATTTTAATTTTGTGCGTGACTTTATATCTATCACAGTCAATAAGAAGGATTCTACCCCTATATTATAGCATAAGTACTGTGTATGAGTAATAAAAGTTTAGATGGTGTTTTAACCAAAAAAGCACACCAACGAGAAAGATTCACAGAAGAACAGATAGCAGATTTGGTGGCATGTTCAGAAGAAAAGTCTGGATTTGAACATTTTGCCAAAAAGTTTTTCTTCATTCAACATCCTGTAAAAGGTAAATGTCTATTTGAACCTTTTGAGTATCAGCAAAGATTGTTACACAGTTACCACGATTACAGATTCAATATCAATATGTTGCCGAGGCAGAGCGGCAAGACCACCACAGCGGCTTGTTACCTATTATGGTTTGCCATGTTTCATCCTGATCAGACCATATTGATTGCGGCACACAAATATACAGGTGCTCAAGAAATCATGCAACGTATAAGATACGGATATGAATTGTGTCCAGATCATATTAGAGCGGGAGTTGTAAACTACAACAAAGGTTCAATGGAATTTGAAAATGGTTCACGTATTGTGTCAGCCACTACAACCGGCAATACTGGTAGAGGTATGTCAATATCGTTATTGTACTGTGATGAGTTTGCGTTTGTGAATCCAGGCATAGCATCAGAATTTTGGACTTCAATTTCACCAACACTGGCAACAGGTGGTAGAGCAATTATCACATCCACACCTAACTCTGACGAAGATGTTTTTGCCACCATTTGGAGAGAAAGTCAAAACAAATTTGATGAACATGGCAATGAACAAGAACTAGGCATCAACGGATTTCATGGTTTTACTGCATCATGGGATGAACATCCAGACAGAGATGAAGAATGGAAATCAGCAGAATTGGGACGTATCGGAGAAGAAAGATTTAGACGTGAGTATGGCTGTGAGTTTTTGGTTTATGACGAAACATTGGTCAACAGTTTGACACTGACCACATTGGAAGGCAAAGAACCTATACTCAACATGGGACAAACCAGATGGTATAAAAAATTAGATCCACATCACACATATGTGGTAGCACTAGATCCTGCCATGGGTACTGGCGGTGACAATGCCGCCATAGAAGTTTTCGAATTACCTTCATATGAACAGGTAGCAGAATGGAAACACAACACCACTGCCATACCTCAACAGGTCAGAATACTGCGTGACATCTGCAATCACATCAAAGAAGAAACCAAATCCACAGGCTCAAACATCTATTGGAGTGTGGAGAACAATACCATTGGCGAATCAGCACTGTTGGTAATCAATGACTTTGGTGAAGACAGTATTCCAGGACTTTTTGTGTCAGAACCCATTAGAAAAGGACACATTAGAAAGTTTAGAAAAGGTTTCAACACCACACACAAAACAAAAATCAGTGCTTGTTCTAGATTAAAAAACATGATAGAAAAGAACAAATTGAAAATACACAGCAAACCATTGATATCAGAATTGAAGTCATACATAGCCTCAGGATCGTCATACAAAGCAAAATCCGGGCAGACTGATGACTTGGTGAGTGCTACACTGTTGATAATGCGTATTATAAGTGTTTTAAAGGATTGGGATCCAAAAATATACACATCATTCAGTCAAGCAGACGAAGACACAGCAGACAAGGTGATGCCAATGCCTATCTTTGTAAGCCACTAGCAGATAAATACACTGTATGAACTTAAATGTTATAGCAAAAGACCTTTTCAACAAGATCAGAGGGAGATTTTCCCAGGTTACTTTGGGTGATTCACAAGGCAAACAGACCACTGAACCAACTGAAGCAAGGTTTTTTGACTTCGATTTCAAAGAGGGCGGAAACACCCTAGGAAAGGTAAGTATTAGCATAAGCGAACAAGATGGCTTGGTCATCATGCACAGCAAGGACTTTGTTGAAGGCACAGATGAGCCATTGAAGCGTGGTTGGTTTAATTTCTTAAAAGAATTGAGAGATTTTGCCAAAGCAAGAGTGCTTGGATTTGATACAAGAGATATCACCAAAAGCAATCTTGAAAAAAGAGACTACGATTTTTTAGGACAAGGAAAAGAGGTAGAAACAGTGAGCGAATCAAATTTATACGGCACAACAAAAACCAGTTTTCAAACTGTGGGCGAAGCAAGACTAGTAATCAAACATTCAGCACCTGTAAATCCAACAGTGGCAGGTGGCAGAACACACAGAATTGAATCTCTTTTCATAGAAAACAAAGCAGGCGAAAGATTCAAATATCCATTTAAACATTTAAACGGTGCTAGAGCAATGGCACGTCACGTATCAGAAGGTGGAAATCCATTTGACGACTTTGGCAAACACATTTCAGAAATGAGTGCAGAGTTGAATCAGTTGAGAAAATTTAAAACCTACATGAACAGAAGCAATGTGATGGCAGAAGGATTGAAAAAATATCAATCTGTAGTGGATGAAAGAATTGAAGAAATTAAAACAGATTGTTTAAAACTGCAGAAACAAACAGCATACAAAGAATCTTTTGAAGGATTCAGCACATCAGAATTAGCAGAAGTTCCTGAAGATATTAAAAAATCTTGGATTGATGAATTAACTATCAAAACATTCAACGAAGAATTACAAGATGTATTTCCATACATTTACAAATTGGTTTCAGAAAGAACTGCCATTGAAGAACTAGGTCCTGACTCATTTGAAGCACATGGATATCAAGGTGGTATAGAACCAAGAACATTGAGATATGATTTAGCAGGCGATTACGATCAAGACAGAGGTGTAAGTGATAGAGATGCGGAAGATGTAAAAAATCTTTTAAGCAAAGCAGGTATCAATGCCGACGTTCAACCAGATGAATCAAGACATCAAGGCATTGTTATACACACAGATTCAAATCCAGATGATGTAGAAAAAGTTTTAGGGGGCATGATTGAACTGTGGATAACTTTCATGAGTTTGAATCAGCAATGGAATCAATTGTGAGAGAAGACAATGGATTGTTTTCTCAAGATGCTGATGAACAGGCAGACGCACTTGAGCAACTGAATCAATTGATGACAAAACATTTTCCAGCAGGTGTAAATGGTACCAACGGTATTGAAAGTTTACAAGGCATAATCGATGACGAAGAACTAAATGATGAAATTCAAAAAGCGGCACGTGAAGATTCAGACATCTGCATACGTCCAATGATCATGGACTATGTGGCACAAAAAGATCCTACACTGGTTTCAAAAATTAACACAGGCGATATGAAAACTGAAGAAAAAGGAACAAGATCAGGTGTAGAAATTACTCCAGAATTAAAACAAAAAGTTCAAGCATGGTGGGACAAGTATTCAAAATACGAAGGTGGCAATGGTAACACAATGCCGGAAGGTTATTTAGATTATGCTCTAGACTCGGGCATAGGCACAGATGCTTACAATGCCGACGAATACATGAAAGTTTCAAAAGAAATGGGCATGGACAATGACGATAGCGATGCTGAAACTGAAATGGATCAAGAAGAATTAATGAACAAGATGCCAATCACAAAGGCAATGTTTGATGAAATCGTGGACATCACAGGAAAACCAAGCATAGAAGATAGTGCCAACATAGTAAATGATGTTGTTAAACATTTTATTGATAAAGAAGCAATCACATTCGAAGACATTAAACCTTATGTGTCTATGTACAAAGGCGAAGATGGCAAAATGGTTTATGATGTGCTAGACAAAGACGGTGAGTCTGTTGAAAAATTTGCTGATGCCAAAGGAGCAATGGCATATTTAAAACAGAATTTTGACAAATTAAAGAATAAAGAAGTACAAAAAGAAAATCCAGAAACAGATTACGAAGGTTCATTTGAATATGAACTGCCAGGCGATGATGGCGAAATGGCATATGGCACAATTCATTATAAAGCAATAAATGGTGTGGTAGATCCAAAATCATTAAGAGGCGAATACGAGTACGATGGAAATCACAAAGTGGACGATGACTTTGCCAATGAACTGATCCGCCCAGGTGGTCCAGAGCATGAAGAAGCACTGAAAGCCGCTCAAGAAGATTACGATTACGAATCAGACAGAATGCGTTCTAAATTTGGTATGGAAGATCAAGAAGAAAAATCATTCAAAGACAAAGAACAGACTGTGGAAGAATTTGTGAAAAGTTTCTTTGACTACACATCTAATCAATTTCCAAAAGGTGAAACAGCAGTGCTGACTTCAGTAGAGAAGAAGTTTGGCGACAGTGCTGTGGCAACTGCTCAGGAAACAATTCAAAACTTAATGGCAAACAAAGACCCCGAGATTGCCAAAATCAAAAAATTAGCAGGCATTCAGTAATTAAGTTTACCAATTCAGGTTGACTAAATAATAATATTAGTATATATTTGACAATATGTTTGTCTTGTGCTATACTAATTTTATAAAGGCACATAATATAATAACAACAGGCAACAATAGGAGGCTTAAATTATGGCAACACTAGCAGAAATACGTGCTAAACTGAAAGAACAAGAAGTTAAGACAGGTGGCACTACTTCAAGAACAGGCGGAGACAACGCCATTTACCCATTTTGGAATCTAAAAGAAGGAGAGCAGGCAACTGTTCGTTTCTTGCCAGATGGTGATAAAGAAAACACTTTTTTCTGGAAAGAAAGGTTAATGATTAAATTACCTTTCGCAGGAATCAAAGGTGAAACAGATTCAAGACCAGTACAAGTACAAGTTCCATGTATGGAAATGTATGGCGAGTCTTGTCCAATCTTATCTGAAGTTAGAGGATGGTTCAAAGATCCTAAATTAGAAGATTTAGGAAGAAAATATTGGAAGAAAAGAAGTTACATCTTCCAAGGTTTCGTGAAAGACGATCCACTAAATGAAGAGTCAACTCCAGAGAATCCAGTTAGAAGATTCATTATTGGTCCACAAATATTCCAAATTATCAAAGGAGCATTGATGGATCCAGATATGGAAGATCTTCCAACTGATTCAACAAGCGGTGTTGATTTTAGAATTATCAAAACATCCAAAGGTGGATATGCTGATTATTCAACATCAACA
>Ga0255751_10005744_pt1 | contig 11017 bp, 8 predicted proteins | sample 071ome_20_FD_179951 | JGI IMG/M metagenome (GOLD analysis project Ga0255751, IMG submission 179951) | Coastal salt marsh microbial communities from the Groves Creek Marsh, Skidaway Island, Georgia - 071412BT metaG (version 2) | ecosystem: Environmental > Aquatic > Marine > Intertidal zone > Salt...
ACTGTGCCTGAGCCACTATGACACCGATCGCCTGTCACCGATGATCCACGACTTTGGCCCGCGCGATGTGATGGATTGGGCCAACGCACTGGGTGCGGATGTTTATACCGGATCAACCGGCCGTGTGTTCCCCAAGGTTGGCAAAGCGTCCCCGCTGCTGCGCGCATGGATTGCACAGCTGGTGTCCCAAGGTCTGGACATTCGCACGAAATGGCGATTGACCAATACTGACGGTCGGTCATTTGCACTTGAAACACCGAATGGCATGCAAACCATCACGCCCGATGTCACCATACTGGCCCTAGGCGGGGCCAGTTGGGCACGGCTGGGATCAGACGGCACATGGCCTGCGATATTGCCAAATGTGGCCACCGAACCCTTTGTCCCATCAAACTGTGCCTTTGCCATCGACTGGTCGGACCATATGCAGAAATTTCTGGGACAGCCCATCAAATCCATTGCGATGCGCGCAGGCGCGCTGGCCAGTCGTGGCGAAATCATCCTGTCCGCCAAAGGGATTGAGGGCGGCGGCATATACCCCCTGTCCCCCGCATTGCGACACGGGGAACGATTGATCATCGACCTGATGCCCGATTGGAAGGCCGATAAAATCACGACCGCCTTGGCACGCCCAAGGGGGAAAAACAGCCTGTCGAACCACATTCGCAAAACCCTGAAACTGGACCCTGCCAAATTGGCAATTATCCGCGAATTTTGGGGACCACTGCCCCATTCGCCCGAAATTCTGGCCCAAGTCATCAAGGGGCTGACCCTGCCCCCCCTAGCCCCGCGCCCCATGGACGAAGCGATTTCGACGGCTGGCGGCGTCACATGGGATGCGCTAGATGATGGGCTGATGATCCGCGCCCTGCCCGGCGTTTTTGCGGCCGGTGAAATGATTGACTGGGATGCGCCAACGGGCGGCTATTTACTGACGGCCTGCTTTGCCACGGGGAAATGGGCGGGGGCCCATGCGGCACGTTATGCAATCACGGGCGGGTCGCAATAACGCTGTCGCGTGTGGATTGCGCCCCGACCCATGCCATGACATCGGGGGACAATTTGCCCAAACGGTTCGCTGGCATCAACCCGCGATGCTGGGCCATTTCAATCGCAACGGCTAGGGTCACACCCGCGAAATTCCATGCCTGACAGACCAAGGCATTCGCATCCAGCCACCGCAATGCCTGTTCTGCGCGGTGGCATTCGTATTCAATTACGTTGGCATCGCGCAGGCGGACATCACGTTTCAATTCGCGCGCCCAGACGGCCAATCCATCCAGCAGCCCCATCACCACATGGCGATAGGTTTGCTGCAACGGCGTTTCACGGCCCAACCATCCCCCGCCATAGGTGTCCTCGAAATAGCCCACAATATCGCGCGTATCAGCAATCAACCGCCCCCGCACCACCAAGGCCGGCACACGCGCCACAGGCGAAATTTCAAAAAAATCACTGTCCACGACGCGCTTGGTTGCAATAACTTCGTCTAGGTCATCAATCGCCCCACAATCGCGCGCAATAATCCGTGTGATCCGTGCATAGGGTGATGTGGGGCTGATATACAGCGTGATCATTGCCCCATTGCACGCACAAAACCTGCGCGGGATCGGATGGATTTCGAATATTCCTTGAACGCTGCGTTTTCCATGGGAAATTTCGCCGAAATCGCCCAGCCCCCACAATGCACCAACAACAGATCAGCAATGGTCAGGGTATCACCCATCAAAAACGGCCCGCTGATTTGATCTGTGATGCGATCCAGATTGCGGGCAAATTCCCATTTCAAGCTGTCTTTGACATCAGGCACGCGTTTGTCAGCAGGCAACACAAAGGAATGGCGCGCCGCCGTCCACAACAGGGCATCAATTTCATCATTGATCTGATGCAAAAACGCATCTTGGCGGGCGCGTTCAAGGGTGCCGGCCGCATATGTCAGCCCACCGTGTTTATCCGCCAGATAGGTCATGATCGCACAGCTGTCGGTAATGACGGTGCCATCCACATTCAATGCGGGCACTTTGCCGCTGGGATTATGGGATTTTGCCAAATCTGACCCCGCAGCGGCATCAATCAGGTCATAGGGTTGGCCCAATTCCTCTAACGTCCAAATGACGCGAAAGGCACGGGTGTTGCGGGCACCGATAACAGTATACATGTGGTTTTCCTTTGTTGTTTTGCCAAAGCTAGCACAACGAAAAATTTTATCTATCCCTGCATAGCAGAATCGTCACAATCTATGCTAGTCATTGTGGTATGAGTTCAGCAATACCCAACATAGGCGAAAATCGCCCCCAAATTCGTCAACTGGATGACGCCGCAATCAACCGCATTGCCGCGGGCGAGGTGGTCGAACGCCCTGCATCCGCCGTCAAGGAATTGGTCGAAAACGCCATAGACGCTGGTGCGCGACGCATTTCGGTGGATATCGCCGATGGGGGCAAAACATTGATCCGTGTCACAGACGATGGCTGCGGCATGACTGGGGATGATTTGCCATTGGCCCTGTCGCGCCATGCCACATCGAAAATTGACGGAACGGATTTGCTGAATATTCACAGTTTTGGATTTCGCGGCGAAGCCTTGCCATCCTTGGGGGCGGTGGGGCGATTGACGATCACATCGCGCGCGCAGGGACACGATGGCGTACAAATTTCCGTATCTGGCAGCGCAGAGACACCTGTAAAACCCGCCGCGTTAAACCGTGGCACAGTGGTGGAATTGCGCGATCTGTTTTATGCCACGCCTGCGCGGTTGAAATTCATGCGCACTGATCGGGCCGAATTGGGTGCAGTGGTCGATATCATCAAACGTCTGGCCATGGCCGAACCTGCAATTGGGTTCAGCCTGCGCGATGTATCCGATGGCAAAGACCGCATTTTATTTCGCGTCGATCCTGAAAGCGGTGATCTGTTTGATGCGCTGCATGGGCGTTTGCGTCAGGTATTGGGCGCAGAATTTGCCGAAAACGCCCTGCCCATTGACGCCACCCGCGATGGCGTGCGTCTGACGGGCTATGCGGCGCTGCCTACCTATTCACGCGGGGCGGCGGTGATGCAGTTTTTCTTTGTCAACGGGCGGCCCGTGCGCGATAAATTGCTGTTGGGGGCGCTGCGCGGGGCCTATGCCGATTTTTTATCGCGCGACAGGCATCCGGCGGTGGCATTGTTCATTGATTGCGACCCACATTTGGTCGACGTCAACGTCCACCCCGCCAAATCCGAGGTCCGGTTCCAAGACGCAGGATCCGTGCGCGGTTTGGTCGTGTCATCCCTGCGCCACGCTTTGGCCAATGCAGGGCACCGATCATCCACCACCGTGGCAGGGGCAACCTTGGGCGCGATGCAGCCCGAAAAACCGCATCAGCCCATATACCAAATGGACCGCCCATCCCAATCCGCACGCAGCGCCAGCTATACATACCAAGCGCCCAGCGCCGAGGCTGCGTCAACTGCATCCTTCGGCTTTGCCGAAACGCCAGCGGTGTCGGCGCGCGTGGAGCAGGTGATTGAAACGCAAACGCCGGACCCCAGCCACCCCTTGGGTGCGGCGCGCGCGCAGGTGCATGAAAACTATATCATTGCGCAAACCGAAACGGGGATCGTGATCGTCGATCAACATGCCGCGCACGAACGGTTGGTTTACGAAAAACTGAAATCGCAAATGCGCGAAAATGGGGTGGCGGCGCAGGCGCTGCTGATCCCTGAAATCATCGAATTATCATCGCACAAGGCGGCGTTGATTTTGGGGCTGGCCGATGAATTGGCCGCATTGGGATTGGGCATCGAACCCTTTGGCGGGTCGGCCATTGCTGTGCGCGAAACCCCTGCGATTTTGGGCAGCGTCAATGCCACGGCCCTGATCCGCGATGTGTTGGACGAATTGGCCGATTGGGGCGACAGCCAGCTGGTCCAATCCAAGATCGAGGCGATCCTATCGCGCGTGGCCTGTCACGGATCCATCCGATCGGGTCGCCAAATGCGGGCCGAGGAAATGAATGCCCTGCTGCGCGACATGGAACGCACGCCCCATTCGGGCCAATGCAACCACGGCCGCCCCACCTATGTTGAATTAAAACTATCCGATATCGAAAGGTTATTTGGACGCACATGACACAGATTGATCTGAATAATCCGATGGTTTTGGGGGCCTTGGGGCTGGCCGCACTGGTGGCAATATTGCTGCTGATCACGGTCCGGGCCGCATTGAAATCGGCGCGATTGGCGGAACCGCTGGCCTATCAACTGAATGCTTTGGGCCAGCGCGTCCAATCATTGGGTGAGGGCCAAGAACGTTTATCCGGTGGCCTGACCCATGTGTCAGACGCCCAAGCCAAGGCACAGGCGCATATGTTGCAGCTGATGGAACATCGTCTGGCCCAAGTGCAAAACAATATGACCGAAAACCTGCAAGGATCGGCGCGGCGCACCGCCCAATCACTGGGCGAATTGCAACAACGCCTGACCGCGATTGACAAGGCACAGGATAACATCACCAAATTGTCCGGTGATGTTTTGTCATTGCAGGACATTTTATCCAACAAACAAACGCGCGGGGCCTTTGGTGAAATTCAGTTAAATGATATCGTCACCAAGGCATTGCCATCCGACAGCTATACATTGCAGGCCACGCTGTCGAATGGACGTCGTGCGGACTGTTTGATCCATTTGCCAAATCCCCCGGGCCCCATCGTCGTGGACAGTAAATTCCCGTTAGAAGCATACGAAGCCCTGCGCCGTGCGAAAACCGATTGGGACCTGAACGAGGCGGCCAAATTCCTGCGCGCAACCGTGCGAAAACATATCAAAGACATCAGTGACAAATACATCATCGAAGGTGAAACCGCCGACGGCGCGTTGCTGTTTTTACCGTCCGAGGCTGTCTATGCAGAGCTGCATGCGAATTTCCCCGAAATTGTGCGCGAAGGGTTTGCTGCGCGTGTTTGGATCGTATCGCCCACCACATGTATGGCCACCCTAAACACCATGCGCGCGATATTAAAGGATGCGCGCATGCGTGAACAAGCCGGTGCCATTCGCCGTGAACTGGGGTTGCTGTACCAAGATATTGATCGTTTGGGCACGCGCGTGGAAAATTTGGACCGTCATTTCAATCAGGCTGCGAAAGATATCAGTGAAATTAAAATCAGCTCGGACAAGGCGGGCAAACGTGCGCGGCGATTGGACAACTTTGATTTCGAAGAACTGGCACCGGATACACCAGCGCTGGTTGGCAATGATCCCAAGGCCTAGTCAAAAAACGCTTTTACAGGGGCGACGCATTAGATATAGAAACGCAAGGTTTCATGGGGGAATGCGGCAATGGCGCATATTATCGTAGTAGGCAATGAAAAGGGCGGTGCCGGTAAATCAACCGTCACAATGCATGTGGCCACCGCATTGGCACGCATGGGTCATCGCGTCGGCGCGATTGATCTGGATTTACGACAGCAAACCTTTGGTCGCTATCTGGTCAACCGTTTGCGTCATGCCCAAGACAGTGGTTTGGGCCTGCCAACCCCTGTATTCTATGATCTGCCAGAAATTGACAAATCTGCCGTTCCAGAAGGCGAAAACATTTTTGATCATCGCCTGTCCGCCGCCGTTGCCGCGGCCGAGAGTGATTTTATCATCATCGATTGCCCCGGTTCGCACACACGCCTGAGCCAAGTGGCACATTCCTTGGCCGATACGCTGATTACCCCGTTAAATGACAGTTTCGTCGATTTTGACCTGTTGGCCCATATCGCAAGCGATGGTGAAACGATTGAGGGACCATCGGTTTATTCCGAAATGGTCTGGCATGCCCGCCAATTGCGCGCGCAGGCTGGGTTAAAGCCGATCAATTGGGTCGTCATTCGCAACCGGTTGGGCGCGCAGCAGATGGTCAACAAGGTCAAGATGGAACGCGCCTTGGAAAAACTGTCCAAGCGCATTGGGTTCCGCGTGGGCCCAGGGTTTACAGAACGCGTGATTTTTCGCGAATTGTTTCCGCGCGGTTTGACGTTGTTGGATTTGAAAGATGTGGGCGTCAAACAGTTGAACATTTCAAACGTTGCCGCACGCCAAGAGCTGCGCGATTTGATCAAGACGCTAAATCTGCCGAACGTATCGGCAGATTTCTGATCGGGGGTGGCAGGCTGCGCCTGCCCGCCTGCGGCGCGAGTATTTTTACAAAAATGAAAGTGTTATTGCGGTGTTCTGTGCGATACCGCAGCTGGATCGGTTTTTAGGTCGATAATCGCGGGTTTGTTTGCTGCGCGGGCGCGGGCCAATGCGGCAGCGAATTGTTCGGTTTGTGTGACGGTTTCACCGTGGGCCCCATAGGCGCGCGCAAGGGCCGCGAAATCGGGATTGACCATATCGGTGCCCGAGGGGCGATTGGGATATTGGCGCGCCTGATGCATTCGAATTGTACCATAGACGCCATTATTGGCGATGATGACGATAATGTTTGCGCCGTATTGCACGGCTGTTCCGAATTCTTGGCCATTCATCTGGAAACACCCGTCCCCCGCAAGGCAGATAACATCGCGGTCGGGGTGCATCAATTTCGCGCTGATGGCGGCAGGCAGGCCATAGCCCATGGTACCCGATGTCGGTGCCAATTGGGTGCGGTAGGATTTATAGCGGTAGTAGCGGTGCAGCCATGCCGCGTAGTTGCCCGCCCCGTTTGTGATGATCGCGCTGTCGGGCAGGGTTTGGGTCAGATGTGATATGATCTGTTCCATTTTCACTGCCCCAGGAGTCGCGGTTGGTGTTTGCCAATGTTCATATGCGGCGCGTTCGGTTTCGGGCGTTGGTACAGACTGGCCGCGGGTCGCTGCGACCGCTTGGGTCAGGAAATCGCAGCTGTGACAGTTGATTGCCAGATCGGCATGATAGACGCGGCCCAGTTCATCGGCATTGGGATGGATATGGATCAAGCTTTGGCTGGGTTTGGGGATCTGAAACAGGCTATAACCGCCCGATGTCATTTCACCCAAGCGCGCGCCCAAGACCAGCAAGGTATCTGCCGCAGCCACACGTTCGGCCAGCGCAGGATTTGGGCCAATGCCAAGATCACCGATATAGTTGGGATGGCGATTATCCATGTAGTCCTGACACCGGAACGTCGTGGCAACAGGCCAGCCCGTTTGTTCGGCCAAACGCGCCACATCGGCGGCGGCCTGCGCAGACCAAAGTGGCCCGCCAATCAGCATCAGGGGATTTTTCGCATGGTTCATTGCGGCCACGACGTCATCAATAGCGGATTGTGAGATTTGTTGTCGGGCGGGGTTGGCACGGGGGGCATCGGCCACATCGGCAGTGGCGGATAGCATATCCTCGGGCAGGGCCAGAACAACGGGACCCGGGCGGCCCGACACGGCCACATGAAACGCGCGGCTGATATATTCGGGGATGCGATCCGTGCGATCGATTTCGGCCACCCATTTGGCAAGGGGGCCGAACATTTGGCGATAATCGACCTCTTGGAACGCTTCGCGGTCGCGTTGATCGCTGGCAACTTGGCCCACAAACAGGATCATGGGGGTGCTATCTTGGAATGCGACATGCACACCGCCTGAGGCATTGGTGGCACCCGGCCCACGCGTGACCATGGCCACACCGGGACGGCCCGTTAGTTTGCCATAAGCCTCGGCCATCATGGATACACCACCTTCGTTGCGGCCAACGATGGTGTCGATGCCACTGTCAAACAGCCCGTCCAATGCGGCAAGATAGCTTTCGCCAGGGACGCAGAACACGCGATCCACGCCTTGGATTTTCAGTTGATCCACCAGAATTTGTCCGCCGTGCCGCATGGGGTATCCTTTGTAAACACGAAAGGCCGCATCACGATGATACGGCCTTGGGTCATTTCATAAATTGGTTCAGTGTGTCCAAGGGGCGCGGCGGTCTGTTGCGAAATTTTCGCCATAGCCACGGGCGCGAATGTTTGCTTTGCGCGGTTTGGGTTCAGTCACCTGATATTCAATACCGTTTTCCGTCGCATAGGCAATTGCGGCGTCTTTGGTGTCAAAGCGCAGTTTTATCTGCGTTTGCGTTTCATCTGTCGACGTCCAGCCCATCAATGGATCAATTTCACGCGAAGATCCTTGGGCAAATTCCAAAACCCATTGGCGGGTTTTTGCAGTGCCAGACGACATCGCAGTTTTTGCAGGTTTATAGATTCGTGCGCGCATTTCAAACTCCTGTATCTTGGGGCATTTATGCGACATTTTTTCATACGGGACAAGTCGTTTGATATTCCCCTAAAAACACTTAGGTTATGCTGATAAAGGAGCTTTCAATGACCGATTCCAAAGAACTGGGCCATATGACAGGCGATGTCAGGTCACGCCCCAAACTTGAGGGCGGCAAACAGTTCGTCATGGCAACTGATTTTGACCCAGCGGGTGATCAGCCGAAAGCCATAAAAGAGATTGCAGAAAATATTCTGTCCGGGGATCGAGACCAAGTTTTGTTGGGGGCAACAGGCACGGGTAAGACATTTACCATGGCCAAGGTGATCGAAGAAACACAAAGGCCTGCAATCATTCTAGCGCCGAATAAAACCTTGGCAGCGCAGTTATATGGCGAATTCAAGGGGTTTTTCCCAGATAATGCCGTGGAATATTTTGTCAGCTATTACGATTATTACCAGCCCGAAGCCTATGTCGCGCGCACCGATACGTTCATCGAAAAAGAAAGCCAGATCAACGAACAAATTGACCGAATGCGCCATTCGGCGACGCGGGCGCTGTTGGAACGTGATGATGTGATTATCGTGGCATCGGTCAGTTGTATTTATGGTATCGGATCCGTCGAAACCTATGGTGCGATGACCCAGGATTTAAAGGTTGGTGGCGAATACAATCAACGTCAGGTCATGGCGGATTTGGTGGCCCAACAATACCGCCGCAACGATCAGGCGTTTCAACGTGGGTCATTTCGTGTTCGCGGTGATGTGCTTGAGGTGTTCCCCGCCCACCTCGAAGACAGCGCATGGCGGTTTTCATTTTTCGGGGACGAGCTGGAAAGCATTACCGAATTTGATCCATTAACAGGTAAGAAAACGGGTACGTTTGAACAAATCCGGATCTATGCCAATTCGCACTATGTCACGCCGCGCCCGACCATCCAGCAAGCCATCATCAAAATCAAAGAAGAGCTGCGCCAGCGATTGGACCAATTGGTTGCCGAGGGCAAACTGCTAGAGGCCCAGCGCCTAGAGCAGCGCTGCAACTTTGACATCGAAATGCTAGAAGCGACAGGCGTGTGTAACGGTATCGAAAACTATTCACGCTATCTGACGGGGCGCGCGCCCGGCGAACCGCCCCCCACTTTGTTTGAATTTATTCCCGATCATGCGATTGTTTTTGCTGATGAAAGCCACGTCAGTATTCCACAAATTGGCGGCATGTATCGCGGCGACTATCGTCGGAAATTTACACTGGCTGAACATGGGTTCCGCCTGCCATCGTGTATGGATAACCGCCCCCTGAAATTCGAAGAATGGGACGCAATGCGGCCGCAGTCTGTCTATGTCTCGGCCACGCCGGGGTCGTGGGAAATGGAACAAACGGGGGGCGTATTTACAGAACAAATCATTCGCCCCACAGGGTTGTTGGACCCACAAGTTGAAATTCGACCCGTTGAAATGCAGGTCGATGATCTGGTTGATGAAATCCGCATCGTTACGGAAAATGGAATGCGCACATTGGTCACGACCCTGACCAAGCGTATGGCCGAGGATTTGACCGAATACCTGCACGAACAGGGCATCAAAGTGCGCTATATGCATTCCGACATCGACACGATTGAACGGATCGAAATTCTACGTGATTTGCGGTTAGGGGCCTTTGACGTGCTGATCGGGATCAACCTGTTGCGCGAAGGATTGGACATCCCCGAATGTGGATTGGTCGCCATTTTGGATGCCGACAAAGAAGGGTTCTTGCGATCTGAGACATCACTGATCCAAACCATCGGTCGCGCGGCGCGAAATGCCGATGGCCGCGTGATCATGTATGCCGATCGCATTACCGGATCTATGGAACGCGCCTTGGCTGAAACGGATCGGCGGCGCGAACGGCAAATGGCCTATAACGTCAAACACGGTATCACGCCCCAAACCGTCAAGAAAAACGTCGAAGATATTTTGGCAGGCCTATACAATGGCGACACAGACCAATCCCGTGTCACGGCCCAAATCGACAAAAAATCAGCCGGCGGTGCGAACCTGCAGGCTGTTTTGGATGGTCTGCGTAGCGATATGCGCAAAGCCGCCGAAAACCTTGAATTTGAAGAGGCCGCCAGATTACGCGACGAAGTCAAACGCCTAGAAGCCGTGGATCTGGCCATTTCCGATGATCCCCTAGCCCGCCAATCAGCCGTAGAGGCCGCCAGCAACGCCGCCACGAAAACGCGGGGGCGTTCCACCGCCGGTCGCGGTGGAACACGGGCCTATCGCGGCAAAAGCAAGGCCAAGTTTTGATCAGTTGTCACAGCGCACCGTGACACTGACCGTCCCTTGGGTGGCCCCGGGATAGACCAGCTGGACCTGATCCTTGGCGCTGCCAGCTTGGGTGTTGACATAGGGCATGTGATGCACCGCGCCGCCGCCCGATACCGTTAGTTTCGACTGGGGCACATAGGCCTGAACTGCGCGGGCATATCCGCCAAATGGCAGGGCGTTAGCGGTGTCAACCGTCCATGTCGCAGCAACGCTGGATTGGGTATGATCCACAACAACGGGATTTTCGGTTTTCTGGGTCACGTTTTCGAAACTGTTTGCCTCAAACCGCAGATTGCGCAGGCGGTTGCGATCAATGTCTGCAAATGTGGTATCGACCCGTTCGACCCGTTGGATGGGACCATTTAGGGTTTTGAAACTGTTGTTCATCACCGAAAGGTTGGCAATACCATGCCCTGTACCATGCGGTTTGACCACCAGATAGGAAAACCAATCCGCAACCTGCCCCGACAAAAATACATTCCCCGAAATGTTTAGCGCAGAAAATCCAAATCCCACC
>Ga0255751_10005749_pt1 | contig 11013 bp, 10 predicted proteins | sample 071ome_20_FD_179951 | JGI IMG/M metagenome (GOLD analysis project Ga0255751, IMG submission 179951) | Coastal salt marsh microbial communities from the Groves Creek Marsh, Skidaway Island, Georgia - 071412BT metaG (version 2) | ecosystem: Environmental > Aquatic > Marine > Intertidal zone >...
ATCAACGCCCACGGTACTTCGACCTTGGCCGGTGATTTGGCCGAGACTATGGCGGTCAAGTCTGTGTTCGGATCAGCTGCAGGTGACGTTGCTGTGAGCTCGACAAAATCCATGATAGGACACCTCTTGGGCGCCGCCGGAGCGGTGGAGGCCGTATTTAGTATTCTGGCAGTTCGCGATGGCGTGGCGCCCCCAACAATCAATCTTCAGACACCCAGTGAAGGGTGCGACCTCAATTACGTTCCCAATACGGCGCAAGAGCGACGCATTGACCACGCCCTCAGCAATTCCTTCGGTTTTGGTGGAACCAACGGGTCACTCATCTTTAGCCGTTTCAGCGGCTGACCTCTTCGGTATGACTGAACGCTCCTGGGTGGATGGTGTCGAGGGGGCCGAGGTACCGATAGACGATCGCGGGTTAAATCTTGCGGATGGTGCCTTCGAGACTATGCGGGTGAAGGGTGGCCGTCCCGCTTGTTTTTCTCTCCATCGTGCTCGCTTAGCCGCCGGACTGTCCTGTCTCGGATTTGATTCACCTGAAAAGACCGCCGAAAAGGCCTTATTAGAGGCGCTCGAGTGGCTTAGAGCCAGCGATCCGGATGCCAGCGGTGTTCTGCGACTTACTCTCACCCGGGGATCGGGACCACGGGGTTATAGGGCTTTGTCGGGGCTTCCTACTCGACTGGTGTCTCGATTTATCTCTGGGGACATTGAGCCGCCCCTCGCACCAGCCCGACTGGGCATGGCGCCCATTTACTATGCGTCCCAACCTTTCTTTCGTGGGGCCAAGCTTATTGCGCGAGCGGAACAAGTTGTTGCGACCTCTTGGGCGCATCAGCAGGGCTACGATGATGCGTTGATGAGCTCGGCAGCAGGCCGTTGGGTTTCCGCGGGCAGCGGTAACTTATTTCTTCGATTGGGTGCGCGATTGTTGACGCCACCCGTTGATGACATGGGAATAGCGGGCACTCGCCGAGAGTTGATTCTTTCCACTCTGGCCGCAAGCGCGGGGCATGAAGTGTCGGTAGAGCCATGTACCGAGGAGGTTGCTCGGAGTGCCGATGAGGCTTTTCTTTGCAACGCGGTAGTTGGCATTCGCTCGATTCAATCGGTAGCGGACATTGGCTTTGCCTCGACAGCGGCTGCCGATCAGCTGCGACCCCTGATACACGATTGGGCTGATTGTGGAGCGACTTCAGGATGACAGGACGTGCACTCCTGGCGACGGCGGGTGGGTGCTGTCTTCTATGGTTTGCTGGGTGGCTGTGGCTTCAGGCCGAACTATCCCGGCCACTCCCCAATCTGTCCACGGATCGCGTGTTTGAGGTAAAAAAGGGTGACAGCCTGAGCGGGGTGCTTGGACGAGCATCTGACCAGGGCTGGCTTTCTCGACCCAAGCTTGTGTCTTTGTGGGCACAATGGAACAGATTGGATCGGGGCATTAAAGCGGGTGAGTACACAGTGCCAGCACAGGCTAGTGCAAAAGACCTGTTGATGTTATTGCGTCGAGGAGAAGTGATAAGTTATTCCGTTACGTTGCCTGAGGGTATAACCCTCAGACAGGCGTTAACACGGCTGAGCCAAACACCCAAGCTACAGTCGGCGATCACCCACGTGGATGACCCTCGCTTGCGCAATGCGGTTGTTCTCGATACCGATTTAGAAGGTTGGTTCCTTCCGGAGACCTACCGATTTATTGCCGGTGACAGCGACCTTGATATTCTCAGGAGAGCCCATCAATCGATGCTTGAGGTCTTGGAGCAGGAGTGGAATGAGCGAGCGTCTTCGGCTGCAGTTACCTCGCCGTATGAAGCGCTTGTTTTGGCCTCCATCGTGGAGCGTGAGACCGCTGTCCCTGAGGAGCGCCCAGAGATTGCCGGTGTGTTCACCCGGCGACTCAGGCTGGGAATGAGGCTTCAAACTGATCCAACCGTTATTTATGGCCTTGGTGAGGAGTACCGGGGCAATTTGACGCGCAAGCATTTAAGAGATACTGAAAACCCTTGGAACACCTATCAGCACAAGGGCCTTCCCCCGACGCCTATTGCACTGCCGGGTCGCGATAGTATTAGGGCGGCACTGCACCCCAAAGACGGCGACAGCTTGTATTTTGTTGCGACCGGCGACGGCCGTCACGTGTTCGCTAAAACGCTGGAAGAGCACAATGAAAACGTGCGACGCTACCAGCTCAACCGCCGGGAAGATTACCGATCAACGCCCGCATCTAATTAGGTTTTGGTATGAGCCTCCAGGAAAAGCGAGTCAGCGCCAAATTCATCACCGTGGAAGGTGGGGAGGGCGTCGGCAAAACCACCAACATGGGGTTGATACAGTCAATCTTGGAAAGTCGCGGTTTCGAGGTATGCATCACGCGTGAGCCCGGCGGCACGGCCCTAGGGGAAATGCTGCGAGCGTCGCTGCTTAATCCGGAACTGGAACCGCCTGTGGCGATGGCCGAGTTGCTTATGATTTTTGCGGCCCGTGCACAGCATATAAGCACCGTCATCGAACCGGCACTGGCGGCGGGCCAGTGGGTGCTTTGTGATCGGTTCACCGACGCCACCTATGCCTATCAAGGATTTGGTCGAGGCATCGACCTACCGGCGATAGCAACCCTTGAGCAACTCGTTCAGGGCGAGCGACGACCCGATGTAACAGTGCTGCTTGACCTGGATCCCTTGGTGGGGCTGGAGCGAGCCCAAAAGCGCGCCGAGTTGGATCGCTTTGAGTTAGAGGAAGCTGCATTTTTTAATCGCGTGAGGGAGGGCTACTTGAGCCGTGCTGAAGCAGAGCCCGCGCGATGGATTGTTGTTGATGCGGCACAATCACTCGAGGAGGTCAGTGGCACACTAAACGCCCAGTTAACGCGGTGGTTAGATCATGGATGATCGGGCGCTTTCTGAGGCTGAAGTCACCCCGCTGATGCCATGGCATCGTGAGCCACTCCAGCGATTGGTGGGCCTGGCTGCGCAGGGGAAAATTCCCCATGCGGTCTTGCTGTCGGGAGCACGGGGCACCGGCAAAGCCGCGAGCGCCTCCTGGCTGACGGTACAGTTGTTGTGCACTAGCAACCAAGAATATGCCTGTGGACGCTGCGACAGTTGCTTGCTGTTTCAGGCGGGTAACCACGGCGATTTGCGTCACCTCAGTCCGGAGGAGGGGAAGCGGGCGATAGGTATTGATCCCGTTAGAGACGCGATCCGTTTTTTGCAGCAGACCGCCGGCTATGGTGAGCGTAAGATACTTGTTGTGTCGCCGGCTGAGGCGATGACGACGGGCGCTGCTAACGCTTTACTGAAAACCCTTGAAGAGCCGTCGGGGAATGCCATCATTTTGCTGGTGTCTGAGAGACCCGGTGATCTTCCGGCCACGGTGAGATCTCGGTGCCAGATTTTCGCTCTGCCATCTCCGACTCAAAGTGAGTCTAGTCTTTGGATTGAGCAGCACTCGCAATTCAGCGCGAAGGACTGTGCTCGAGCGATTGCGCTAGCACCCGAGCAGCCCATGACCGCACTGCAGTTATTGGAGATGAATCTCCTTGACGAATGGGAGACTGCCGCAGAGATTTGTGTCAGTCTCATTGAGGGCAGGATTACCCCTAATAGCGCGGCCGACCAGCTCACTAAATGGGACCCTGATGTGCTGCTGTTGCTAATGAACCAGGTGTTGGAGAGCCGAGTTCGCGAAAGCCGGCCCGAGCATAGTCGTGTGGCGCAGCGCGCCTTAAGGGCGAGGGACAAGGTACTTGGTTTTCTATCCGCCCATCGGCGGGGACTTAATTTGAGTCGTGACTTGATGATGAGAGACTGTTGTCAGCTACTGGGAAGCATAAGCCTGTGACCACTGCTCGGCTCGACGCGCTGCGTGCTATGCTAGCCGAGGGTTCAACGCGACGTCATGCTAGGGGGGCGTCATGAGTGAAAGTAATCGACAGGGCATTCTCTCGTTGACGATCAAGGACAAGGCTGTCCTCTACGCCGCCTACATGCCCTTTTTGGAAAACGGCGGCCTCTTTGTTCCCACAACCAAACCCTACAGCATCGGCGATGAAGTCTTTATGTTGCTTACGCTTATGGACGACCCTGAGAAGATTCCCATAGCAGGCAGGGTTGTTTGGGTGACACCCTCTGGCGCTCAAGGAAATCGACAGGCGGGCGTGGGGGTTCAGTTTTCCTCGCAAGACGCCTCGGCAAACGCCAAGATTGAAAATCACTTAGGGGGTGCGCTGAACTCGGAGCGCCCGACCCACACGATGTAACCCCTCTCGACGCAAGGGTACCGACCACGGCAGGCTGATAAGCGGTCCAGGGTTAGTCGCTAGGCTTAACGAAAACATTCCTTGTGTCTGCCGAGCACTCTCCGGAAACTGGATAGCGCCAAAACGAGTCGGTCCAAAAAGTAAAAAGGGCCCCGGAGGGGCCCAACCAAAGACTCGAAGGAGTATAGTTTTGAGGGCCTGCTTCTAGGGGCAGGGACCTCACTGAACACTTGGGATGTCCAGCGTCGCCCGACTGCGCTAGTGGCCAGGCGACGTCCTCAGTATGCCCGATTGGGTGGCGGTGTCCAGCGCTATTCGCAGGTTGAGTGTGATCTGGCCCGGAAATACGGTTTTAGACCGCTCGTGACGTGGCACGCATGGCCTTCTAAATGGCTTTATTAAAACGTCCTAATTCTCTGTTTTTAAAGCTTAATATAACAAGGCGTTTTGCGGGCTGAGGGTGGCCCGATGAGAACCCCCAGTTTGTGTAGTCCTCGCCATTGCATGCAACCTGAGCCTGTGCGAACATCCGCGCCCTCAGATTTGGCGTCAAACGCCGAGTTTCTCTGTGTTTATGGTTCTGCGGAAGTGGCGAAATTGGTAGACGCGCTGGATTTAGGTTCCAGTGCCGCAAGGCGTGAGAGTTCGAGTCTCTCCTTCCGCACCATTTTGGCGCGTCGGAGCGTCTGCAAACCATAGTGTCAGCGATTTAGATCAAGATTTCAGGAGATTTTCATGCGGGTTTCCATCGAAACAACATCGGGGTTGGAGCGCCGGCTGACGGTAGGCGTTCCCTCAGATCGCGTCGACGGCGCGGTAGAGAAAAAGCTGCGTGACGCCGCCAGAAATGTGCGGCTCCCGGGTTTTCGTCCGGGTAAGGTGCCCATGAAGGTGATGCAGCAACGATTCGGCGCGGGTGTACGCCAGGAAGTGATTGGTGAAGTAATCAGTCAGTCATTTCAGGAGGCGGTCATCTCAGAAAACCTCAGACCAGCGGGGCAACCGCGCATAGAAGCCAAAAACTTCGAGGCGGGCAAAGATGTTGAGTATACGGCGACGTTTGAGATATTTCCGAGTCTCGAGATCAAGGAAGTTGCCGGATTTACCGTTGAAAAACCTGTGGCTGAGGTCACGGATGCTGACGTTGATGACATCATCGAGATATTTCGTAAGCAGCGCGGTGAGTTAAAAGAAGTCGATCAGGCAGCCGAGTCGGGCGACACCGTCGTTGTGGATTTTGCAGGAACCCGCGATGGTGAGGCATTTGAGGGTGGTACAGCGGAAGACCAAACCCTCGAGCTAGGCCAAGGCAAAATGATCCCTGGGTTTGAAGACGGAATCATCGGCATGAAGGCCGGTGAGGAAAAAACTATTGATGTGACTTTCCCTGAAGACTACGGCAATGAAGAACTTCAGGGGGCAGCAGCTCAGTTCAAGATCACCTGCAAGGCAGTCAAACAGTTGGAGCTGGCACCGCTGGATGACGAGCTGTTCCAAAGCTACGGCGTGGAGGAAGGCGGTGAATCGGTCTTCCGCGATGAGGTGAAGAAAAACATGGAGCGCGAACTCCGCAATGCCGTGCAAACCCACACCAAAAATCAGGTGATGGATGCTATTTTGGCAGCGCATGCCGACATTGATGTTCCCGGTAGTCTGATAGCTCAAGAGGTTGATGGGATGCGAGGTCAGATGTTCCAGCAGTTTGGAGGCCAGCCTTCCCCTGAGATGGATCTGAAGTCTTTGTTGCCCGACGACATGTTCAAGGAACAAGCTGAGCGTCGCGTTAGATTGGGTTTATTGCTGGGTGAAATGATTGGCAAGATGGAGTTGCGCGCCGATCCCGCTAAAGTCAAGGAGCTGATAGAGGACATAGCCTCTACGTACCAGGACCCCCAAGAGGTAATCAACTGGTATTATTCAGAAAACGAGCAATTGGCGCAGATCGAATCACGAGTGCTTGAAGATCAGGTTGTGGAGAAGATTCTCGAGACAGCCGTGATTGAAGAAAAGGCGAGTTCTTACCAAGATGCGCTGGCAGCAGCGCGCCCCTCACAGGGCTGACCCGGACCAACGAGAGGAAACCCATGAGTTACGACAGAGCACCGCAGCGAGTAGATAATCTCGGGCTAATCCCGATGGTCATCGAGCAAACGTCCCGAGGCGAGCGCTCCTTTGACATCTATTCCCGACTGCTCAAAGAGCGCGTTATCTTTGCGGTGGGGCCGGTTGAAGACAACATGGCTAATCTGATTGTTGCCCAATTGCTGTTTCTGGAGTCAGAGAATCCTGACAAAGACATCCATCTTTACATCAACAGCCCCGGCGGTTCGGTCACAGCGGGTCTGTCGATTTACGACACCATGCAGTTCATCAAACCCGACGTCAGCACAATGTGTCTGGGGCAGGCAGCATCGATGGGCGCCTTTTTGTTGAGTGGTGGTGCCAAAGGCAAACGCTACATTCTGCCCAATGCGAGGACGATGATTCACCAGCCATCAGGCGGTGCCCAGGGCCAGGCGACCGATATCGACATTCAGGCGAAGGAGATCCTCATTATCCGCGAACGTCTGAACCGGCTTATGGCCGAGCACACCGGCCAACCGCTTGATGTTATCGAGCGTGACACCGAGCGTGACCGCTTTATGGACGCCGAGCAGAGTCGCGACTACGGCCTCGTTGATGAAGTGGTCAACAGCCGGGCAGCGGCGCCCGACGCCTGATACGGCCCAATTTAGCCCCAAGACTTGCATTACGGCCCGAAACCGATCAAGGTTTGGGCTGTAACTCTATGCGAAAGCCCCAGCTAGGAAGGACGTAATGGCGAAAGATAGCGCAGACAGTGACAAGCTCCTTTACTGTTCGTTTTGTGGCAAAAGCCAAAACGAAGTCAGGAAGCTTATTGCTGGCCCCTCTGTCTTTATTTGCGATGAGTGTGTCGACCTCTGCAACGACATCATTCGCGAAGAAGTTCAGGAGGCAGCGAGTGAGTCCGGTGCTGAGCGGCTGCCAATTCCTCACGAAATCAACGCGATTCTCGACGAGTACGTGATTGGCCAGCAGCGGGCAAAACGAGTCCTCGCCGTTGCGGTTTATAATCATTACAAGCGGCTTCGGTATACACCGGACGCTCGCAACGCAGACGATGTTGAATTAAGTAAGTCGAATATTTTGCTTGTGGGGCCAACAGGCTCGGGCAAGACGTTGCTCGCTGAAACACTGGCGAGACTGCTAGACGTGCCGTTCACGGTGGCCGACGCCACGACATTGACCGAGGCGGGGTACGTCGGAGAAGACGTTGAGAATATCATTCAAAAGCTCCTTCAGAAGTGCGATTACGACGTGGAGCGAGCCCAAATGGGCATTGTGTACATTGACGAGATTGACAAAATTTCTCGTAAATCAGACAACCCATCGATCACGCGAGACGTTTCGGGAGAGGGCGTACAGCAGGCTCTGCTCAAGCTGATTGAAGGTACGGTCGCTTCGGTGCCGCCGCAAGGTGGTCGCAAGCACCCGCAGCAAGAGTTTCTTCAGGTTGATACCTCCAACATCCTCTTTATTTGTGGCGGCGCTTTTGCCGGCCTCGACAAAATCATCCGAAACCGCTCAGAGAAAGGCGGGATCGGCTTTAACGCTGAAGTGAAGAGTAAGGACGAAACCCGACGCTTTGGCGAGACCCTTGCCGATCTTGAGCCAGAAGATTTGGTTCAATACGGTTTGATCCCCGAGTTCGTCGGTCGCCTACCGGTCATCGCTACTCTTGAGGAGCTCGATGTTACTGCCTTGGTGCGCATTTTGACCGAGCCGAGGAACGCGCTGACCAAGCAGTATGCCAAGATGTTTGACATGGAAGGGGTCGAAATCGACTTTCGCGAAGATGGCTTAAGAGCGGTAGCAGAGCGGGCGATGGATCGAAAGACCGGTGCCCGTGGCCTTCGTTCTATCCTCGAAAATGTGCTGTTGGAGTCAATGTATAACGTGCCTTCGCAGGAAAACGTTGCGAAAATCGTTATCGACGAAAGTGTTATCAAAGGCGAATCCGAACCTCTTCTGGTCTATCAGGCTCAGGATTCTGCTCGGGCCGCCGCCGAGGAGTAGCCGTTTTCCGGCCAACTCGCCCGGGAGCGCTTTTTTCTGGTGGGCCGCGGTTGCAAAATCTGCGTAGTATCCCCATATACTGGGGAGAAATCCGGAGAATTTTATGACTGACGTCGTCGCCACCGAACTACCCCTGCTGCCCCTTCGGGACGTTGTGGTTTACCCCCACATGGTGCTGCCACTTTTTGTGGGTCGTGAAAAATCAATTGAAGCCCTCGAAGAGGCCATGCGCGGCGACAAGCAGGTATTGCTGGTTGCGCAGCGCAATGCATCTGACGACGCCCCGAGTGTCGACGATCTGTATCAGGTGGGCACGGTCTCCAATATCTTGCAACTTCTCAAGCTGCCCGATGGCACCATTAAGGTCCTTGTCGAAGGGGAGTTTCGAGCCGCCATAGAAGCGATGAACGACGATGGGGACTTTACGGTAGCCCATTGCCGGCAAATTGAAACCGAGGAGCTGCCAGCAGAAGAGGCAAAGGAGCTCGTCAATACGCTTGTTGAGCAGTTTGAGAAGTATGTGGGGATGAGTAAGAAGGTACCCACCGAAGTGCTGACCTCGCTGTCAGGAATCGACGAGCCCAGCCGTTTGGCTGACACCATCGCCGCTCACATGAGCGTAGATTTGGAAGAAAAGCAGCGCATCCTGGAAATTGCCTCATTGCGCGAACGCCTCAACCACCTGCTCGGTCTCATGGATGCAGAAATCGACCTTTTTCAGGTCGAGAAGCGAATCCGTGGGCGGGTAAAGAAGCAGATGGAGAAAAGCCAGCGGGAGTATTACCTCAACGAGCAGATGAAGGCGATTCAAAAAGAGCTTGGGGAAATGGACGACGCTCCCAACGAAGTTGATGACCTTCAAGCGCGTATCGACGAGGCTCAGATGCCGGAGGAAGCGCGGTCAAAAGCGGTGGCGGAACTCAACAAGCTAAAAATGATGTCGCCAATGTCGGCAGAGGCCTCGGTTGTTCGCGGCTACATTGACTGGATGGTCAGCGTGCCCTGGAAGAAGCGCAGCAAGATAAAACACGATTTACCGCGCGCTGCGAAGATTCTCAACGAGGATCACTATGGGCTGGAAGAGGTCAAGGACCGGATCCTAGAGTATCTCGCGGTCCAAAAGCGTGTTCGCAAGATTAAGGGGCCTGTGCTTTGTTTGGTGGGACCACCTGGGGTGGGTAAAACGTCTCTCGGAGAATCCATGGCCCGCGCTACCAATCGAAAATTTGTCCGTATGGCGTTGGGCGGGGTCCGCGATGAGGCTGAAATTCGTGGCCATAGAAGAACTTATATTGGCTCAATGCCTGGAAAGTTACTTCAGAAAATGGCAAAGACGGGTGTGCGAAACCCGCTTTTTCTCCTGGACGAAATAGATAAGATGGGAATGGATCACCGGGGTGATCCCGCATCAGCGATGCTGGAAGTGCTCGACCCGGAACAGAATCATGCTTTCAATGACCATTATCTCGAGGTCGACTACGATCTTTCCGACGTTATGTTTGTTTGTACGTCAAACACCATGAATATACCGGGACCTCTGCTCGATAGAATGGAGGTGATCAGGCTGCCGGGCTACACGGAAGATGAAAAGCTCAATATCTGTGAGCGTTACCTGCTGCCGAAGCAGCTGCGACAGAACGGGTTAAAGCAGGGTGAAATGACGATTGACGGGCAGGCATTGCTCGACGTTATTCGTTATTACACACGGGAGGCGGGAGTGAGAGCCCTCGAGCGCGAGATCGCGAAAGTGTGCCGAAAAATGGTCAAGCGATTTGCGACCGGAGAGTCACAGGGGCCGCTGACAGTTACCAGTGAACTGCTGGCTGATCTCCTTGGCGTGAGAAAGTTTAATTTTGGTATTGCCGAGGACGAAAATCATGTGGGTCAGGTGACAGGCCTCGCTTGGACCTCTGTAGGCGGAGAGCTGCTCACTATTGAGGCCGCCGCAGTGGCGGGTAAGGGGCGTCAGGTTAAGACGGGCTCCCTCGGTGATGTCATGCAAGAATCCATTCAGGCAGCTATGACGGTCGTGCGGTCTCGATCCCAGCAGCTTGGGGTGCCAGCGGCTTATCATGACCGAAACGATGTCCACATCCATGTGCCCGAGGGTGCCACTCCCAAAGACGGTCCGTCCGCGGGTATTGCCATGTGCACGGCGCTGGTGAGCATCGCCACACAAATCCCTGTTAGAGCAGATGTGGCCATGACCGGTGAAATCACCTTGAGGGGTGAGGTGCTCCCAATCGGGGGGCTGAAAGAGAAGTTGCTCGCGGCTCGCAGGGGCGGCATCAAGACGGTGATTATTCCGAAAGAGAACGAACGTGACCTCGCCGAGATCCCGGATAACATAATGGACAATCTCGATATCAAAGCTGTGAAGTGGATCGATGAAGTCTTGGCGGTAGCGCTTGAGCGTGTTCCAGATCCTCTGTCGGATGAAGCTTACTTGGCTGATCCGGCCGTATCATCTGGCGCGATAGACACTGTAGAGACCGAGGTTCGACCTCCAGCGCATTAGCGATCAATAGCTCACTGACATGGATGAGTTTAGAAACCGTGATATAGACTCAAAAATTGGCCGTTTGCCGTTGACCCTAAGCTAAAACGCGGTATAACCTGTAAATCCGGAAACAACAAACAGTGCTATCCGAAGCACA
>Ga0255751_10005751_pt1 | contig 11012 bp, 12 predicted proteins | sample 071ome_20_FD_179951 | JGI IMG/M metagenome (GOLD analysis project Ga0255751, IMG submission 179951) | Coastal salt marsh microbial communities from the Groves Creek Marsh, Skidaway Island, Georgia - 071412BT metaG (version 2) | ecosystem: Environmental > Aquatic > Marine > Intertidal zone >...
CCAATAACTCCACTTTTAGCGTCAGCATCCATTGAAGCAGGAGCAAAAGTATTTAAAAAATGCGCCGCGTGTCATAGTATCGATAAAGGTGGCGCAAATAAAGTTGGGCCTGCTCTTTGGGGAGTTGTAAACAGAAAAGTAGGTGGATTAGAAGGTTTTAAATATTCAGCAGCAGTATCTGGTTATGGTAAAAATTGGACATTTGAAGAACTTAATGGTTTTTTGCATAAACCCTTGAAATACATCAAAGGAACAAAAATGGGTTTTGCTGGTCTTAAAAAAGACAAAGATAGAGCAGATGTTATTGCATACATCAATAGCAAAAGTGATGCTCCAGCACCTTTAAAATAATTTAAACTCATTTAAGATCTTAAAAGTATGACAAAAGATCTTTCCATTTTTTTTAAAAAAGAAACAATAGTCATGAGTGGACTTGGCTTTTCGGCAGGTTTGCCAATCATGTTAGTGTTTTCTACTCTTTCTGTTTGGTTAGTTAAAGCGGGCGTAGAAAGAAGTACAGTTACATTGTTTAGCTGGGCGGGTTTTGCGTACTCTTTTAAATTTCTTTGGAGTCCGATTGTAGACAAATTTAACATCCCTATTTTAAAAAAAATTGGACATAGAAGAAGCTGGTTATTACTGACTCAAGTATTGATTTTCTTTTCAATAATCCTAACATCATATTCAGATCCTCAAAAAAATTTAAAATTGATGGCTCTATCAGTTGTTCTAATAGCCTTTTTCAGCGCAACTCAAGATATTGTTATTGACGCTTTTAGAATTGAGTCAGCGCCAGAAAAAAAACAAGGACCACTTTCATCAATGTATTTAGCAGGCTATAGAATTGCCATGATAGTTTCTGGAGCTGGTAGTCTTTGGCTTGCATCGATTCTGGGAGAAGAAAATTATCAAACTGAAGTATGGAAAAATGTTTATCAGATTATAGGTTTATTTATGATTGTTGGTATTGCCTCAACTTTTTTATGCAAAGAGCCAGTCAATAAAGCGGTTAAGAAGATAAATTATATCAATCAAATAAAATTTGCAGCCTCAACACTAATTTCCATTTTAATATTTTTTTTAGTTTTTTTAAATTTTCCAAAGGTTAATAATTTAAATAATTTTTATAATTTCTTTTTTAATATATTCAAAATAATATCTAGTTTTGGAACTTCGTTGTTACTTCTTTTAATGTTGGAAAAAATTAATTTTTTACCAAAAAAACAATCTCAAGAAATATTTATAAAACCTATAACTGAGTTTTTTAATAGATATAAAAAAACTGCAATCACAATTCTTCTTTTAATTGGACTTTATAGAATTGCTGATATTGTAATGGGCGTCATGGCCAATATTTTCTACTTAGAAAAAGGTTATGAGATAAGAGACATCGCTACCTTTTCAAAATTTTTTGGTTTAATTGCTACTATAATTGGAGGCATACTTGGTGGCGCCTTTTCGATGAAATTTGGTACCTATAAAAGTTTATTGATTGGAGCAATCACAGCGGCCTGCACAAATCTACTTTTTGCCATTTTGGCAATAATAGATAAAAATTTATTTTATTTAGCTATAATCATTATAGCTGATAATTTAGCTAGCGGATTTGCGGGTGCAGCTTTTGTTGTATACCTATCATCTCTAACTTCAATTAAATTCACCGCAACACAGTATGCCCTTTTTAGCTCTTTGATGCTTTTTATTCCAAAATTAATAGCCGGTTACTCTGGTGCAATAGTAGATGCAATAAATTATCCAAGTTTTTTTATATTTACTGCTATTTTGGGTTTTCCAGTTATTATTTTGATTATTTTTTTAGATAAAAAAAAATTATAATTTTACACAGCTTCTTAGCAATGATACTGAAAAATATGAAAATTTTCATAAATATTTTAATTTTTTCTATTTTGATCTCATCAAATGCAAATGCTGAGTTTAAATCTATAACAAAAAAAGAATACTTAGATAGAAATCTCAAAGCTTTAGAAAAAAGATTTGATCTTATCGATACGAATAAAGATCAAAAAATAGATGCTAAAGAAAATGAAGCTTGGAGGCAGAAGATAATCAATGCCAGAAAAGCTCAAGCAAAAAAAAGAGCTGAGTTAGCAAAAAAAATTGATACTAATAAAGATGGCAAGCTATCAAAAGAAGAAATTGAAAACTTCAAGAAAAGTCAGAAAACTAAAAAATAATTTTTAATATTAATAAAGAACCCATCGCAACTAACATTATATTAAATAAAGTTTTAAATAGAGTTTCACTAATTTTTTTTCTCAAAGCTGTACCAAAATAAACGCCAGCTAATATTGGCAAACACGCCAATAAAGAAATGCTTAACTTATCAAAGTCTATCATACCATGAGAGCTAAATAATATTAATTGCATACACGCAAAAATGAAAAAGCTTAATCCCATTAACTGTATTACTTTATTTTTGGAGTAATTTAGTGACTGAATAAGAAAAATAAAAGGCATCGTATAAATACTTGTTACTCCCGTCGTAATTCCGGTCAATGACCCTATGCCCAACTGTATAGCTTTTGATTTATAATTCTTAAGTTTAATTTCATATTTCATAAGAGACATAAAAGAATTTATAATTAACAATAATGCTAAGATTGCCAAGATAGTATCTGACTTTAGAATAGTTAAAAAATAGAAGCCTGGAAAAATAAATAAAAAAGATCCAATTAGGAAAAATTTAACTTCACCTATAATTTCTTTTAAAGAATTGCCATCAAGCATTTGATATAAATTAGTTAAAATTACAGGAATTAATATAATTGATATTGAGTCTTTTATATCAAACACAAAACTCAATAAAGTGAGAGTCACAGTTGGAAGACCAACTCCAATTAAACCCTTTACCATACCTCCAGCTAAAAAAATCAAAACTACTTGAATTAATATTACAGAATCTATATTCGATATCGATAGCATTAATTTTTAAATATATAATAAAGTTACACATGATTATTGAATGCAAATGTAAGAAATACAAGTTTAAAATTCCAGATGAAGAAATCATTCCTCCGGGAAGAACTGTACAATGCTCAATGTGCAATGAAGAATGGTATCAAGAATTTCAAGTAAAACAAAAAACTACATCTAATATAAATGAGAAAAAAGAAAATGATTTGTTGAACGAAATGAATCCTTCAAAAAATCAAGGTGGCCACATAAATAAAAAAAAACCTGGAAATAAAAAAGAAAAAAAATCACATTTATTAATTTTAACTTTGATATTTTTTTTCTTAATTTTTATTAGCTACAAATTTGCATTTCACTACAAAGATCAAATAATTTCTTCACATCCTGATCTCAAAAACTTTTATGAAAGCTTAGAAATTATTGCTGAAATACTAAAAGTAAACTTAATTTTTATCGAAGAATTGATTTTGGAAACTATAAAAAATATACAAAATAAAATTTAATGAATAATATTTTTTTTGTAAAAAAAAATAAATCACCACTTTTCAAAAAAGCTAATATCAATTCTGAAAAACTTAAAGAAATAATTTTTGGTGAGAAATTTATTAAATTAAAAACAAATAAAAATTTTTATTATGGATATACAGATAATGATAAATATTTTGGTTATGTAAAAAAAGAACATTTAAAAACTTTTAAATTAGAACAAAATTATATTGTAAACACAGGCAAAGCCTATTTATTTAAATTTAAAGATACCAAGTCAAAAACTAAAAAATTTTTATATTTAAATTCTAAAGTTCATATTTCAAAAGTTGGTGTTAAATTTTCATTAGTTGGCAATTTATGGATAAAAAATACTGACATTAAATTAATCGCAAAAAACAGAAAAACTAATTTTTTAGAAAAAATAAAATTTTTTAAAAATACTAAATATGTATGGGGTGGCAATACCGTTGATGGAATTGACTGTTCTGGGTTGGTGCAAGAATTAATGAAGAATAATTTTATAAAATGTCCAAGAGATAGCAAAGATCAGGAAAGGTTTTTTAGTAAAAAAATTCATATAAAAAAAATTAAAAAAGGTGATCTTCTTTTTTGGAAAGGTCATGTGGCAATAGTAATAAATAAAAATAATTGCATACATGCATATGGACCGAAAAAAAAAGTTGTTAAAATGAAAATTAATAATGTGATTTCAGAATTGGAAAAAAAATCTTTAAAACTAAGCTCTGTGAGAAGACCTTTATAAAAAAATGAGAACATTTTTTTAGTTGATTCGGTCGCTTTTTATCCATAATTTGTTCTAGTACCTTATCAAAATATAGTAGGTCAAAATTTTTATGACACAAGAAACTCATTCTAAAATTATAGCTATACTCGGTCCTACGAATACTGGAAAAACTTTCTTAGCTATCGAAAGAATGCTCGAACACAACAATGGAGTGATTGGTTTTCCTTTAAGATTATTAGCAAGAGAAGTTTACGATAAGATCGTTAAAAAAATTGGACCAGAGCGTGTAGCATTGGTTACAGGTGAAGAAAAAATTATACCTCCAAAGGCTGATTATTATCTTTGTACAGTTGAATCGATGCCACTTGATATCAATTTTGAATTTGCGGCAATTGACGAGATACAAATGTGCGCTGATCCAGAACGAGGGCACATTTTTACCGATCGCCTTTTGAATTATAGAGGTGATAAGTTAACAATGCTTTTGGGATCCGATACAATAAAAAAATTAATTACAAATCTAGTTCCAGAAACAGAATTTATTTATAGAGAAAGGCTTTCTAAGCTAACGTATTCTGGTTATAAAAAAATATCTAGAATTAAGCCAAGAAGTGCTATCATCGCCTTTTCAGTTGATGATGTATATGCTTTAGCAGAATTTGTAAGACGTCAAAAAGGTGGCGCGGCAGTAGTTATGGGTTCTCTCAGCCCAAAAACCAGAAACTCCCAAGTAGAAATTTATCAGTCAGGAGATGTTGATTTTTTAATTGCTACAGATGCTATTGGTATGGGCATTAATATGGACATTGATAACGTATATTTTAGTGGTTTCAAAAAATATGATGGCAAACAAGTTAGAAACTTAAGAGATAGTGAGATTGGTCAAATCAGTGGTCGAGCTGGACGTTATATGAATGACGGTTCCTTTGGAACTACAGGTGATTGCGAAAAACTAACAGATGAACAGATTGAAAAAATAGAAAATCATAAATTTGATGATGTATTAAATATTTTTTGGAGAAACTCTGATTTAGATTTTTCATCAAATTCTGCATTAATTAAGAGCTTAAATGTAAAACCAACCCATGAAAATCTATCAAGAAATAAAGATTTGATTGATGAAAGTACTTTTAGATATTTGGTTTCTGAAAAATCTAATTTAAATTTCACTAATAATAGTCATTTCGTGAAATTATTATGGGAATGCTGTCAAATACCTGATTTTACTAAAAGCTCATACAATGAACACACTGATATCATCTACAAAGTTTTTTCTTTTTTATCTTCTGATAAAGGAAAAATTACTAATGATTGGATGAAGCAACAGCTAAGTAACTTGAGCAATTTTGAAGGAAATATTGATAGCTTAGCAAATAGGATTTCATATATAAGAACATGGTCATACGTATCCAATAAAAGTAATTGGGTAGAAAACGCCGATTACTGGATTGCTAAAACTAAAGATATTGAGGACAAATTATCTGAAAAACTTCACGAAGAGTTATCTAAAAGTTTTATTGATAAAAGAATAAGTGTTTTATCAAAAGGGTTAAAGCAAGATATTGAGCTTGATACAAAAATTATCGATAAAGATAAGATATTTATTAACGACCATTATATTGGAAAAATTAATGGTTTAAAAATTGAACTTAATTATTCAAAATCTAATTTAGATACAGATATAAAATCATTAAAAAAAGCTGCAAGATCTGGCGCTCAAGAAGAATTAAAAAATAGAATAAATACTATTATTAAAAACTCAAATAAATTAGAGATAAAAGAAGACTGTAAAATTTATTGGGAAGATAAAAAAATTGCTGAGTTAAAGCCTGGTAAAAATTATCTTAACCCATTAGTCAAACTAATTACTGATGATACGCTTCAAGAGAATAGTTATTCTGAACTAAAAAATTGTTTGGAAAAATGGATTGAAGATGAAAAATATAAATATTTAAATGATTTACTTTCTATTGAAAAAGCAAGTTTAAAAAACTCTTTTGCAAGAGGTTTAAGCTACCAATTATTTGAAAATAACGGAGTGCTGGAAAGGAAAGAGGCAAATGAAATCATTAAAAATGTATCAAAACAAGAGAGGTTTGAATTAAGAAAGAAAGGAATAAAAATAGGCAAATATCATATTTATCAACCAAGAATGATTAGGCCAAATGCTGTTAAATTTAAAACAATTTTATGGAAATGTTTTAATAATAAAAAAGATATTAGCTATCCTAATTTTGGATTAAATTTCGTAAGTAATTTTGAAAATAAAGACGAAAAATTTTTAAGAATCTGTGGTTTTGAAACTTTTGGTAAATTTATTATTAGAGTAGATATTCTTGAAAGATTATTTCTTGAGATTTTATCAAGATCAAAGAATTTTAAGTTCAAATTAGATTCAAAAATTATTAATTTACTAGGGTGCACAAAGGATGATTTTATAAATTTTATTAAAATTTTAGGTTATCAACTTATTAGCTCTAATGATGAGCAAGAATTTAAATATTTACCAAAAAAAAATAAACAGAATAAAAGAAAAAAAGTTAATAATGCGTTTTCTGTATTAGAGAGGTTAAAAATATAACTGATGTTTTGGAATAAAGAAAAACAACAGAATGAAGAATTTAAAGATATTGAAATCGCAGTATGTATGCTCCTAATCCATGCAGCTAAAACTGATAATCATTTTGATGAAATAGAAAAAAGAATAATAAAAGAAAGTTTATTTGAACTTGGTCTAAAAGATAAAGAATATATCGATAGGCTATATAATTACTCTGAAAATAAAGAAAAAGATTCTGTTGAAATACTTAATATGACAAAAGAAATTAAAAAATTAAAATATGAACATAGATTAGAAATCATTGAAATGATGCTTAAAGTAATATACTCGGATGATGAACTGTGCCAATTTGAAGATAGATTGATCAGAAAAGTTGCCGGTTTAATTTATATTGAAAATAAAGATTTAGGTGAAATTAAATTAAAGGTAAAAAAATGACATATATAGTCAATGAAAAATGCATTAAGTGTAAACTCACTGACTGTGTCGATGTTTGTCCTGTTGACTGTTTTTATGAAGGTGAAAATATGCTCGTAATCAATCCTGATGAGTGTATTGATTGCGGAGTTTGCGAACCTGAGTGTCCTATTGATGCGATTGAACCAGATACAAATCCTAACGTTGAAGAAATGCTGTTAATAAATAAAGAATATTCTCTAAAATGGCCAAATATTTCAAAAAAGAAAGATCCACTAAGCGAATGGGAAAAGTATAAAGATGAAAAAGATAAATTTAATAAGTATTTCGAAAAAAAATAATATTCTATTTTTACTTAATTAAGATTGAAAAGAATCTATTAATAATATAACTCACTGCATCTATGCCAAAAAAGACAAAAGCAAAATCAAAAAAAACTGTTAAAAAAAAAGTCACAAAGAGAGTAGCAAAAAAAGCTGTTAAAAAATCTGTAAAAAAGGTTGCAAAAAAAGCTGTTAAAACAAAACAACCTAAAGCCTCTAAAAAAGATTTAATTAAAAAAACTGAAGAGAAACCACCTGTTCAAAATACGCAATTCAAAACTTCTCAGCAAAATGAAATTATTGAGATAAAAAAAATAAAAAAACAAGATACAGAAAAAAGAGTTTATAAAGTTAAAGATTATGTGATCTACCCTAAACATGGAATTGGGCAAATTACGTCAGTCGACAAACTCACTATAGCTGGCATTGAAGCAAGTGTTTATAAAATTGAAATCACGAAAGATAAGTTAAATCTTACAATTCCAACAAATCAGCAACAACACCTAAGACCCCTGTCTAGTCTAAATCAAATAAATAAAGCTCTTGGAATTTTAAAAGGTAAGGCAAAAATTAAGAGAACTATGTGGAGCAGAAGGGCTGCAGAATATGAGCAGAAAATTAATTCTGGTGATATATATCAAATTGCAGAAGTGGTGAGAGATTTAAATAAAAATACAGATATGCCAGTTGATCAATCTTATAGTGAACGTCAATTATTTGAAAAAGCTTACGATAGGTTATTGGGAGAAGTATCAATTGTTTTAAAAATTTCTGAAGAAGAAGGTAAGCTTAGACTAAATAAAGCTCTAGGTAAAAAAGTAGAAGAAACTTCAAACACACCCGCATAAAAAAAACGCCCTTCCGGATGAGAAGAGCGTTTTTTTGTAAAAAGATTACTTAAAAGTAAAAAACTATCTTTTCTTTCTTCTTTTAGTAGCTTTTTTCTTTTTAGCTTTACCTTTTTTCTTAGTAGCTTTTTTGGCTTTTTTCTTAGTCGCCTTTTTAGCTTTTTTTCTTCTTTTAGCCATCTCCGTTCCTCTCTTTAAAGTTTGGAGCATCACATAATTAATTATGTGATTCGTTATTAAATTAATTTAAAAACTAATTCGCAATTAAAGTCAAATGTTTAAAACTTTATAAAATTTTCAAAAATTTTTTTTCAATTTAAAGTTTAAATAAAAAAAATAATTTTTTTACAAAAAGTTAATGTTTTCAATACTTTTAGTTAGTTTTTATAAAAATTTTCTAAAATATTTTTATATTGAACTTTTATTTTGTGTCTTCTGATTTTCATTGTTGGTGTTAATAATTCATTTTCAATTGTAAATTCTTCTTTAACTACTTTAAATTTTTTTATCTTTTCAATTGCTGTTAACGATTTATTTGTTTCTTCTATAAGTTTTTTTAACATTTCATCATCTACATCGTTATTTTTATTTAAAACTATTAAACATGATAAGTACTTTTGATTATCACCATGTACATATGCTTGCTCAATTTCATCGTGCAGGCAAAGTAAATTTTCAATTTTAGAGGGGGAGATGTTATCTCCACCCAATGTAACAATTATATCTTTTTTTCTATCAGTAATTTTTAAATATCCCTCGCTATCTATTTCTCCTATATCACCTGTATATAACCACCCATCTTGCATGACCTGATTAGTGGCATCTTGATTGTTCCAATAACCCAACATTACATTTTCACCTTTAACAAGTATTTCTCCATCATCAGCAATCTTTACCTGATTATTAGAAAAAATTGTGCCAACTGTTTCTATTTTAATTTTATGAACTGGATTGCATGATACTACAGGAGAAGTTTCTGTAAGACCGTAACCTTGTAATGTTTTAAGGCCTAAAGAATTTAAGAATGATCCAACATTTTGATCTAGAGGACCTCCGCCCGAAATAAAGGCTTTTAAATTACCACCAAAATTTTTTATCACTTTTTTTCTAACCAAAATATCAAGTAAATGATTTATAAATTTTTCAATTAAAGAAAGTTTTGCATTTTTAAATTTTTTATTTCCTAGTTCTAAAGTTTTTAAAAATAATGCTTTTTTAAAAGAAGACGATTTTTTAACCCCGTTCATCATTTTGTTATAAAGATTATTATAAAATCTAGGTACAGCCGTCATGACATGAGGTTTTGCTATTTTTATATTTTCTAGCAATTTTTCAATAACAGGCGAATAAAATATTTTAGCTCCAAGTGCAATTTGTACAAACTGAACTGTATGCTCATAAGAATGTGATAGTGGCAACCATGTAATAAATCTTGGATTTTTAACGTTAAGTTCATCAACTAAATTTTTTGAGTCTTCGCAATTTGAAAGTATACCTCCATGACTTAATACAACTCCTTTAGGATTACCTTGCGTCCCTGATGTGTAGATTATGCAAGCTGGGTCTTTTCTTGATGATGTGCATCTAATATTTTTATTTAAATTGTTACTAATTTCATTAAAATTTTGAATATTATTAATTTTATCAAAACTTATAATAAATTTAAATTTGAAGTTAATTTGTTTACAAGCTTCTAAAATAGTTTTTAATAATTTTTCACTGGAAACAATTAATCCTTTTGGATCAGCATCTTTTAAAATAAATTCAAAATCTTTTTGTGTGTAAGTTGTGTAATTAGGAACTGTGATGGCATCATTTGCTAATATTGAAAGATCGCTAATCATCCATTCTGGGCGTCCTTCAGATACTAACATTATCCTATCCCCTTTTTGAATTCCCTGGTCGCTTAAAAAATTTGAAATTATTTCTATCTTTTTAGATACATCGCCCCATTTCAAAGCATCAATTTTTTTATTTTTATTAATTGTGTGAAGAAAATCTAAATTATAAAATTTATTACTTTGTAGCTGATATAGCTCAAATAAATTATTTAAATTTTTAAATTCCATATGGTGGGCGAAAAGGGAGTCGAACCCTTAAGGTTTCCCGGCGGATTTTGAGTCCGCTGCGTCTACCAATTCCGCCATTCGCCCTATTTTTAGTTTTTTAATTAAAAAAGGTTTTTGTATAGCTTTTTTAAATTTCATATATATCTTTTATTATAATTCTTAACAATTATGTTTAAAGACTTGTTTAATAAAACAGTAGCCCTTGCAGCGCATAAAAGTGCAAGATTTTTTCTATCTTTTATTTGCATAATTGAGAGTATTTTTTTTCCTATACCACCTGATGTCATGATTATACCGATGACATTAGCTCAAAAAAAAAGATGGTTACAAATCGCAACTATCGCCACTGTATCATCAGTAGTTGGTGGAATAATTGGTTATGCAATAGGATACTTTTTTTATAAAGAAGTCGGTATTCATATATTTGAATTTTATGGTTTTGAAGGATTCAAAAGTTTCAAGGATCAAGTTCAAGTTGGAAAGGGTTTTTGGGCTTGGATAATTTTATTAGCTATAGCGGGCTTCACTCCTGTTCCCTTTAAACTTTTAACTATATCAAGCGGTCTAATACATTTTAATTTTTTTATATTTATCTTAGTTGCAGCAATAACACGAGGTTCAAGATTT
>Ga0255751_10005756_pt1 | contig 11008 bp, 9 predicted proteins | sample 071ome_20_FD_179951 | JGI IMG/M metagenome (GOLD analysis project Ga0255751, IMG submission 179951) | Coastal salt marsh microbial communities from the Groves Creek Marsh, Skidaway Island, Georgia - 071412BT metaG (version 2) | ecosystem: Environmental > Aquatic > Marine > Intertidal zone > Salt...
TCCCCGGTCGTGGGACCATACATATCTGAATAGGCTTGTCTTGAGATCTTCATTTAATCTGCACCCTTAAGTTCGCCCATGACATCCCCTCGAAAACCGTAGACCTTGCGATCCCCAGAAAAGGGAATAAGCGTGATATCTCGTGATTGACCTGGTTCAAAGCGAATCGCTGTGCCTGCGGGAATATCAAGGCGACACCCCATGGCCAGATCTCGGTCAAACGATAACGCCGGATTTGCCTCAGCGAAGTGGTAATGCGAGCCCACTTGAATCGGTCGATCGCCAGTATTGGCGACGTTGAGCGCCACCCGATCGCGCCCCTCATTGAGCTCAATATCTTCATCACGGAGCTGTCTTTCTCCTGGAATCATCTCTTCAGCCTCTTAATTGATTGGGTCGTGAACAGTGACCAACTTTGTCCCATCGGGAAACGTCGCTTCGACTTGCACGTCGTGGATCATCTCTGCCACGCCCTCCATGACCTGGTCACGGGTCAAAAGCGCTCGTCCACTCGACATCAATTCGGCCACCGTCTGCCCCTCTCTTGCCCCCTCAAGAATTGCCGCAGAGATGTAAGCAATCGCCTCCGGGTGATTGAGTTTTAGGCCCTTGGCCAGTCGTCGTTCTGCCAGCAGGCCGGCAGTGAAAATCAGCAATTTATCTTTATCTCTGGGAGTGAGATCCATCACCTGCTCCTTCCATCATGTTGACCAAATTCGTGCATCATCCGCGCTTGGACCGAGTTGTCTCAGAACCGAATGACGCACCGCGTTTAAACCCTCCCGACAACCCTCGGTTGAATGACCGAGATATCTCGCAATCAACAGTTCACCTTTTTGGGTTAGCTCCAGCTGCGCCCACTGCCCTTCGGTCGAGGGTAGAGAAGATTCGGATAACTGATGTCTTAACCGCGCTAGGTGATCGTCGAAACTAGGATCGATCGGGCAGTTCGAAATAAATAGCGTGCCTGCTACCGTGGCGCTGGCGAGCCCCCACTTCGCATCTGCGAATCTCTGATCCTGGCTGTCGATCATCAGGTTTTCTCGGTGCAGTAAACGCGTATCTCGGTAAATGTGCCAATGGGCCTGACAGGTTCCGTGAGAGAATTGCTCACCCGACGCCGTTCGACCTAGCGCAAGGATTTCCCACCCTACAAACCGGCCATCCGCTTCCAGGTGCACATCGGTCGTCATCCTTGGAGAGGCTCCCCGAAACACAATCGTCTCAAGGGGTAACCATTCGAGAACGGCGCCTTGTTTACTGGTCAACTGACACCCCTGGATTTGCTGCAAATCACCGTTATCTACACGGTAGAACTTCGTTGCCGACGGGGTAGTAATAAGCGCTCGACTTCCTTCCCTCGCCGACACCTTGATATCGATCGAATCGCCACCAACCACGCCGCCAGGCGGATGGAGAATATACAAGTGCACACTGCCATTGGCCTGTTTGAAAGGACGTTGAACCTGCAGCGGCCCACTTCGCTCATTAAGCAATAGCGCGCTTCTACCCCTTACTCGCCCAACGTCGAGGCAAATAGAGGCCGGCCAACTCGAATGATCGGCAGCAGTAGCATTGGGTGTCGAAACAAACACATTCATCATGCAAAATTATACGAGGCTATTTTGTATTCCTATCTTTAGCACGACTTTGACACTCGGGCCTCACTCGTTACGAAGATCGCCAGCGCGGCAACCGTAAAATCGAATGGACGGATTGCTTCCTCTTCGCTCCCATCCTGCATGCTGCCCTCTTGGGCGGTTTTTTCTTACCTGCTTTTTTCCTGCGAGCTTTTTTTGCCCACCTTTTATTGTGAGCTTTTTACTTGCGAGTTTTTTACTTGCGAGCTTTTTACTTGCGAGCTTTCTTCGTTGACGCGCTTGTTTTCCTCGCTTCGGTCCCTCTATCTAAGAATTATGTTGGATGGGCGCTATGGTTGTGCGGTCATGGCTTGCACCGGTTGGTTGCTACGCCTTCTCACTGTTTTATTGGTCCTTTATCGCCGTTCTCTTATCGCTCTTTACCGCTTTCTCACCGCTCTCTCACAGTTACCTGCATTTTTTGTGCCGCATCGATAACGACAAAATGGAAACGCCAATCGCTCAATAGATGTGTCATGAAGAGTGCAGGCATACGACATGAGTCAAGTCCCGCCTGTTATCCGGCCGAGTGCTGCCCAACCGGAGACCCTTAATGAGCAACGAGCAAACTGCCGTCACTCCTTTATTACCTTTATGTCTTATCGCACGCAGACTTTAGTCCTCGATACCCTACATCTTGGGTTTAGTGCCCAGAGCCGGTTTGGCTAGTGGTCCAACATTCGAGGCACCCATTACTCAATCTCGAAACCCACGATCTACATTCAAGCGGTTGAGAAGACCGCTTCTTTCACGCTTCCGTTCAAGTTAGCGATTCGATCAGATATGCTGCACAGAAAACCGAACAACCGAATGTCTCTCTCGATTCAAGCAAAACCGATTCATCGCGACGATTTCGCGCCCTTTGGCGACCTGGTCACCCCTGAATCCGCGCACGAACAGCTGTCAATCAATCAAGGCAGAACAACGCGTTTCGATAATCTAGCCAAACTTTCCCTCTCGAAAGACACCATTCCTGTCAGCGAACAGCCGTTAGACGCCTCGCTTACGCCATGCGTCAGCATCTTTCGGAGTGACTTAACGACGCTCCCCTTTTTGATCGAAAGCCTCGAGCGCCACCCCTTGTCGAGTCAACTCTTTTTTCCGCTCTCAGATCGCCCATACTTGGTCATCGTTGCGCCCGCGGGTCCCCTCAAGGAAGCCAATATCCAAGCATTTATAGCAACTGGTGTTGGCGTCAATTTTCACCCCGGTACTTGGCATCATTTTAATTTAGCCCTTACCGCTCCGTCTGACTTCCTGGTCATCGACGCCCATTCGAGCGAGCCCAACTGCGACGAGCAATCCCTCAATCAGCCTATCGAGGTCCGCCTGTGAGACTCGACACCTTTTTGATCTCCTACAGCGATTCAAGCTTTACCAACCCCCACGAAGTGGCCTTACCCCAACAACCAGAAAATCGAGCTGGGCAGTTTACGCACATGGGCGCCCAGTACTGGGGCTTCGAGACCAAACGCCACGACGCATGGACCCTTCATCCAGACAGCGAAACGCTTACTTTTTCGCCGACCGCGCAGCATGAGCTGGTGCTTGGCCTCAAACAGCCTGCCATCGTGCACCAAATTGATATCAGTACACACTGGTTCACTGGCAATCAGGTTCCGGCCGTTTCTATTGAGTTGATTAGAGGAGATCAAGCGGTAACCGTAGTCGATCGCCATCGACTTGAGCCTAATGCTGAGGTCACGCTTCGTTGTCAACCAACAGAAGCAGACAAATGTCGGGTGCTTTGCCATCAAGAAGGCGGGATCTCGCGCATTTCACTCTTTGGTGAAGCGCTTCAAGACCGCTCGCAGCCAATCAATCTTCTCGAATCCGCAACTATCTGCTCAGTCTCCAATGCTCACTACGGGCATCCGGCCGATGCCATCGCTGGCGTCCGGGAAGTTGATCACATGAGAGGATGGGAATCTGCTCGCGGCAGTTTCGGAGAACATGCCGTCTTTCATTTTGACCAACCGGTGACTCCAAGCACGCTCGTTGTCGATACCTACCTGCATCGACTCAACCCTCCGCTGTGTTGCCAGTTATTCGCACTTCCCTTGGAGCAAACAGCCCACGCGTCGCTCTCAGAACCCATACTTCCTAAATGGGAGGTAGCGGTCAGCCAGGAATATGGTTTTAAGCCTGTCGAGGATCTCTCTGCGTTCATGTCGAACGAACTCGCCAAGTCGCGGACTGACCAGCGCGATATTCAGGTAAGGATGGGGAGAGATACGTCTCCTTGGACGCCAATCACTGGACTCATTGGTCTCTGCCCCGATACCTATCACGAAGAGGCCACCGATACCGGGTTAACGACTAAGGCGCTCTTATTTGTTTTCTTTCCCAACGGGGGCATCCATGGGCTAAAGGTTTATGGGGATCGCACCTGATTGATCCACGCTTGTTTTTCATCTTCAGGCAAAAAACTAGCCTCGAACCCGTTACAGACCAGCTGCCGCAATTGATCAAGCGATGGATCAAAGGCTTGGATCATTTGCTCCACATTCTCTATCAGATACCCGCCAAAGTAGGCTGGATCATCCGAATTAATCGTGACGCAAAGCCCTTCATCCAACAGTTGAAACAGCGGATGTTCAATCAACTGATCGAAGACTCGCAGTTTCAGATTGGATAGCGGACACATAGTTAACGGAACGCGGGACTCCGCCAATTGCGCTTTCAACGAGGAATCTCTGACGCATTGCACGCCATGATCAATGCGGCTGACACCCAATTCGTTCAACGCTTCGGAAATATAGTCGGGGCCGCCCTCTTCACCCGCGTGGGCAATCCGACGCAAGCCAAGCTTAGCGGCTGCTTCGAACGCGCGCTTAAATTTCCCGGGGGGGTGTCCGACTTCTGCGCTATCCAGGCCGACTGCCTCGATATGTTCAAGGTAAGGCTCTGCTAACTTTAATGTCTCAAGCGCCGATGCTTCTGACTGGTCTCTCAAAAAACACATCAACAAGCGCGTGCTTTGTTGCCACTCGGTTTCGGCTTTCTTGATCGCCGCCAAAAACCCTGGCATGAAGACGTCGAAACCAATGCCCCTAGATAGATGAGTCTGCGGGTCAAACATGATTTCCGCGTGGACGATATGTTCACGCCGACACTGTTCCAAATAAGCCAGCATCAACTCGTAAAAGTCATGCTCGTCGCGTAAAACGCCAGCACCCAAATAGTATAGATCCAGAAAGCTCTGCAAGTCCTCGAAGTGATAGGCTGCCTCCACTTCGGCCAATGTCTGATAAGGCAATTGGACGCTGTGCTTGTCGGCAAGCGCGAGCAGCATTGATGGCTCGAGTGTGCCCTCTATATGTAAGTGCAGCTCAGCCTTCGGCCACTGCTTAATCAAAGACAATCGGTCTTCTGTCGTCATCGTGCATTCCTTCTATTCAGTTGCCGCACGGGGCAAACGCTCGGAGCGAGGCAAACCCAACTTGTTTTGCACAAGGTTAGCTAACCCTTTGCTTCGACGGAATACAAGCGATGGGCACGCTACACCACTTCGCTTGATCGAGCCACAACAGCGCCGTATATCTGAACTGCTCGTTACTGGCGTTGCCTACTGCGCTTTTTCAATTAGTGCTTGATTGTGGCCTCAACGCTCACTCGCGGTGGCTGGTGTTGATATTCGTCCCAGCCAGCGATCAACGCATCAACCACTTTTGATGCCACGGTATAGGCAGACTCTACTGCGACCCCAAGTCCCGAATAACCCTCGTTTTCAGCGAGTAAATTCTCTGCCGCTGTCACACCGGGCGGTTGCATCGTATAGTTGCTCGCCGTTCGCAGCACTAGCAATCGATCGACGTCTACCTTGCCAATCCGCGCGAGCCAAGATAGCGACAAATAGGTCCCAGTATCTTCCATACCTGACGAAACGAATTCACCTTTGCCATCGGTCCAATAATCCACCCACTGATTGGCCCAGTCATTCAGGATGGCGCCATGCCAAAAGGTGAGCGCCGCCAACTGATCTCCCTTTAGAACGAAGGGTGGCTTTTGCGCCATCGGGTGCTCGGTATAAAGCGCTCGATGTTTGGCTGCCCCCGGATCATCGATTAGCTTCATGTCTTTGGTCAGCTCATAGGCCCAGTTGACGAGCTCTGGGTCTAATGCGTACATCTCACCCGTAGGCGAGGGACGATTCGGATCAAAGGGTCCTTTGGTGTAGCGGGCGAAATACCCAAAGGGCCAATCTTCAGGAATCTCTCGGGCATCGATCTCGTGAGATAAATCCCCGTCAATCAGATACTCAGCCCAAGCCGCAGATCCAATGGATGCGTCCGCTGGATCAAAACCAGCGATCCCGGTCACCACCCAATAGGCATTGGTTAAATCAAAACGAGGATCCATGCCAAGCGCCATAATCGCAGCCGTAGATCTTGCCGTGCCTATCCCAGTGACCATTACCATCAATCCAGTATCAGGATCAAAATGTAAGTCGCGATAACCCAAAAATGGATAGACCGTAGACAGCTGCCGGCGTTCTTTCCAGAGTTGGAATTCACCGGCTCGATCACCCTCATCAGCCCCGATTTCAAACATAGTCACCACAACCACCTTCACTTGGACTGGCTCGATACGCTCATCCATCAAGTGTGTTGGGTCGCTTGCACTGGGCATTGCTATCGCCAGCGCCAAATAGAGCCCCAAAAAGGCCCTAGTGAATGCAGATACTCCTGCTAATTTCTCGGACATATCGCCTTTCCCTTCCACTTCATTTTTCTAAGGAACAAAAAAAGGGGCGCAAGGCCCCTTTTTTCATCGCTCTCCTGCTTAGAACTTGTAGGAGACTTTTGCTTGATAGTGCCTTGGCAGTTCCGGCAAGACGACGGTCGTTCCGAACAAGTCTGGGAAGTTAGCCCGGAAATAACGCTCGTCAGTCACGTTCTTAGCCGCCAGGATGAAGCCCCAATCATCGGCTTCATAGCTGAGGCTCAAATTAAGCAGCGTGTATGCTGGCAGCCGTACCGCGTAGGACTGACCCGACGCTGTGTCGTCCACATCAACAACACTTCCACTAACTGCTACGCCGTTACCAAAGTCGTAGGTGGCCGTCATTGACATGATGTTTTCAGGCATACCTGCTCGAACCCCTTTACTAGGTCCTACGGGGATCAATCCACCGACTTGTCCACCCCAAAGCAATGTTGGGTCGATCAATGGAAGGTCCTCAGCACCCAAGAACGAGAACTCGCTGCCTGCAGCAATGGTTGCGAGCATCAATGCTTCAACGTTGCTGTAGCCGAACGTCATCAGGAACTGCTCGTTAACAGCCCAGCGCAATTCGAACTCCGTCCCTTCGGTTTTAACCGCCTGGTTAACCGTGATGGACTGAGCATTGAAGTCCGTTCGCTCCATCTCGTAAGTCGACAATGCGAAGTACAACCGATCATCGAGCAAGCTGCCCTTGATGCCGTACTCCATCAGTTCTGAGCTATCAAATGCGGCGTTTGTAAAGACGTTACCCACCTGAAGTTCGGCGCCCTGGCCTGCGATCACGGTGTTCTGCTCGGACGCAGTCACATAAGGGACGAGACCCATAGGAGTTGCCCAACTCACACTCGCAGTCCATGACACACCATTGGGCTCGTCAGTTGCCTCGTTGACAGCCACATCTACACCGCCCTCACTTGACGTGAATGCCGCATCTGATTGGGTCTTTCCAGCTGGCGTCTTCGCGTACATATCGATGCTGTCGTAGCGCGCACCCAAGAGTAGCGATAGACCTGATTCATGGGTCATATCCAGCATCACGCCAAAGCCAAAGTTGGTGTAGTCACCGACGTAGTACTCACTGTATTCAGCATCGATACGTGTCGATAGCACACGGCGGTCTAATGCCGTTGATGGCCCCGTCAAGTCACGTCGCGCGAAGTACTCGTTGTAGTAGTCATCACCGTGCTTAAAGTTGGTCTTTCTGATGGAGGGGGAGATCTGCACCGACGTTGTCAGCGAATCGCCTTCAAACACCTTGCTCAAAATAAGCTGCTCTTCGATCACCCAAGTGTCATGGAACTGAGAAAAGCCATAGGCATTCTCGTTCAAGTTCTCATAAGTTTCATAGAAGAGCTTGTTGGTCAGGTTCCAGTCACCGCCTAGCGTCACATCGATATCGAAGTACAACGTGGTGACCTGATTCTCAAGCGTATCGTCATCAGCAATTAGCGTTGACGACATAGGCAGTTGAGCCGTACCAACGTTCTGCAGAATCATGTTTGAATTTTCGTAATCGTATCCAAACGATGCGTCGCTCAGCGTAGCGAGGTCCATCTCTTTTTGACCAAAGAACGCGTATAGCGCGAACGGGTTAATGTTGCCTGCGTAGTACTCCGCATGTGAAATGAACCCATCAAGGTCGGTGTCGAGTGGAATTGGCGTACCCGTGATGTACGTTCCGTTGTCGATAAGATCCTGAGTTAAACGGTTCCAGCCCGCATTCTGTGACCCATCATAGTCGTGCCACATCCCACCGAACTGCAACCGAACGGTGTCACTCAAATCCATGTCGAAACTAGCTTGGATAAGCGCCTGGTCCACCCCTGGTGCGTTGGTATAGAAGCTATCCGAGTGCTCCACTTCCCCGTAGAGGTAATAGCCGAGCGGCTTGCCGCCAAGCTCAGCAGGGCCACCCACTTCCGCAGTCATTACGCTCTTGTCCCAGCTGCCGCCCGTGTATGAGATCGCACCGACCCGCTCTTCAATGTAAGAGCCAGTCTCTTCGATACGCGCAGATTTTGGATTGAAGTTAAGGTACCCGCCGATTTTAGAGGGTCCGTAGATGGGGGAAGCTGGCCCGCGAACAATATCGACTCGGTCAGAGGCGCCAATTGGCGTCGGGTAGTTGCCCGGGTTATCTAGTCTTCTCACTCCTCGGAAATAAGTCTCGCCAGCCGTTCCTCGGACATCAAGTGAACCGGCAACACCGAAGAACGACTGCGTGAAGGTCCCAGGAGCGACAGCAACCAGCTCGTCGATGTCCGCCATATTGAAGCGGTCCATCATTTCTTCCGATACCGTGGATGCAGAGCGTGGCGTCTCTAAAATGGACTTCTCAAATCCAAACACTGACTCAACACGCTCACCAGGTAAGCTGCCAAGGTCGCCCTTGACAACAATTTCTTCCATCTCTTCTGCCATCGCATTTGAGCCCACAATCGCAAGCCCCACCGCTGCAGCTAGTGTCAACCTTCTGACATTCTTATTCATAGATTTCCCATTCTTAGAATGAATGATTGTCGGCCGCTTACGCAGCCAACGCCCCGAGTCCTTGTTTGTAGACCAACTGCACCTCGACATGCCTCTATCAAGATCGGCGGCCTACTCACCGCCTCAATTTTCAAACTGCTAACGCTCTACCGCTTATCTCTCTTGGCCTTTTGCCGACTGGCTCCCAAGTAACATCTTGCTCGGTACGCGAATCACAAAGAGCGCTCTGGACAGCTTTTGCCTGTTCTCACCTTGCAGCCGCTATTCGTCCACAACACATCAGCACTCAATCAGCAATTTTCGTACCTATCTTCCACCAAGCTTCCACCTAGCTTCCATCTTGGCACGAGGGAACCCGATTTAACCGATCACCCGACCCATCACTCTATCCATTGCCCTGATCTGGCGCAGGCATTGAGCCATTAAGCCGCAATATCATCCAAGGCCAGGATAGTTTTAAGTGGGACGACCGTATATCGCTGCCTCATACATAGTCCATTACGTAATCGGTTCGGTCGGCCGTTGTTCGATGCCCCTGAAACACAAGCATCAGCCGATCCCGTTGCACTAATAGTTTACAGCAATCTCATTCACATGCACCAAAATGACACTCAATTCGATGATTTTGTCTCACAAACTTCGTATCGACTACACATGAGGGCGCGACGCTTTTTGTACATGGTAGGCTCAATCGCTATCTCGTCCGACAGCGCTCGCTGCATGAATTGCTCCAGCGCTTGACGAAACGCATTCAGGCGCTCTGCCCTCTCCTCCTCGGGAAGAAACGAATGCGACAGCGAGGCCTTACTCAACTGAACCACTTCTGGCCAACTGAGATTAAAGTGATGCACGGCGACAAAGAATTCATCCGTCATGTTCGTGTCCCACATGCCTCGATCGTCAGTTGAGAGCGCAACGGGGACGCCAAGGCGCAAATATTCCGGAAATGGGTGGTCAGAGAAACGGGCCACGTACTCAAGCTTCAGATTACTGATGAGGTTGATTTCCATCAGAAACGGACCAAATCGAAGAGATTGCAGAAGGGGCTCATCGCTGATGAGATTAAAGGCGTGCCCAACGCGAGTCGCTCCAAGCAACAATGTGTCTCTCACATGCTCATTGGGCTCATCGACTTCACCGCCATGAATCGATAATCGCACTCCCGGATACACGCTTCGTAGTGCTCGGATGGGCTCCAAAAACCGCCTTGGATGTCCCTTGTCGTTATCCTCGCGACCGACCATATTGACTGCAACCCACATGGGCTCCTCCGCCACGATCTCAAACGCGCGAGCCAGGCGGTCCTCCGCGTCAGGAAGAAATCTCAAGATAGATTGCTGAAAGCGATAGCGGATGCCAGACGATTGGACATCAGCTTCACCCATTCGATCTACTAATATCTGAGTTGACGCTTCAATCGGCATCGGCGTCCCATCTGGTGATCGATACCCCTCAGCCAGCACTTGCGGCTCAAAGTAGTGCAGTCCCTCTTCGGCAAACGCGAGCGCATTACGCGCTAGCCCCTCAGCCACAATGTAAGGGTTTGCGGTGAGATCTCCTAACCGCTGCCAATGCCTCTCAAAAAACTCATCGCGCCCCTCACCCTCGTGATCCAGCCGAATACTGCTCAGCCACGCCTTCTTTTCCTGCTCATCGAGCGCCTCCAGTGCTTTGAACTCACTTTGTGCGCAAGGCGACAGCTGGGCAAACCTCGGCTTATCAATGGTCTCAAAGTAAATGGGTTCTGTGACGGGCTCTGTGGTCATGACCCCGTTCTCGGCAGACCGATTGCCTTTCATTGCACAGTTATTCATCGAAACCCGGGTGAAGTAGGCATATCCCCGCTTCGATGAAGCCAATGCCAACTCCAGCCACCATTCCGGAAAGATAGATCCTGTGATATGTAGATGAAGGTCGCCGCCTTTCGGCATTGCCCAGAGAAAATCATGTAACTCTGAGGGCGTAGCACGCGCTTTAAACGCTTCAAACCACCCAGCAAAATCCCTGGGATTAATGTCCCCGTGCAGCTTGTCTGCTGAGCCACCTGCGCTTTGAGTTTGGGAGTAACTGGGACTGGACAACCCAACGCAGATCATCACCGCAAACCCGAGGCCGACCAGCCAAATCTTGTAACCTGCTATCGTCTGCCA
>Ga0255751_10005758_pt1 | contig 11006 bp, 14 predicted proteins | sample 071ome_20_FD_179951 | JGI IMG/M metagenome (GOLD analysis project Ga0255751, IMG submission 179951) | Coastal salt marsh microbial communities from the Groves Creek Marsh, Skidaway Island, Georgia - 071412BT metaG (version 2) | ecosystem: Environmental > Aquatic > Marine > Intertidal zone >...
TTGTCAAGTCTCAGAAGATACCGAAGAAGAGTTTGCCAGTGGCGGCATAAGAGATGGCACCAGCGACGATACCCATCATTGCCCAACGACCATTAGTGCGCTCCTTAACCATGTTAGGAGTCAGCATCCCGTAGTTCTCATAGTACATTACGGGTTCTTTGGCAAACATGTTCTGTTGCCCGTACTCATTAGTTGTTACAGTCATTATAGTTTTGTGAAGAACTGTTACATAATTATATAGGAAATATAAAGGGGCGTCAAGCCCCCTGTGTTTCGGTTTCCCGACATTAAATGAGTATAAATGCTTACTTTCCTTCAAATCCAGGGGGCAATCTGCCAACAAATGGGTCATAATCAAAGAATTCATTCCACTTCATATCAATAGCATTGTTCCGCCAAAACTGCCAAAGACCATCATGACTACTACGATGGAACACATCAATGTGTATATCATGAATATCAGAACCCAAGGCAATCTTATATAGGAACAGGGGAATTGCGTAAGTGTTTCCAGAGTTATAAATCAAATCATCAGCAACTGCACGTGGTTTAGATCCTTGATCTAACTTGTACTTATCTTCCCTACAATGCAAACGAATGAGTTTCTCAGCATGATGGCGTGTGATCATGTAACATGCAGTTGAAAAGTCATTTACAAATCGCTTGTGTAGTCTTGCATGAATTGCTCCAGGATTAATAATAGCGAGTTGGACTACATCATAATCATAAGGAACCTTTGAGTAAAAATCTTTCCATGTAAATGGCCAATGCTTTACTGTAGAGATATCGCAATCATCTTCCATCATAAGAGCACATGGAGCATCAGAGGTTTCTAACCAATGTTTCATGGCTTTGATATGTGATGTTACACACCCAACTTCACCTGAAGTCATATTATCTGGATATCTACCCTTCAGAATATCACTTAGGTCGTCTTCTCTGCCATCGTAAGCGGAGATGCGGGTATAATCTTCTATCTCCCAGTACTTGAATTGATCCTCCATATACTGCCATCTATCAGTCTTGTCATCAAGATTGATGCAGTAAATTGGAGGAAGTCCTTTGAGTTTGTTTGCTGATTTATTTTTGTCCATGTTTAAACTTATTCATCGCAGATTCAATGACAACATGCATGTCCATATACTTATATTCCGATAGTCTACCGCCAAAAATAAAATTAGTCAATGTAGATGCTTCCTCTCTATATTCGGAGTACATTTTCTGGTTGTCTTCAGTGTTGATAGGATAGAAAGGAGTACGTCCTCTGGAATAATCCAAAGGATATTCGTATGAGATTACTGTTTTTGGAGAAGATGAATTTTCAAAGTGCTTATGCTCAATACTTCTTGTCAAGAATCTTTCTTTGTCACAGTAATTTATAACTGCATTGCCTTGGAAATTTTCAACATTCTTTACATCTTCAATAAACTTCAAACTACGATATTGTAGTTCCCCATACTTATAATCAAAAAATTCATCAATACATCCAGTGTAAACAACTTTGGTTGCTAAAGAATTAAAATACTCCCGATCAGAAAAATAGTCAGTGTTAATCCTGACTTCAATACCTTCAAGCATTCTCTCGAACATTTGAGTATATCCACCAATTGGAATGCCCTGGTACTTATCGTTAAAGTAATTATTATTAAAAGTAAATCTTAAAGGCAATCTTTTAATAATAAAGGCTGGGAGTTCTGTTGCTTTTTTACCCCACTGTTTCTCTGTATAGTGTTTGATTATCTTTTCGTAAATGTCAGTACCAACTAATGACAACGCCTGTTCCTCAAGATTCTTTGGTTCTCCTTTGAATCTTTGCTTTTCTATTATTGTCTTTGCTTTTTCTGGAGTAGTTACACCCCAAAGTTCATAAAATGTATTCATATTGAATGGTAATGAATACATTTTACCCAAATGCAATGCCTTTGGTGAATTGATGTAGTTATTAAACTCAGCAAATCTGTTTACAAAATCCCAAACAAATTTGTTGCTGGTGTGGAATATATGTGCACCATACTTATGGACATTAATATTCTCAATCTTTTCGGTGTAACAATTACCAGCAATGTGATCTCTCTTATCAATGATAAGGCAAGACTTGCCAGCATCTGTAGCAAGTCTTGCGAATGTGGTTCCAAACAAACCACAACCAACGATTAGATAATCATACTTCATTGAAACTAAACTTTTTCAAGAACGGTCAATCCATTATTGTTTTTATAATGCTTCTTAACACGCCATTCTGGATGCTCAGATAAGAATTCAAAGATAGCATTGTTAATGCCAATGTTATCAATTTCATCAGTATCTAAATCTTTACACAAAGTCTCATATTCAATCTGACTACCATTACCCCAGGACTTCCAATTTTCCCCACTACTTCCACAACTTACAGTATCATGGAATACAAGATACTTTTTAACCTTACTAGCATGAAGTTTCAGTTCTTTTCTCAACTGATAGTAATGGTGCCAACTATCAATGAATAGCATATCACATTCATCAATCTCTACCTTGATACTATTTTGTTTGATATACTCAACATCGTTACCAATACTCTTAGAATATTCGAAGAGTTGTAAGACCTTAGGTTCAATCCAAACATCATAAGATCTCAATTTAGTTCCAGATGCAAGAAGTGCTCTGGTAGACTTTCCATGACAAACACCAAATTCCACGATAGAGTCAACTTCTTTTGCCAAAGCATATAGAGTTGGGAGATGCTCGTTAATCTCAGTCTTCATCATAGAAAACTCACGATATTCTTTCATCAAGATATCTTCATTATCTAAGAAAGAATTTAGCATCAAATTCAGCACTTCATTCTTCCTTGAGTTTTCGAGAACTTTGTAATTATCATGCCAAGAGCAAGCATTTCTAAAGTGCAAGAAAGTCTGGTCCAAATGAAGTTCAAATCCATATCCATCATCAACTGTTGATAGATCAATTGCACCAAAAGTTTCTGGGTACTCAACTTCAGATGGTTTAAAGGATACTTTTTTCAATAGAGCATGAGTTCCTCCACCAGTGTCGAGCATTTCACCATCGGCAACACAAGGATAAAAATCAAACTCAATATCCTTTACTTTGGCAATATCCAAGATTGTCAGACCTGGCCAAACATATTCCACCTTTCCACGACTCTGATGACAACCAGAAACTTCATAACCTTTCATGTGATCAACGACATTAAAGTTATCGATCAAGAACATATCATGATCAACGATCAACACGTAGTCATTAGGACATTCCTTTAGCATAATCTCATTATACGCCCAAGTAATAGTCCCACCATGATATCCACTAGGAGAAACATTTTTATCAGACTTATGAGAATAGAATTTTACATTGTTGTCGGAACAAATTGTCTCAAATTCTTTCAGATACTTCTTATCCCTATAGTCACAAACAACATTAATCTCATAATCACCATCAAAAAACTTTTCAAAACAATCAATTTGTTTTTGCAGTAAGTCTGGTCGATTAAAAACAAATGAAAAAATTTGGGTCTTCATACTTTCTCCGTAATGTAATCTTTAAGTTTTACTTTTGCTTGCCAACCGTAAATATTTTTAATCTTTGATACGTTAGCAAGACTCCGACGCGCTTCTGCAGGTCTTGGTGGTAAATATTCTATTTTATCTGAGATCATTTCAGCAATTGCCAGTATCGAAGTTTCTATACCAGTTCCAACATTATACACCATTCCATACAAATCTGCATCATTTTCAGCAACTGTTAGATTTGCAGAAGCAATATCAGAAACATGTACAAAGTCCCTGGTTTGTTTCCCATCACCAACAACAGTCAGTACTTTACCTTCTTTATTTTGTCTGGTAAAAATTCCAACCACTGGAGCATACTGCCCAGTCTTTGGTTGACGAGGACCGTAAACATTGAAATATCGAAGTGTTACTGTTTTAATTCCATACAAGTCACTGTACATCTTCATCAGATGTTCGCCAGATAACTTAGAAACAGAATAAGAATTGAGTGGATCTGGTCTGTCATCTTCAATACAAACTTTATCTGTTAGCCCATAGATTGCTGCTGTAGAAGAGAAGATAACCTTTTCAACGTTTGCTATCCTTGCTGCTTCTAGTACTGCTGCTGTTGCTCCAACATTATTTGCAAAAGATTCTGCTGGTTTCTCAATGCAATATGTGATGGAAACATCGGATGCTAAATGAAATATACAATCAACACCTTCACAAAGTTCTACAAGTTTGTTTAGATTATTGAGGCTTACATCAAACTTATGATTATCTGTCGATGAATTCCAATAATATTCATCATGACTATTGGCAGACTCATTATCTACAACAATAACTTGGTGACCATTTTCAAGTAAATGATCTACCAAGTTTGATCCGATAAATCCAGCCCCTCCTGTTACTAGAGATTTCATACTACTCTTTCAGGCAAAAAATAATTTTTGTTGTAGGTGAAACACTCTTCGGTAGGATAACTTGTTAATGGATTCACAGTACCATGATATCCACTTGTTTGATAGAAAAATGGATCATCAAAGGCATAAACATTGAACCAACGCTGAACTTCGGCAAATCCAATATCTTGATAATCCTCAATTACATATCCAGCATGATATGTAATTCTCTGACACATTTTAACATAGTCATCACTTAAATACAAGACTGCATGTCCACTGAGCATGTTATACGTTCTATACAGATCATCTTTAACACGTTCATATTGGACATAGGGACCAGAGTGACCATTCATTCTTCCCCAGGATGAAATACCAAGATAAACAGCATCGGCATCATCGGGAACTTCAATCTCTGGACGGAAGTTCTTAACCATACAATCATCCTCAAAAAGAATGAATGGTGGGTCAAGTTCACACAGACCCTTATGATGAGCAGCAGAACACCCAGCAACAGAATTATCAGGACGTGGTACACCCTCTACACGAATAATAGTCTTGAACCCACACTCCTTGAGAATCTTTTGCATGTTCTCATTTTTTTCAGTGTGCTGTTTCAGATTCATGTAAACAGCGGGTATTTCTCTAAGATCTAAGTTCATTGTGATTTTTCTTCAAAGCAATAATTTTTGGGTTCTTGAATGGATACTGTTCAGATCCGATAAACTCTTCAGCAAAACAATACTCAGGAGTTAATGAAATTGATGGTGGATTATCAATAAGATAACGATTCATCTGCGACTCATCGTGCCACAAAGCAATCACACCGTTATCCAGATCTTTAGTTACACGGTCAGCAAGAACTTCTGCCATCTCTAGGAAGCATTCAGTTTTACCACCATTGAATCCACCAGCATAATAATTTTCACCTTCTTCACCAGGAGGGACATATGCCAGACTGTTAGGATTTCTATCATAGGATCTATCACCTTTGGAATAGAAAGATTGATAGGGATGCATTGTAGCGACAAGATCACCAAAAACTTCTTCACCAACTTTACCAGTCAGTGCCATATCAACATCAAAGTAGTAGCAGTAATCAAATTGAGAAATAAATTCCTTTTCTTTCACAAAGTAATTATATCTCTTCAGAGTTGGCATTGGCCAAGGTTCATGATCTATTTGACTAATCTTCACGTTATCGGAAGACTCTTCAATCTCATGGTCTGTAAAGAGAAGACACTGAATTTCATGTCCGTTTAAAAAGTTTTCTTCAATATTGTCAAGCAATCTCTCAACAAATTGAATATACTTATTTGTCGCAATGGTCAGAATACAAATTTTCATTTTTTAATAAGGTAAGTTCTTCTTCTATTGTTGTCAGTGCAGTCGTCTAAAGAGTGATTGACAATCATTTCAGGTTCACATCCATTCTCTCTGAAAAAATCTAATTGTGGTTTACCCTCATCTTCATTGTTAATTTCCAAAATAATAGAGACTTCTGGGTAGTCTAGACAAAGACTATAAAGTTCTTTCCAAGATTCAATCCAACTACCCAAACTGAGAAGGAATATTACATCAGGTTTAAAGGATATTTTATCTTTCAATTCTTCATAAGAATCTTTATCACAATCATGAACATGAAAAGTTTGATTGGTATACCCCAATATCTCTGCAATGTTATTGGCAGCAGCAATGCACTTCGAATCAAAGTCAACACCGATACCTTCTTTTATTTCTGGAAGGTGGTGCAACATTGCTCCAACATTACATCCAACGTCTAGAACATTCTTATCTTTAAAATCAATGAATTTTTTAAATTCATCCAATCTCATCTTAGGGTTTCTTTGTCCGACAATATTGACATCATCCAAATTATATGAGTGATACCCATTTATTGTCTGATTATTTCCCCAACCGTTGTACAAACCGTACCCGACACTGGATTTCAACTGTGATTTAATTTTTTTCTGAGTCTCACTTTGAACTTCAGATTTTTTATTTGTTAATAGGGTTACGTGTTTCATCTTATGCTAAACCAGTTTGGATTAAGATTAGTTATATTATTATACAACAGAATTGCCAATCTATGGGCACCGTCAATAACAGTATACTTACTATATGACTCATGCCAGTCAAGAACAATTTTATTACTTTCTAGAAATCTAGTGTCAAAAGTATCCTTCAATTTTAAAAATTTTTGAAGGGAATGTTCTGATTGATTTGTTGTAGTAATTAAATTATTGTAGTCTGAATAATCACCAGATACCAGACACTTGTAATGTATGCTATTTTCTACAGTATACAAATAGTGGACTGCTTCTTTTGTATAGAATTCACCAAGATCGTAGTTAAACAATATCCAATGCCTTATTAAAAGGTTATCAAAAGAAATTTGTTTATCAGTCATCTTTAAATAAACTCAATAAAATCTCCACACTTCTTTGTGGTGAGAGTTCCCTATCAACAAATTTCTTTGGTTGGTAATTCTTTAGATTATCCAGAAAAATATCAAACTTTTCCCCAAACTCATCAAAACTATCGACATATTCTCCACATTCATCAGACCAATATGGTATTGTGCTACCAGTGATCTTGTAAGTTTTTCCGAGATAATCTTGTCTATACCCTTCTGTTTGATTCCAAACAAAGAGAGGTTTATTTACAGACATCATCTCCTGAATTGCAACACCCTGACTTTCTGTATTATCAATTATAATACAATACTTGACTTCACCCAGAGACTCTTTGAATTCTTCTTGCGTGTAGTTTCCGTATTGAAGACCAGTATATGTGATGTTTCTTTCTTTAACAAAGTCTAAAACTCTCAAGAGATCGTCTTGTGGTCTATTCTTATAATAGATCAAACAGTCCTTAGTAATAGGAGTTTCTTTTATTTCTGGAGTGTAGATTCCAACTGGCCAAGAACCAGTTTTTAAATCTGGAAAGAAAGTATTCATAATACTTTCAGTCACTTTGGATGGGGCAATAACTTTCTTATAATCCCCGATCTTATGGATATCTTCACCCCATGGCCAAAACTGAGGTCCTATTAAAAGATTTTTTTTGTTTTTTAAAGATGCGTAGTGGTTATTGATAGTGTATGAATTCCAATGCAAAAACAAATTGTATTCATAAACTTCATCATTGATTGAATAATCAATTCCACAATCGTCCAAAGATCTTAGTAAGTTTTGTACAACTCTAAGTGGACCTCTAACATTCACACTATCTAAATTTTTTTCATAAAAAATATTGATCATTAAAACCTACCACCCACTCTTGATGCAATCAACAATGTACTCCCTATCTTCAGGTGTTACCCACCATCCTACAGGAATGCAAATCATTTCCTTTACGATTCTATCTAGGTTAGGAAGATGGCAGCGATATTTTGAAACACATGAATGAATGTCATTTCTTTCATGGACCCTACTTACCATGATATTACACTCTTTCATCTTCTTCATAAAGTCTTCTTGCCTATCGACTTTGATTGTATAAATCCAATAACTTGACTGACGATCTGATTTATTTTCAAGGAGAGTTACTCCAGGAACATTTGAAAGGTTGCGATTATAAAAATCTGCATTCTGAACATACTTTTCAATATTAGTATTAGATACTTCTGAGAAGTTACTAATTCCGATAGCAGCATTAATGTCGTTCATATGCATCTTAAATCCATATTCAGCGATATCATTTTCACATCTAAAATCCTTACGGTTATCATCACGATCAATGCCATACCAGCGCAGAAGCCTTGCCCGTTGGACTTGTTGTCGGTGTGGGAACACAACACATCCACCATCACCAGTTGTCAGGTGCTTAATTGCTTGGAAACTAAAGGTGCAAATGTTTCCATGGTTTCCAATTCTTTTGCCCTTGTAATATGATCCAAAGGCATGTGCACAATCTTCAATAATTGCTGGTTTAAATCCATAGATTTTTTGAGTCTTTCTCTGAATCTCAGCAAGACGATCAAGATCAACAGGATATCCACCCCAATGAACTACCATAATAGCCTTTGTCTTTGGACTTATCTTTCTTTCAAGATCATCCAAGTCCATATTACAAGTATTTGGGTCAACATCAACCCACTTCAAGTCAATGCCATTTGTAAGAATTGGCCAGTTTGTAGCAGTGCAAGTTAATGGGGTTGTAAGGATTTCATCTCCAGGAACAATACCTGGCCAATTTCTATCCTCAAAAGATACGCCATGATGTGCAACAACATTTTTCTCTGGTCTCTTTAGCATATGAATTGCTAAATGTTCAGCAGAAGTAGCAGAGTTTGTAGTTACTACATTATCAGTACCAAAGTACTCAGACAAAATGTCCTCAAACTTATTAACTTCAGGACCTTGACCAATAAACCCAGACTTTAAAACTCTAGAAGCTTCCGAAGCTGCTTCATCAGTCATAAAGACCTTAAAAAGGGGTATCATTTCTTCTCTAAGTTTCATTTTCTAATAAGGGTAATTGAGGGGAAATCTTCTAGTACTGTTATTCTAACATCATTATCATACTTTTTCAATATTGGAGCAATCTTTGTCTTGTTGTATTTTTGCATCCATTCAATGTTATCTCTTTCATGAGACCCGCCTTCCATAATCATAACACCTCTTACTTTAGGCAAATAATTTTGAATTGCAAACTCAAATGTATCTCCATTATTAGCGATATCAATATGTAAGATGTCAATGGAATTATCTTCATAAACATCCACTGATTTATAAAAATCTCTTTTGTAAATTTTGACGTTTGAACAATCTTTATATTTGTCTACGACAAAATCATAATCGGCAGCATTATATGGAAAATCATCAAACAGATCATTGGCATCAATTTGACAGTCTTGTGTATAGTTTACAAAACAATCAAGAGAATACCCCTCAAGAATACCAAACTCAACTATTTTAGTTGGATTGATTGCAAAGCACAATGATTGGAATATTTTATTATAATGATATTCCTTGTAGGAAGATTTAATATCTGACATATTTGTCTTTGGCAGCATCGTGCCATAAGCAGTAGTAGGCATCTTTAATAAACTCCGTATTTTTCTCTTTGAAAAAAGAGAACATTATATTTTCCAAATTGATAGAATTGCTGACCATTTTATCAAGATCAACTTGTGTATAGAACTCATACATGTCCTCCACTTCAGCACCAAAATATCCAGTCTTAACTTGATCTTCTCTAGCCAAACAAAAATAGTTTCTAGGATTGTTCAAAAAAGATTTTATAAAAGAAAAATCTTCTAGCATCAATCTTGGTTCATAATAAAAAAGATAATCATAAGTTGTCAGAATGTCTGAATACTCCCTCCACATTTCAATCATGCCAGAACCTTTATTTCTTTTACCATAATCATTCTTTAATTTGACATATAAGAATGCTTCTTCAGGTAAAACATCCCTAATTTCTCTAGGGATTTCATCTTCACTCTCTAATGTATTGTCCACCAATACAACATCACAATGTTTGTATTCTTCGTAGTAACTAGAAAAAACTTTTATTCCATCAATATATTGCTGTTTTCTTTTATCACCATGACTTAGTGGTAAAAAAGTATTTCCAGATACATTGATTGCTGTTCTGAGTTCTATTAAGGTTTTCATATTACAAGACTCATAACCAACTCCAGTTGCCAAACTCCATATCATCTACTTTCTTATTTACACAGTCACCACCAAACCAGTTTTTGGGTGCAATAATCTTTTCACTTTTACCCAACCATGCACCCCACCAACTGAAAGAACTATTGGCAATGATATGGTACTTACACATGGACATTAAGCACAAATCAGCATCTGTAGAATTTCCTTCAGAAACAGCAAACCTATCAGATGAAAAGAGTTCTTGATCGTTACACCATTCAGAATCATCGGAAAATACAATAACTGGAAGATCTGGCATTTGACTCAATGCTTTTCTGTAATACTCAAGGTCCTGAGTTGGGTGATTTGGATTTACAACATAATCACCTCTACGAATATGTAGTGATATAACATCACGATAAACAAAATTATCTTTTATAAAAGAATCACACAACTCTTGAAGTTCACTACCAAATGTGTAGTCTTCCCTGATTTCATCTTCAATATGTTTGAAATATCTTTCACTCTGATAATACCCAAATAAGTCTATATTATCTGGACAATTCACAAAAAGTTCTTCGTCAAAAGTATGGAACCTTTCCATCAATACCCTATTAGGAAGTAACCCAAGATTGTTTTTATCTTCAAGATCAAAAACATCATAGATGTTGGTATCAGATTTTTGAACAAGAGTATCTTTCTGTCCAAATACATTCCTTGGTGGTATATAAAAATCATATCCACGATTCTTTGCTATGCCCTTTAGAGATGCATATTGAAACATCTGATTAGCAAGCCTACCTAGGTTACCAAGATTATTAAATGAAATCATTTCTTCTTTCTATTTTAACCATTATACTAAAAAAGGACGGTTTACGCAACCGTCCTCATAAGGTCTTTACATGCACGCCAAGTTATTTTTTTCACTAGGTAATAACTAAATCCTAGGCGGGAGTATAAACCCCATCCGCACCACTTGCTCTTTAGAGAAGCAAGAAACTCCGAGGGTCATTTGACCA
>Ga0255751_10005778_pt1 | contig 10983 bp, 10 predicted proteins | sample 071ome_20_FD_179951 | JGI IMG/M metagenome (GOLD analysis project Ga0255751, IMG submission 179951) | Coastal salt marsh microbial communities from the Groves Creek Marsh, Skidaway Island, Georgia - 071412BT metaG (version 2) | ecosystem: Environmental > Aquatic > Marine > Intertidal zone >...
GGTGGACATTCCACGCAAACTGAACGGTCCACGAGGAATGGGACCTGACAAGCCTTTGAACCACACGTACAACTGCTTAAACGGTCCAAAAATTCCAAACGGCCCCATGTTGTAGGCCAGGGGAATAATCTTGCTGTAGTACTGATAGGGACCTTTAAGACGCTCCTTGCGGGAATCGTCAAATTTGGCCAACATCAAGGCATTCGTTTCGCGCCAACGGTCCGGACGAGCGACAGCTACAACGAGCTCCTGCGCGGTTTTCGCAGCCGGTTGGCTCAAACAGTATTCAACGAGTTTCGCCTTTTTCTCAGCGGAACGCACCCAGAAAAACTCCCAGGTCTGCAAGTTGGAGGAATTCGGGGCGAGCAAGGCTAAACGCAAGCATTCGCGCATGACCTCCTCGGGAATCGGCGTGGCATCGTAAATCCGCACGGCCCGACGGCCTTCGACCACATTTTTAAATGCTTCTGCGTCCATCTTCGCGGCAGCCTCTGTATACCCGTGTTTGGGCGCTTCATTAAAAATCTCGACGTCTGACATCCCCTAGTATTTTTTTACAAAACAGGACACACCTCTACTGGTTCACCAAATAGGTGAAATAGTCTTTGAGTTCCTTCGCGGGAATATTCTTGGCCAATATGGTATTAGAGCTATCGAGAATGTACACCTGCGGCGTCGAAGGAATGTCATACTTCAATCTAAAATCATCTTGTGTGACATCATGATGATAATAGAAATAGGATGGATTGTAGTCACGGGAAGAGATAAACTCACGCAGAAACTCATTGGTAGTCTCAACAGTTATTAAAACAGGGGTCAACCCATTGTTTTTGAATTCATTTATCACCTCCATGTAGAATGGCATGGCCTCTTTACAATGACCACAATCAGAGTCAAAGAACACTACCAGCTTGTATATCCCAAAAATCTGATTCAAGCTTGAAAGGCTCCCTGATTTGAAATTCTTAATTGGGAAACTCTTTGCCCTGCCTCCGACTGGGTTTAAGCGAATCTTATCGGCTTTTTCCTGCAACTTTAGGTAGACGGTATCTTCTACCCAACCAAAATCAGACTTGGGAAAACCTTTTACCATGCTGGCAAAGACATTTTCATGTCCGACAATTTTAGAAGTTTCAAACTTATTGGTCAGAACGGAAAAATAGAACGGTCGGACATCACTATCTCTCACAAAGCGCATTTGAGTTTCCACACAAGTAAATATGGAATCATAATGTTGAGAAATCATTCGATCATAGAAATTGTTGAGATACTGACGAACAAACGGAGAGTTCTTTAGGAACTGATAATGCCCATCGGTCAAATCCCAGTATTGTGTTGCGACTTGCTTATGCGTTTTTCCGTCAAACGTGAAAATTTGCGGAAACACAACCCGCAATAATTCAACGGCTTCAGGATATCTACTTTTCCAGTCTTCCCCGAGATCCTGACCTTGCTCTAAATGATTGTGAATGAATCTATAAAATTGAGCGTTCAAAGAATCCTTGTACGTCGGCAGATCTCCGCTGAAATCAATTACAACGTTTTGGTTGAACACCACGAAATCAAACAGACTTATAGTATCCCGCACAAGAGTGTAGAGGCCATTTGACAACTCGGAATTGGAACTATTCAGGGTGTCACGCACATAAAGCTTGTCCTCCACTCGTGCAGCAAGGATATCCCCCTCTTGAACATTGCCATTAAACTCTACGACATGCTGCCCTCTACTTTGAAGACTGATAAGCAGGAACCCTAAAAATGTTAAGCACTTAGTCATCCGAATTACTTTCTTCCTTTTCATTCTCCTTTTTTTCTGTCGTTGATTCCACAATGAAACCTCTTGTTCGCATCAAATCAGGAATGTAGTGTGTGACCAACTGGTACCCATTTTGAGTTGGAAATTGTATGTATTGAATTCCAAAGTCCAATATGATTTCAAGCTTTCGCTTATCCCGAATTAAATATCCAAAATCATCCCAAGCTATCTTCCGAGTAGTCAAGAGCATCAAAGGCTCTATCTTCAGCACGTACATGAAGAGTTGACTGAATTCGACCCAATTAGGATTATAAACGAGTCTCCGAGTATATTTAAAGCGACTATCAATTTTAGCATTTTTGTAGTCAGCCTCGTCCATGGAGTTCAACAATCGCTTTAAATATCGCAGCCGCCTAGCAGTTTTCATGGGACAATTATACATCATCCGCTCGGCTTCTAGTGTGACTTTAGCGATTCTTTTGAGCTCATTCCTGTTCAATTCGTGTCAAAAAGACTACGTGGACGTGGGCTTGGACTTCCGACCAGAGGTTCGTCTTACTGTTCCATTACTTAACCAAGATTTAAGCCTTAGTGATTTTGGGCTCGACACTATAGCGTACCAGACCATTCAGGCAATTTCCATTCCCCTTAGCACATCCTCGGGCATTAAGGTTCCGTTCAATGTCTTTAATCGCTCTATGCCAAATAGATTTCAGGTGAGTGCTAATGCCATTGGTGAAGTTTGGGGGGCGGTCAATAGAGATCATCTAGTTAGCGTTGATACCATGGCTAACGCGATACAGAATTCGAGCCTATCCCTGGCATTTACTCAAGCTATCGCCGCTGGTAGCACACCGCCTACCATTTCTCAAACCGTATTTAAGCCCAAACAAATTAAACTGGGACAAACGGGCCAATCCTATGCGAGCAACACCCCTTTGGACGCGCACCTCTCTTTAGAAAATTTCCAAAATGCAACATTAGAGTGTCGATTTCAAATTGTAACACCTACAGATTCCTTTGTTAGTACGGTCTTTACATTACCAGCAGGTAGCACGCAAAATACGGTCCTTCAACTTCCGGCTATGGGTGATTTCCCCATAGAACTTACCCTGCGTTCTTTTAGTTACACCCCGCTCGGCCCATTAGATGCATCTACTCCACTTTTTAAATTAGGGATTGATCTACACCAAGAGTTTACTGAATTTGATGCCACACTCGATTCTGCAGTATGGGACCATTCAACCGTTGAACTATACTATTTGGATAGTTTAAGTATCATGGCACCCCGTTCAGAAATTCAACTCAAACCAAATACGAGCTTTTTCTTCAATCTGTCCAGCAACCTTGGGACACCATTGAGAAGAACGATCCGTAATAATGGTCAAGTATTAGCTGACTTGGCAGCGATTCCAGGTCAATCAAGTCAGTATTCGGTTGGTGGTAAAACCATTTTCGGTAACCGCGATACATTTGAATTCCAGAGTACGTACTATTCATTGAATTCGTCGATTCCGACATCCATAGCTACTCGACAGATAACCACCACAGACGTTCATGCTTTTGCCAAGCCCACCTATTCTCGGGTGGATCTGAACTTCAATTTGCCACTAACTGCACGGCAAAGCACAGCCTCGAGCCTTTCGGTGCCTTTCATTGATACAGCTGAGTTTTTTGACCCGATCCTGAGTGTAGGTATTGAAAGTGATTCCCCTTATGAGATTGAATTTCAGCTTGCTGGTGAGAATTATCCAAATGGCACCTTTCAAACTGACAGTTTGTCCAAAACACTAGTACTCAATTCCAATGGTTCGTATCAAGAGATTTTTACGTTTGACTCTAGCAATAGCCAGCTGAGCTCATTGAGTGCAATACCGATGGACTCACTCGCCCTAGTCCCGAAAATAAAGTTGGTGAGTAATGGGGACCAATACGCAATTTCGGACAACAGCCATATCACGCTCAGACCTGAGGTAATCCTTCCCATTCAAGGAAAATTGAGCGGTTTTGTATTTGCAGATACGATACGTTTAAATTTGGACACCACCGTAATCCATTATGCTCTAACAGACACTATACGTCTAGATTTTGCAAGCCGAAATCCAGCCACTCTGGGTATTAGGCTCAGAATTCAGTTGTTGGACTCAACCAATAGCGTTATTGACGACCAAGCGTTAATTCTAATCGAACCGTCGCCCTATTCGGCCAACCTTTCCAATGGCCTTACGTACGTGGAAAGCACATCGAGCTTCTTCATCCGGAAAGCAGCAATTAAAAAAGCTAAAGGACTCGTTTACATTCTGGAAATCGGGGGTGACCCTGACGATCGAATTCGTCTTCCTGCATCTGGGGACATTCGTCTTGAAGCAAACCTTGTGCTGCCATGAGGAAAATAATGATTATTGCTCTGTGCTTCATTTTGCCCAACACACTTTTGGCGCAAGGTGGGTATGCATATCCCGGCAATTATGCATTTAAGTCTTTCATGGATGGTCAGAAAGCCTACAACTACAGCGGGCTTGACTTTTTATTGGGAAGGAATATTTCACCAAAAACGGACAGAAATTTCACCTTCCTGAAAAATTCAATTACGAATTGGAATTATGTACGTCTTTCAAAAAAAACCAGTCTGTTTACGCAGGTTCAGCGTTCGGACGAATTTTATATCAAAGATCCTGGACTGACGAATGGATTGCTAAACTCTTTAGGCCAAGGCTTCGATTGGAATCCAGACACCTTGGTGGACTTAACAGGTGGAAGACTCGGAATAGTAGGCTATCAGGACTTCGGAAGTTGGATGGAATGGAAAGGGGATTCGAAAACGATTCTCTTCGGAATACGCATGCGCGATTATTCGAATATATACGCCGTTTCACTTGATACGGGTTGCGTTGCAAACAGGTACACCTCAGGATTAAATACAGGCTCAGAGTACATAACCTATGCACGGGCAAATCAAATCTACTTGGCGAGTAACACGGCGAACTTCGATTTACTCCAATCCGATCCCTTGTCGCTCGTATCGAAAGTCTTACTTCCGAGTAATTTCTTGGTGTTGATAGACTACACAGAAAAACACGTAATTAACGAGCACCATGAGGTCGAAGCTAGTTTAATTGGCATCCCTATTTTTAGTCAACTCTCAGACTTGTTGAATCGAACCGTTGAATTCGATTGGAAATTCTCAGGGATTAATCTCAACAACCTAGATTCCATTTTACCCGGAGCTTCGATAGAGCGTGACACCAGCATAGGTGCGGTTTCAGCACAACTGAATTCATCCAATAATCTATTCAAACCTTCACAGGAGATACACTTTAGTTGGGCGTACACGCCTATCCCAGCACTTCGATGTGCAGCTAAATACTCCTACTACTCTAATCACCTCTTCAACAACTCAAATCTGGCGCTGGGTCTGTATCAAAATCATGGCAAGAATCTCCAAGTTATGACCCGGATGAATTTTTCTAGCCAGTTCGGCAACTGGAATGAAATAGGCGTTCTTTACAAGCCCATGCCAGGAATCACCTTTTTCGGTAATGTGTCAGGAAGTGATATCGTTCGGTACCGAGAAACTCTTCAAGTCAAAAAGAATTTTAAAATTTTACATTTGAGTTTCGGTTTGTTCGCAAACCTTTAATTCTTACACCACACAAAGAATGCGCCCACGTCAGCTCTTACCTACATTGTTGCTCCTACTCATATGGACACCCTTTGCCTTTGGACAGGGAGGGGCAACATTGGATACTATTGAAAGGAATACGGAGTCACCTAGCCTTCTAGAACTCATTAAAGGGGGCCAACGCTCTGCTGCGCCGAATCAAAAAGGAGACGAGGAGGAAAAAGAGTATATCTACAACATAAAAAATCTCAATGGTGAGAAATTACTCGTATCCCAAGAGTTAGCACGATACATAGATAAAAATGACTTTAGTGTTGATGTCCGGCTAGAGGAGGTTTTCATTCGACGAAAAGTCAAGCGGAATGAGAACATAGATGGTTTGCCTGGTGTGCTTCAACGTGTGAGCAGAGAAAAGAGTATTGACCAACTCATCGACAGCCGTACTCAGGTCTTTATTACCCTAAATAAAGCAAAGGTTGAAGAAAACACAGCATTCTTTAAAAGATTGGTTGCGAACAACTTGAGTTTAAATCCCTCTACTGACTTTATCCAAATTGACTATATAAACTTTCCTGAATTTAAAACTGGAGAACAGGGAGATGAGGCAAATTCCGGTGCTCAAAATCTCGTACCGACAAGCGAATACATGCAAGAGGATCCTATCGTCGAGGAGGTTCTCGTCGAGCCGATGGAAGATTCAATTTCTGCTCCTACCGAGAATTCAGAATCAAATGTTTTCACAGATTATTTATGGTATTGGATTGGCGGACTAGTCCTTCTCTTGGCCGTCATAGTTGCTCTTCTAATCCGCAGAAAGAGAAGAAGAGCTCGCCTCGCAGCAGCAGCAGTTGAGGAAAATGGCACCATGGAGGAACTTGAAAAATCCTTGTCTAATAACAAGCTGAAGAAAATCGCATCTGAAGCTTTTGATACAAGTTCACCAAACCTTAAGAGGTCGGAATTCAAAAAACTACTCATTGAAACTCCTGAATCTGTTGGCACTTTCATGAATGCAATGATTGAAAACCAAGAGGTTGAAGGATTGATTTTCTTTGCTTCACTTGCACGACCGTATCCAGACCTTGTAGCCCTTCTCAAGCCATATATGGAATATTCCGCTTACCTCACTATGCTGAATCAGATAGACACTCCAGAGGAAGACAAGTTGGATCCTGATAGTATGGATAAATTCCTGCTCACGTTCAACAGTACAGTGCGAGCGTTGTCAAATGAAAAGTTGGCTTTTAAAGATGAAAAACAAAATGTCTTTGGTTTTTTGAATCAATTATCCAACTACCAAATTGTTCAATTGATTCGAGGGGATCGTCCAGAAATTTCATCTGTGCTGTTTTCACAAATGGACCAAAAGCGTCGCATGGCTCTCCTTGAGCTGATTGAAGACAATGACAAATCGGAAATCCTGATGAAAGTAGTGGAACTTCAACGACTCCCGCTTTCCGTGATTAAAGAAATCGGCGTCCGGTATGCACGCAAGGCCCAAGAATTAGTAGGACTTGAGAATATTGATATTGATGGCAACAAGGCCCTCATTGAAACACTTGATGAATACGATGCATCTAAGCAGAAAAAACTTATTGATGACATCATGGCGGCGGACCTAGATAGAGGCCAGCTTATTGAGCAGCGGTTCATCGGCTTTTACAATCTGCACAAAATTGATAAGGATGTGCTACGCAATGCCCTTTCGATTTTTGAGACCGACATCTTGATTAATGCATGTTTTGGCTTAGAGAAGAAACCTCTAGAGGCCATATTAGAATCTCGACCACCTCGAGAACGCGACATGATTGAATCAGAAATTAGTAGCGGAAATCGAATTGCTAGCGACATAGTTCGCAAAGCGCGCAAAGTCATCTTGGATGAAGTACGGAAGTATATTTAAGAGCCATACCGGAAGATTTGCCGCGTTCACTGGAGCTTTCCTGATAAGTTTTTTAAGTTTTGGGCAAAGCCCTCGTCCTATTTCGCTAGGACTTGTTAATCGATTTGAGCAATCCTTAATTCAAGACCTGAATTCTAGAATCCATGGCATACAAACAATTCAGATTGAAGCAATTACTGCTAGCCCTGGGACAAATTCAAAAGGAGAAAATTTTATTCTCGTTGCAAATGCCATAAAGGCTTCTTGCTCTAAATCTGTACATACTTATAGTCTAGGACAAGCAGATGGTTTAAATCACAAATCCCTCCTTCTTAGAGCTGAAATTTTACCGAGTAAGGGAAATGACATTGTGACCTTTGTATTGGTAAAAGATCGTGATGGCCTCGTGGTTTTTTCTGAAATGTATTCACTCAAAGCGAAGAATCAAGAAAGACCACTGCCAATTTTAGCTCTTTCGGCCACAGCTTCTATACAGCCGAATCTTGAGTACTCGGGGCTCATCAACCAAGGATTAGATACCATCCGTCAGAATTTTAGTGGAACAGTATTTGGCTTCTCTTTGACGGGTAGTCAATATGCTCTTGGTAGACGAGATTTAACTTTCGGGTATCAGGTAGGACTGATGTATACAGTCCCCATGACTTTGAATGCTACCATTCCCTCGTCGACACTACTTAGTTTAATGACAGGTGTTTCCTCCGAGTTACTCCTGAAGGAATTTAGGCTGTTTAACGTGAACTCAAATCTATCTTGGAATTCATCAGTGCTTACCGACTTAACCCAACTAAACCTAGGTCGATTTAATCTATCATCTGGATTAAACCTCTACGTATCTCGTAATTTTTCACTTCGATCTGGCATTCAACTATGCAACAGGAGCCTTATCCCATGGGCTGAGAGTCCTCTTGGTCTATCAAATTTCGACCGATTTTACATTGGTATAGGTCTAGGTTTTTAAAGGGCGTTCACCATTTTGCAGGAACGAAACGTTTGAGTTACATTTAAGGTTCCTCCAAAAAGTTGACTCCGAACTGTGACCAAAGGAATTTACATTAGCAAAATCGCTTTAGGCTTAACCCTCAGCCTTTTGGCCTATGGGTGCTTTATGCCCCCGAGGTCAGAGGAGTTCACGCGAAGCTTTTCAATCCCTAATAACGAGCTTACGGAACGCACATTTTTGGGTACTCCAGCTAACGCTCAAACGGACATATTGTACTTAGACGGCGCTCCACAAAGCACACAGGACTTGGTCGAAAATTCACCATCCTCGGGCCGCTACTACAGCTCAAACAGAACGTTTAGTGCAGAAGAGACACGACTTTATCTTCGTCATTACATCGCCGCTCAGAAAGCGCTAAGTTCAAATGATCTATTCACATCCGAGTACCACATTAAAGCGGGACTAGAATTACTTGTGACACCAGAATTGTTAGAGCTTTTAGGCTCATTGTACTATCTTCAAGGAGATAGCACTACAGCCCTAAAATTCTGGAACAAAGCGAATGAACTTGACCCTAAACCCTGGAATTAAACCCACGAATCATGAAATTTTCACCAACCACACTTCTCGGCTTTTTTATTTGTTTTAGCATTCTAATGATTGGAGCACTTGATACTGTTGGGGCTGTCGCAATAACAAAAAATCTCCCAGTTATTCCATTTCTGGATTTTGCTTCTTTGGCTGTTGTTCTGGGTGGACTATTGACAGGCCTATTTATTATGTATCCAGCACACACAGTTCTTAGCGCTATTGGATCACTGCGATTTATGTTTAGTCACTACAATTCCAAAACTGAGCTGCTCGAAACAGAAATCAAAAACATCCTGCAATACCGTTCAGCTTATGCGAATGACAAGAATAACTTTTTTGCCTCCAACAAGCCATCAGACGCTATGACCAAATACATGTTTGAATTGGTAAGCACTAATTACTCCGCACGCGAAATACGAGATATGGCTGAGTTGTACATAGATAAGCGTGCAGGGGAGGAAAAAAAGAAGGCGGATGTGCTTCAAATGATGGCAAATACAGCTCCATCCTTCGGTATGGTTGGAACATTACTTGGCTTGATTATCATGCTAGATAACTTAGATGAACCTTCAGGTGTCGGCCCAGCACTTGCTCTAGCGCTGCTAACCACACTTTATGGCGTTGGTTTTGCAAACTTGCTGTTCAGTCCAATGGCAAAAAAAATCAAGTACAATCAATCTATCAATCAGACCCGCGAAAAACTAGTCATGGAGGGCATTGTACTTATCCGTGAAGGAAAGTCCGAACTACTAATCAAAGACCAGCTTAGCTCCTTAATCGGACAAGGGGGTAGCTAAGAATAAATTCATAGTAGCCATGTTAAACTTCATGAACAAAAAACAACAGCCTGTCGAGGAAACTCGCGTAAAAAAGGTTGTTGTGGAAGATGATAATGACGAAGGAGGTGCCAACGATTGGCTTGCCACCTATTCGGATATGATCACCCTTCTCATGGCCTTTTTTGTCATTTTTTTTTCTGCTTCAAAAGTGGATTTACAGCTTTTTGAAGAGCTCAAAAATGGCTTTGTCAGTGATAAGTTGAATACTAAATCGGGTTCACCACTTACAATGCTTTACAATCAGCTGGATTCCACATTTGACAATTCCGTAAATGATAACCCACGAGTAGATATCGAAAAGAACTATCGTGGCATCAATATTCTTCTCGGTTCAGAAAGCCTTTTTAGCTCTGGCGAATCAAATCTCACCCGCGCTGGAAGGCAGACTATTGATGAGTTATGCCAATCTTTGGACTCCATTGTTGGGAGGTATAACCTCACAATGGACATTGAGGGCCACACTGATGACACACCTATTCGGTCATTTCGATTTCCATCCAATTGGGAATTATCCTCGGCGAGAGCAGCCACAGTTCTCCGCCAAATGATTGAAAATGGTTTACCCCCTGAAAACTCGCGGGCCATTGGCTTTGCCGATGTCAAACCTACGATTAAACCTTTCGACGAGGAGGGTAATTACGTTAAGGGCTCCAGAGAAAAAAATAGACGTGTTGAAATAATTATACACTATTGAATTTGAGACGATTATCGCCCATATTAAAGAACCTTTGGCGGCCGTTTTTAACGGCCGCTTTCGTCCTTTATGGGTATACGGTTTCGGCTCAATGCAATTTGATTATTTCAACGAACTCCCTAACAAATGTTTCGTGCTATGGAAGTAGTAACGGTTCCGTATCGCTTACGACTACCAATGGCACCTCTCCATATACATACACATGGAATAGTGGTCTTTCGGGCAGCAGCTTAACAAACCTAGCAGCGGGAGTTCATACTGTTACGGTGCAAGATGCGAGTGGTTGTTCCGCCTCTTATTCCGTTTCCATCTCTCAACCTACGGCCCTCTCTTCTGCCATTACAGGCACCAACCCTTCTTGTAATGGCGGAAGTACCGGTTCCGCTTCTGTTAGTGCTAGCGGCGGTAGCGGGAACTACACCTATGTGTGGAGCACCGGGGGAACCAACTCGTCTATCTCCTCTCTGGCAGCTGGCACATATAGCGTAACCATCAAGGATTTCAACGATGCTTCTTGTTCCATTGTTAAAAGTGTAACCCTTACTCAGCCTGCAGCCATCTCCGCCTCTGCTACAGCAACTGCTGTAAGCTGCAATGCCGGAACCGATGGAACTGCTTCTGTGACAGCTTCGGGAGGA
>Ga0255751_10005792_pt1 | contig 10970 bp, 18 predicted proteins | sample 071ome_20_FD_179951 | JGI IMG/M metagenome (GOLD analysis project Ga0255751, IMG submission 179951) | Coastal salt marsh microbial communities from the Groves Creek Marsh, Skidaway Island, Georgia - 071412BT metaG (version 2) | ecosystem: Environmental > Aquatic > Marine > Intertidal zone >...
GAACTAAATTTACATTCAGTATTGAAACACTTATCAGTATTTGTGTAACAATATTTATGGTAGTTGGGTTATGGTTTAATCTTCAAGCAGATATTGAGGAAGCTAAACAATTACCTGAACCACCAATAAGCAGAACAGAATACGATTTAAAAGACCAAATGATTCGTAATTCTATTTTAAATACTGAAGAAAAAGTAGAAAAATTAGAAGATAAAGTAGATGACATTAAAGAGGATACAAGAAGTATCAATGAAACCCTACTGAACATGAACAATAAGTGAGGTTACCTTATGAAAAAATGGATATTATTATTTTCATTGTGGCTTGGACTATCTACATCTTGGCTACAATCGCAATCAGTATCTTTGGATAATTTTCAAGATATTCAATTAATGAAAAATGAATTTTGTGCAGTTATAGAAGTGAATGCTTCTTGGAACTGGGCAAACAAAATACCATTAGAAAAATTAGAGAAATGCTATACTGGATATGTAGATATAGCTAATAAACAAATTGGTGCAGTCATTCAAAAAGAATGGGATATAACAGTAGTACCAACTATTATTATCTTTGAATATGGTGTAGAGGTAAAACGATTTGAAGCAGACCTATCAATGAAATTTAGAGAAGATGAAATCTTAAATAGTATAAGAAAAGAAATTGGACAATAAAGGAAATATAAATGAGTTTTGTAAACAGTAACTATGAATCAAAGCTATCACCAACCATGACTGAAAATTGGTTAGTGCAGATATTTAAAAATGATGCAACAAGTATTTTAACAACTGCAACACCTAATTTGATAGACAAAGATGATGCAGATTATAATTTAAGATTTTCTTTTTCTCAAACTACATATAATGGATATGATTATTACCCTGCAATTCTCAACAAGCCAAGTATATCTTATTCATTGGATTTAAAAGGATTCACAACAAAAACTGGTAATATTAATCTAAACATAGCCAATATCGATTTAGATGGAACTACCCTATTAGAACTATTAGGAAATGAATACATTAATGGTCATGTCAATGTATTATCTCAAATAGATGGAGATGATACTGCGAATAATGCTTTACAAATCTTTAGTGGTAAAGTATCAAGTTTTGGTTATAGAAATAATACGATTGTATTGAATGTCATATCTAACAGACCATTTCAGAATGTGTCAATCCCACAAGGTAGAAGTGAAAATACCGACAATACTCAATACAATAACAAGATAGTCCCTTTGGTTTATGGGGACTATACTCCTAATACTGCCTTTGTTTCAGGAACAGATGTTTATGCTTGTCCATTCCTTAAAAATGATGGTAAAGACTTTTTGTATATTGTACCTGAAGGCACAGATGGTGCAGATACTGCTAAATTAGAGTTCTATGACAAAGGATTAAAACGATTCTTAGAATTAATCAATACTGATACAACTATTGTTACAGAAGATACTGTAAGTGTATTAAAAGTTCCTAAGCTAATGAGAAGGCAATTTAAAATGTTACCTGACCAAATAGATGGTGGTATTGTAGAACAAGAAGGAAGTGGTGGAGATGCTATAGCTGTAACTTTTCCAGGTGGTGTAGGAACAATTAAAAATATGTTTGATGGCGATACTGGAACAGAAGCAGATATAAACCATGCAACCAATTATACAAGTGAAGCAAGAGGATTTACTATTAAACTTGATATGCCACAGGTAACTGGTAAAATTACTGCAATTACTTTAGGATTAGATGGAACAATTACACAAAGTTTTAGTGCAGGTAGTCCTTCTGCAAGTGATGGTTTATTTGTGAATTTAGCAACATCATTAAGTAGTGGATTTGGTAGCACAAGTGGGGATGTAGAAATTATTGGAACAGATGCTTCTAAAGATAGAAGTACATCGATTGATTTAACAGCAAGTTATAATGCAGTTGATATATCAAGTATTTTAAGTGGTAATGCTTTACCTGATGAATTATATGTTAGCTTTAAATATGATACTTCAAGTGGTAATGTAGATTATAATAGTTGGAATGCAAGTATCGAAAATGTCTTTATGACTATCACAGCAGAAAATGATTTAGATAATGAGCCAATAGCATCACAAGAATTTAATGCAGGTATAGATAAACTTTATTTAGGTAGAGATGTTACCACACCAAGTTTCACAGAACATACTACTGCAACTACCATTGGAGATTTAAATAATCCAGTAGCAATCCATAGAGAATTATTACATAGTATCATCAATGTAACAGATTTTACTGGAGATACTGATATTGAAAATTCAGGATTTAAAACAGTAGCCGAGTTAAGAGATTCTGCTTTGACCAGTCCAACATCAACTCATTGGAAAACACGATTAGCATTAGATGAAAAAGAATCCTTAGAAAGTATTATGGAACAATTACAATATGAAGGATGTTTCTTCTTTGAGTTTAGTCCACAAGCACAACAAACTGCAATAAGTGGTGTATCAGGATTACGATACTTTACTATTGAAGATAGTGTTACTGCTAATGTTGATTTATCTCAAAATGATATTTCAGGATATGAACTTGGAATTACTTCGGCACAAGATTTAGAAACAAGATTACTTGTAAACTATAAGCCACATCCTGCCGAAAATGAATATTTAGAACAAGATACTTTTACAGCATCTACTCATACTACTATTTTTGGTGATGCAGATATTCAAAAACAAGAAATTAATCTTGATTTATTATATGATGCAGTAGCAGATGTGGTAGGTTCAAGAAATTCCAGTTGGATTAACTTTAGAGAAAGTCTATTTGGAGATTACAAAACTACTGTAAATGCAACTTTAGTCAATCCTGAAAAATATGGAATGCTACAAGTTGGAGATTACATAGACTTCGGAGAAATCACTTATGCAGAACTTGGCAGCCCATTTTCTGAAATATCAGACACCTTTGACTCGTATGTCAGTATGCCGACTCGTTTATTCAAGGATGCCTGGTCAGGGAAAAAATTTATAATAACAAATCTGAAACGACAAGTAGGGAAAGTTTCAGTACAATGTAGAGAGGTTTAGAAATGGCATCATATTTTATTTATGATTCAATCAATCAATATAGAAGTGATAACACAGTAAGTGAAGGAAGTATAAGTGGCACAACACCAACAAAAACTTTTTCGGCTTCTAATACACTTATTAATCACGAAAGAGCATCAGACCAAAATATTGGCACAATTATTACTGGTGTAAATACAGATGAAGCTATTAAATATGCTTTAGGTGGAGATGGAACAGCAAATGCAGCAGCAGTTTATTTTACAGGAGCATCAACAGGAAGTAGTCCTGTTATAAGAATATTAAAAGGAACAAGTGGTAGCATAACCGATTTAGGTGAAATACCAACAGCAACTTCTGCAGGGTGGCAAGTGGATACATTTACTGAAACAACAGATGACGAATGGTATGCACAATTCACAGGAACTATTGCTAATGTATCTGAAATCCTTATTGGTAAAAAACTAAACTTTGAAATAGAACCTGATGTAAATGTTCAATCTACTATTGACTATAACAACGAAATAAATCGTTCACTTGGAGGAGTTGAGTACAGTATTAATGTAAATCCAGGACAAGAAGTATTTACCATATCATTTCAAAACATATCAAGCACATTTAAATCTGATTTAATTACTATGCAAGATGCAATCAAAGGTGAAGCTAAGAAATTTGTTTGGTATGATGGTTCTAACTTTAATTGGGTAAGATTAGACAAACCAATGACATTTACTGAAATAGCAGATGGAAGATTTAGCACACAATTAGTTTTAAGGCAACAAATCCAATAAAGACTTTTATACTGAAAGGTATATAATCACCCCATAAACAAAAAACCCCCTTATTTTAGGGGGTTCTTTGTAACTAAGAGGTAGTATAATTAATCTATTCTTTGGATTTCAATTCTAAGAAAACCCCAACCACTTTGATTTTGTCGAAACACCTCTCCAACTTTGAGATTTTCAATCTCTTTTAACTCTTTAGAATTGTGAAAATCAACTCCAAATCGCATTTCATGTAAATCTATAATTTGTTCTGTTGCTGTCCAAATTCTAAACTCGTCTGCTTTAATTGTTGTGTGTTCAAATTTCATTTTATTCTCCTTTTGTTTAACTAACATACCTTATATTACTACAATAAATAATAAAGTGCAAGTCTTTTTTAAAAAAAAGTTAAGGGTTATATAAAGGGTTATAATTATATAAACAAATTGTGGATAACTATGTGGATAACAAGTCTTATCAAAGGGTTATACTAAGGGTGCAAACAAAAGACAAAGACAAAGATAAATATAAAGTTAAAGCATAAGAAGAATTATAAGAAAAAAAATAATTTGAAAAAAAACCTTGACATTAACAGTAGAGATGATTAGACTTAGGTATGTTAATTAAAAAAGAGGTTAAAATGAACAAAACAGAAACAATAAAATTTTTAGAAGAAAACAACATTAGTTTTTTTGTATATAAAAATGGCGATATTTTTGTCGAAGATAATGCAAGAAAATTAGTTAGAGATTTCTCTAAAAAATTAAATTTTCAAGTTATGGGTAAAGATTGGAACTATAACGATAAAGTAGGAAAATTAACTTTTAAAGGACAAAAAGTTTGGAATGCTACTTTAGTATTTGACAATGAGAGATTACTTGGAATTAATGCTGACTTTAGCTACAAAATTTATGAGTTACATGGAGTATCACATAATAGAAAAGACAGCTTTGGAAATGGATATTCAACAGCTAACTTTATGATTGGATAAATTAAAAGGGGGCAGAAATGCCCCCATAAAAAAGGAGAATAAAATGGATTTAGTATTAAATAATTTATTAGAAAAAAAAGAACTAAATGATGGTGTGCAATTCATATTTAAATTTGATAATATGTTTGGTGCAAGTGTTGTAAAGCATAAAGGTAGTTATGGCAATAATGCAGGTCTTTGGGAATTAGCTGTAATTAAATTTGACAATCATGGTAGTTGGCAAATAGATACTTCAACTAAGATTACAGATGATTGGTATAATGTAATTGGTTTTTTAGAACCTAAAGAAGTTGAATCTATACTTAAAAAGATTAATAATTTGATTCCAAAAAAAGGAGAATAAAATGTTAGTAGAAATTTTAGTGTATAGTATTTACATTATAGTTATGTGGGAGTTCTTAAAAAAGGTGGTACACGAATGGACACTTTAATTAAATTTAGTTTTGAAGAATTAGAATTGTTGATTGAAGTAATGGAACGAAATAGAATCGACAATGATAATGAAAATAAGTTAAGGCATGATTTACGACAAATTCGTAAAGATGCAGAAGATAAGAAAAATCGTTTGGAAGAAGAAATGGCTAAAAGACCTGATGAGAACATTAGGAAACTACCCAATCCAACTTCTGCCGAACACATTAAATAGGAGAAAATATGGCTTTTGTAAATTTAAAAGACCTAAAAGCAAATGTAGGTGGACAACTTAGATTAACTTTAAATTCAAGTGGTGTCTACGAAGAAAAAGAATGGCAAGGTAAAAAGTTTAATACCTTTAAGTATGAAGTAATCCAAGATGGCACAGTAAGCACCTTAGATGCTACTGATTCACTAAAAAGGAAGTTAGACTTAATATCAACTGGAGATGACTTCTTATTAAGTTGGGAACAATTCACTACTGATGAAGGACAACTTCGTAATTATTGGAAAGTTGAAAAGGTCAGCAAAGAATCTGCTAATCCAGTATTTGATAATGTAAAGAAAAGTGTAAATGAGTTTGATGAGAAATTAAAAGCAGATAAAGCAGTTAAGGAAGCAGTACAAACTACCAATGCTACTTACACCAATGGTGCAAGATTTGGTATGATTTTTAATAATGTTGTAAAACTATTTATTGAAAATGGTCAATCCTGGACTACTGATGAATTTGTAAACAACTTCAAACGAGTAGAAGGTTGGGTGGAAGCCTGTGAAAATCCATCTACTATACCTGCTGCAAGTAAACCAAATGAACCAGTAAGTCAAGAACCAGTACAAATAGATGATGACGAACTTCCATTCTAATGAATAACGAAAACATAATAATAACACTTTTACTATTAGTTGTTTTTTTACTAATTTCATTATTTGGAATTATGTTTGTGGGGCTAATATTATTATAAAGGAATATGGGGCAACTACTTCTACCAACTTCATTGTTGGGCTACTCTTTTGTTTAATTAACATATCACAATCGAATAGTAGTTGTCCCTTTCTCCTCACATGACAGAACACATCAACAGAAGCATTAGAAATCAAAATCAAGCAAGACAATTAATAGTCTTTAATAATTGTCAATATAAAAAATTCTCACCAACAGATATAGATTTCTGTTTTGAATACAGGGGTAAATATTTAATTCTTGGTGAAGTAAAAAGAAAAGGAAATGACATATTAGATGGTCAAAGATATGCCTTGGAAAATATTGTTGTTAATTGGTGTCAAAGCACAGGAAATAAAGCATTATATATGGTAGTAGAACATGATACACCATCAGATAAAAAAGAAATTGATATATCATCAGGTATTGTGAAAAAACTATTTATTAATACTGAATATAAAGAATTAAAAAGAGAAATCACTTGTAGTGAACTCTTATATTACATTGGAAAAAAATGGGGAATAGAATTTTTAACAAAACTTACAAACACGATGGAGAAAAATGCCGATTAATTCACAAGCCAAAGGTAAAAGAGCAGAACGAGAAGTTGCTAAATTAATAAATAGATATTTAGGAACGAATGTAAGACGAACTCCCCAATCAGGTGGAATGTCAATTAAGGGCGATATTATAGATATTAACCCTGATTCTGCTGCATATCAATTTCACTTTGAAGTAAAAGACCAAAAGAAATTAATGATTCCTAAATGGTGGGAACAAATAGATGATGATTGTCCAGTAGCAAAAACACCAGTAAATGTATTTAAGATGAATGCACAGTTTTATGCCACAATGCAATTTACTGATTGGCTATCATTATTAGCAGAAATGGAAGAACTAAAAGAAAAGATAAATGATTTACAATTAAGAAATAGTGAAGATGAATTAGATAACGATTGATAATCAAAAAGGAGAAAAAAATGGAACTAAACAAAAGAGAAATAGCTTGGCAAAATAGAAAGCAAGTCAAGAAAGAATCCCACCCTACCTATGCACAATTTGGAAAGTATGCAGGTACACTTGAACAACGAATGAAAAAAATAAAACCTTTGTATGCCTACACAGAAGAAAGAGCAGCATTTGAAGAAGAATGGTACAAAAAACATGGTAGAGCATGGTATATTTTTCAAGGTATGACTATGAGATACAATAGGGAAAAAACTTGGATAGAACAATACAATGTCTTAGATGAAACAAGACCAAGAGGAAAAGGAATATATAAAAGGAGAAAAAAATGATTGATATAATAGTTACCATAGCAGTATTAATTGGATGTTTAAAATTATTTCCAAAACTTTACAAAGAAATACATAAATTAGATGTAGAAGAAAATGAGGATATAATATATTTATCTGATTGTTGTGGCTGGGAAGCAGTAGGACATATACATATTACTGGAGAAGGAGAAAATATAGAAGCTATGGCTATGTGTAGTAAATGCTATGAAAATACTGAATTTTATGGTGAGGTACAATAATGCCACATACAATTTATAAAAATTTATCAGGAAAAAGATTGAAAAGTGTAACTACTATCATTAATGGAAACTTGGGATGGAAAACTGGTGGATTAATTGCATGGAATCTTAAACTGGTAGACCAAGGATTAAACCCAAGAGCAGAACTTAAAAAAGCAGGTAGAATCGGTACTTTAGCACATAATATGATAGAAGAATTTATCAAAGGTGGTGCAGTTCAATTAGATGGTTATGAACCTGATGAAATATCACAAGCTAAAACTGCTTATTATGGATTCTATAATTGGTTTGCTAATAACAATGTAACTTTTTTAGATACCGAAATGAAATTAGTATCAGAAGAATATCAATTTGGTGGAACATTTGATGCTATATGTGAAGTCAATGGTAAGTTAGTGATTTGTGATTGGAAGACATCTAATGCTGTTTATGATGAATTTTTGATACAGTTAGGTGCATACAGACAACTCATACAAGAAAATCTTGGCTATGACATAAGAGGTGCAATCCTTTTAAAACTGGACAAAGAAGAAAAAGGAGTCTATGAAGAACACCATTACAAGATTAAAGACTTGAATTGGGGTTGGAAGATGTTTAAACTATTACTAAAAATTCAGGAGAATAAAAGATGAGAAAAAGATTTTTAGATGCAGATATAAACAATAAGAGTTGGTTTAGAAAACTAACTGCACAAGAAAAAGTGTTATGGTATTACATAAGCACCAGTTGCACCCATGATGGCTTTTGGGAAAAAGATGATGAAGCTATACAATTTTATTGTAATGGTTATGATGGAGAAATACCTGAAGTAATCAAAGAAAAAATGGGTATGATACAAGTAGATGATTCACAATATCTATTAAAAGAGTGGATTAAGTTTCAATACAAAGAACTAAAAGAAAATGTATCTACTCACAAAAGAATCATAGAACGACTTAGAAGAAAAGGGTTAGACCAACACTTTCCTGAACTACAGGAGGACTTTTAAATGACAGTAAAAGAACTCAATTCAATTTTAGTATATTGTAAGGTGAATAATTTATATGAAATAGAATATGTAGGTGCAATCGGAGATATTGGAGAAAACCTACAAGAATCTTTACAATTATACTGCCATAGATTAAATATGTTTGTATCAGTAAAAGATATTATAACCAAAGCCAAGAAACATGGCTATGAAGGTTTGGGATAGTTGTGATGAAACTAAGAAAGGAAATCTTGCCCTACATCACATGGCTTGGCAGCTTATCCCAAAAGAATTATGAAAACTAATTATACACTTATAGGCGATGTCAGAGAGAAGTTAAAAGAACTTCCTGATAAGTCTATTCAGATGTGTGTAACCTCACCACCATATTATGCTTTAAGAGATTATGGAGAATCAAATCAATTAGGACTTGAAGATACTCCTGAAGAATTTATAAAAAATTTAGTAGAAGTATTTGCAGAAGTCCATAGAGTATTAAGAGATGATGGAACATTATGGTTAAATCTTGGTGATAGTTATTTAAAAAATAAACAATTAGGATTTATTCCACAAAAAGTAGCAATAGCATTACAAGAATGGGGATGGATATTAAGACAAGATATTATTTGGGCAAAAAAGAATTGTATGCCCGAAAGTGTTAAGGATAGATTTACTAAATCACATGAATACATTTTCTTATTCTCAAAACAACCTAAATACTTTTTTAATCAAGTATTAGAGCCAGTAAAAGAATCAAGTTTAAAAAGAATCAATGCTGGTAAATTAACATTAAGAAAAATTACACCTAAAGAAACAATATATCAGGAAAAGAAAAAAGAAAATACAACAACTGGTGGTATGAGAAACAAAAGAAGTGTATGGAACATGAGAACAGCATCATATAAAGAAGCACATTTTGCAGTATTTCCACCTGAATTAGCCGAAACTTGTATTAAAGCAGGTAGTGATGAGGGAGATATAGTATTAGATTGTTTTATGGGTTCAGGAACAACTGCGATGGTATCACAAGATTTATTTAGAAAATGGATTGGAATAGAACTCAATCCTGAATATGAAAAATTAATTCGTAAACGAACATCACAGCAGGTACTATTTTGAAAAATAACATAGAAAACACAGCAAGAAGTTATCAGGATTTGATTGATGAGGTCGAACAAGAACAAGCAAAAATGCTTGAAGAACTAAAGTATGTACTAACTGGAGTGGTAGCAGGTAGAGAATTAACTGAACAAGAATATCAAACTTTCTATGATAGAACTATATACAAGAAACCTTTTGCAGACATAGCATTTAACATGAGAATATCAGAATCGGCTTGTAAGACCTACTATAACCGAGCCATCAAAAAACTATCTAAACAAGCCACCATAATTAAGCATTTACTTCGTAGAAAATAATTTTAAAAAAAGTATTGACATTTGTTTTAGAACTCCATATACTATAGTGTTAATTAAAACAAAAGTTATTTAAAAATTAGATATTTAGAAGTTCAATGCTTCTTTCACTAAGTGTAGAGATTCAGTAAAACAAGACGAATCGTTTGAAGCATCTCTTGTAATTAAGCCTTTATTTAAAAGTGGGTGTATTGAACTTCTAAGTGTTAATTAAACAATAGCCGAAAGGCAGGAGAAAAAAATGAAATTAAACAAAGATAATTTAAAGGTCATAAAAGGTCTTTACAAAAAATATAATGATAAAGGTAGAATGCCTTCAATAAAAGTAATAGCAAGACTTGTAGATGACTTAGGTATAAAAAGCTATAGTTCATCAAGCTATTGCACTAAACAAAGAAAATCTAAAGGTGTAAGATATTATACTTCAGGTGGAAGTAGAGGTTATAATGGAACTTCTTTGAAATTTACTTACAATGCTAAGAGGTCTTTTTATGGGTGTTTTGGAGATAGTAATACTTACAACTTTAATGTAGATACTACTGCTACTTATTACACTTATAATACTTTTGGTTATGCAAAAGATATATTAACCATAGTTGCAGATGTATTAGCAGGTGATAATGATAATGTTTACGATAGTTTATATAACTACTTTAGTGGATATGGTGATTTTGATGCTAATTGTAAGAAAGTGTTAGGAAGTTCATTTGTAGATTAATTATACTACCTCTTAATATCAGTTAGACAAATCAGCCCTCTTTTGAGGGCTTTTTTGTATCAAAAATTATTTTTAAAAAAGTGTTGACATTGGCAATAAAACCCCCTATATTAAAGTGTTAATTAAACTAAAGGAGATTAAAATGAACTTAAACGAATTAAAAAACAAACTTACTGAAGCAAATATTACTACATTCAACACA
>Ga0255751_10005794_pt1 | contig 10966 bp, 22 predicted proteins | sample 071ome_20_FD_179951 | JGI IMG/M metagenome (GOLD analysis project Ga0255751, IMG submission 179951) | Coastal salt marsh microbial communities from the Groves Creek Marsh, Skidaway Island, Georgia - 071412BT metaG (version 2) | ecosystem: Environmental > Aquatic > Marine > Intertidal zone >...
GACAGCTAGCAACAACAATTACTGGGGATTCAATAATTCAAACCTCTACTACCGCCGCGTCGATCCGCTACCAGTGAAAGCTTTCACGGAAGAGATTGAGAAATATAAGGAGGGGTTAACCAGGTGCGTAAACGACAAACTCCGCCTTGAAAAAGACTTCTCCCAGCAGAAGAACCTGGCAAAGGTTGCCACCGAGCGGGTGGAGGAGTTGGTGAAGGAGAATAGTAAGATCAACGCGGAACTAAGGGAAGTCGGTTCAGAGCTATGGGAAACACAGAAGGAATTAAAAGAACTGGAAGAGTGGACAAACCAAGAACGCATCACCCTCCTCCAAGACATCCGCACCCTGGCAATGAGGTATTCATGAACTGGATACTCACACACATCGACGAATACATCTCCGGTAAACGTGAGAATGGCGTCTTCACCAAGATCCACGCCAAGATCAACAAGACTCCGGAGGGCTACCATTGGGCAGTCTTCCGGGGTCGCCGGGTAATCTCCGGCACAACTAAAACATTCAGGGAAGCCACCCAACAAGCAGAGAAAGAAGTACAATCATGAGCAACACACACGACGAATTGAAAGAACAATACCGGCTTGACGAACTCCTTCACCCAGAGGGAAAGCCTTGGGAGTGGTGGGAACATAATGGACCAGGCTGTTATAATTGGGAAACAATGACATGGCCACCTGGATGGTATGAGGATGTAGAATACCGCCGCAAGGACACCGCTCCCAACTGGGGAGAGGAGTTATCTCACAAGGAGGTCGCCGAGTGCGATGATTGGCCAGACTTCATAATTAAAACAAACGAACAAGGGGTAATGTGTATCCGAGATGTTGATGATAAGGTTTGGACAGAAAAAGCAGGATGGACATATAAACCAAGAATATCACTCTTAAGGCACTTTAAGCAACGCCGGGCGCAAGCCCTCCTTGAACAGGAGCCGACCAACGAACAGTTGGAAAAAGCAAAAGAGGTGGTACAAAAGATGGTAGAGCAAATGCCTTACGGCAATACGAAAGATAACCCGCTTTCTGAACGCCATCTAATGGCCGCAAATAACATAGAAATCCTCCAGCGCATCGAAGCCCTCGAAGAAAAAATCAGCCACCTGATGGACAGTAAGCCAAAGGAGGACACATTCGATCCGCAACTTGGTACCTACTGGAAAAGCATCGAGGGCAATAATATATTCCTTCTATGCACACCAGCCAATGGAAGGTATGTGCTTATTCATATGTGCAATGGTTGCCGATGGTCCACTGAGGCCGACTCAGCAGTTGGGGCGTTCGGGGTTGATGGCCGCGAAAGATTAACCCAGATCTCCATACAAGAGGCATTCGAGGCACTTTCCTAATACTCCTCGTACCCCTTCTGAACCGCCATACTACACTGCCGCAACCCCTTGCGCTTCCGCTCTTCATGGATCTCATCGTAATCATCCAGCAACTCCGGAAACTTATTCGCAACAATCTGCACCTCATTTAAAAAATCCAGCATCGCCTGCCCATCCTTCCATCGGATCGGCTGCTTGTAACCAACCTCATCCAGTAACTTCTTCGGTCCCGTCAAGACCATCTCCCAATAATACAAACAAAACCACACCTGGATATTAAACGCCGCCCCTCCATTGTAAAGATAGTTCTCGTTTGACGTCCGTATACGACCCCTCTTGAACTTCGGGTTCCGGTATTTATTAAACGCCTGATTCTTATTACGCGGTGGTTTCTTTTTAAGCATGATTTCCTCTAACCCATAAAATACACCATGATCAAGACAACCACAAAAAATACACCACACGAACCAATACCATTCCCAAAACTGATGATATCCACAGGAGGAACTATTGTTTTATTTCAATCAAAAGGCAATGGGGTTCTTCTTGCGAAAGGCCATGAAGGCTCTGTCCTTGAACCAGGGGAAAACGCGGAATGGATGCACGAAACCTTCGCCGACTATAATGAACCCATCACCATACAAAACGTATAACACCATGACTGAAGAAGCACTACTCAACCTCATCGAACAATACACCCAAGAGCACAAACGCATGCCAACAATAATCTGCGGACCCTTTAAAAAATTATGCAACATCTTTCATTTTACTAGGCTTAGAACTGAGTACCACACGCCTACCGGCACACTCAAGTTCCAACTTGACCCCGATGCTGAGGACATTTACCTCGGGGAAGAGCCAGCATAACACCAACACAATTAAAACCCATAAAAGCCCGCCGCGTAAAAACGGTGGGCTTCTTTATGCACTTTTCAGATATATTTTTTTCGGCCGGTGGAGGCTAATAACTAAAAGCCAGGCTGGCGGCGGCGACCCCCCTCCCCCCCCTAACTACTGAGTGTGTCGCAAAAAAGCGGATGTGGTGGCGCAAAAACACCAAATTAGACATAATGACTATTGTGCGTAACTTTTATCGGGGGCGAAGTGGAGGGTGGCTAGGCCTTTATACAGTAGGGAAATTTGCTATTGCCTCTGTACAGGATAACGTACCGGTGTTGGCAAAGGCCTCCAGATCCTTCCCTAATCCCCAGTCGGCATCAGATTTTTTACCGGCCATTCTGTTTTTAGCCAAAAAAGGTCCAACACATAGGGAGAGGTAAATAGGTAGATGGTGTGCAAAAAATGGCATTGACAGCTGAAAAATTGGCTTTGTATAATTCAACGAAGTTGACAAGGGCTTTAGTCAGAAGATTCACTTTCGGATAATCCTCAAGAAAATTTCAGCCTTTTTCCGCCCTTTAAAGCATGGCTTCCTTTAGTCAGTCTACGGAAGCAGCATGCAGGGAATATGAAGGGGTATTTGCATACACGCGCATGTGGAGTTGGGTCGGATTTGTGGGGTAAAAAATGCGAGAAAGGTTTTTTGGGGTAGGGTGAAAAATGGTTTTTGTAAAAAAGTAGTACGTAGTACTAAGGGAATAAATGTAATATTTTTATTGCATTCCAGAAAAAAGCATGCGATATTTTTTCCATCGTTCAGGAATTCACCGGAACGGAAATCTAGAAAAACAATGAAAAAATCAAACTCCCTCAAATTATTGGCTGTTGAATTTATTAATGCTTTGCTTCCAGTGGAAAAGCTTAAGATCAGACTTAAGGTCCAAGACAAGCTGGAAAGTATCGATTCTAACTTGTCCTATAGTAAGCTTTTATCCGAGCTAGGATTGTCTTACATCGCTAGTTGCGACAGTAGCTCCAAACTAGTAAAGGGAAAGAAATTTGAGTTTGCAACTTTGGGCTTGTATCTGGCTCCCGCCAACAAATCTGGCCGTAATGTTTGCACCTTCGCTGGATCATGTAAGGCTCCATGCTTGGACGAAAGTGGTAGAGTTTTGATGGAGAAAAGAGGTGGCAAGCAAACTATTCAGGTCGCTCGTTTGCTTAAGACTTGGTTACACGAATTTCGTGAAGATCTTTTCAATAAGGCTATTTGTCACGAAATTAAAAGAGAGGCAAAGCTTGCAAAGAAGAAAGGTATCAAATTTTGCGTTCGTTTGAATTGTACTTCGGATATTGATTTTTCGGATATCATTGCATCATTTCCTGAAGTGCAGTTTTACGATTACACAAAAGATCCTAATAGGCAAAGCATGGACAACTACCATTTGACTTACAGTTGGGATTCTTTTTCTAAAGGTAGACTACCTTTCTACCGACAAGCATTGGAGCGAGGCCAGAAAATTGCTTTTCCTGTGGTTAAAGCTGACTTGGCACGCATCCTTGAGTTGCCCAGTACTTTGGAAATGGACTCTTCAGATTTGCGCTTCCTGGATAGTGACGGCCATTATGGCATATTAGCCATAAAAGAGACCGGGAATACTCAGCAAGGCATCCGGGATGGATTCATGCTGGACTTCGACGGATTCAAAAAAGCAGTGGCTTGGATCGAAGGATAATGAAGCGGGTGGGATGGGACAATTTAACCTTAAACGAAAGAATGAAATGAAGCGTAATCGATACAAAGGAAGCTGCACCAATTGCGGCACAATAGTGCAATCTGGGCGTGGTTACCTTCACTCATATAAATCAGGCCGTAGAAAGCGATTCTTTGTTACCTGCATTGCATGCAGTGAAGAAATTGAGAGTGAATCTTGCCACATTGGCAATGATGATGACCATGCAGCCGCTATGCATGCAGTGAAGAATATTCCTGGTACTCTCTACATACCATCAAGTGGATTTGTCGGTTTTCGCAATCCAGCGGGTCGTTGTGAGGATGCACCTTGTTGTGGGTGCTGCACCTATTAATGAGGAATGTGAACAACGCAAACCAAATACAAAACAATGAAACAATCACACCTTCAAAGAATCCTTCAATTCGTGGAGTGGGGTAAGCCCTACATCCATGAAACTGGCAAAGGGAAGCAAAAGCTCATTGCCACCGGTATACCACACAAGGGCTTCTGGCGGCATTGGAAACTCCACAAGGAGGAGCTCAAGGCCCTGGGGATATCCCTAAAGTTCTACGCAAGTGGACACGAACACCGCAAGCAGTGGGAAGTCATTGCCTGGCAACCTGAAATTATCAACTACTAACGCCTATCATTTTGCGGTCATCCTGGCACCTCTTCGCTGTGATTCTGTCAAACCACAACGCCGGGGTGGCCGCTTCTTTAACCGAAACTAAAAAACATGAAGGTTTTGACATGAGATTATTCATGGTATCACACGACAAGAATGAGCCAAATGTGGCTTATTTCGCCGAAACCTTTTTTGACGCGGCTTATCTGTATGCAAGCAAACTAGATTGCACTTACGACGAATCTATTGCATTAAAAAATGGCCTCACAATCACTGAAATACCAATAAAAGAAGGTGTTCGTATATATGGCGCAGAGGAATATACAATCTGGTCAAACACGACACGAGAAACACGACACATACCGGTTCGCCGACAATGGCTCTCTGAAGAATTCTCACAACCCAAACCAAAAAAACAATGAAAACAATCACACACAAAAAACGAACCCATAAGATTCTGTCTGGCGACAGACAGGCAATCCAAACCCTTATGAGCCAGAAAGGAGTGGGATTAATTTCCCAATTGACCACAGGTACTGGAAAGCGGACTAGGTCACTCGACATTAATCCATTTTTCATAAAAAGGGTCCACAATCACCCTGACATTTTAAAGCATCAACCTAAATACATGCAGGAATTCGCAAAAAAGCACCCACGCTCCCAGTGCTTTGTAAGGGTGCTGCCGTTAGGACGTAAAGTTTACCGCCAATTGACGAAGCATAATGGATAATCTACTGACAATTCTCGGAATCACATTCCTACTTGGCATACTCATCTGGGTGCTGAGCCTTTATCGGCGCAAGCGTACGCGAAAGCGGACGTATTACGTGTACTGGCATGAGACTAAGCCTTTAGGCAACGCTGCCTTCATGGACCATGGTGAAGAATTGATTGAGGCTGAGGACCAATTCGAGGCGCAAGCCATCTTCAAACACCGCAAGCCCGGCGCAGAAATCTCAATGATCACGGAATTATCATGAGCGATTCAGTTAAAAAATACACCTCAATCAGCAGAAACTTCAGAGGCTACAACTACCAGACCGATTGGCAATCTTCTGACGAGTGGCGAGAGGAAATGAAGCGGCAGGAACAAGCCGACAACGAGATCGAATGGTCGGTTTTAGTGTTTGTTCCATCAGGATTACCCGTACTGCAATTTTCCCGTAGCCGGGGGATCATTCTTTTAAAGATCACGGAATTATCATAATGGCTGAAACACACGATTAAAACACCATGACTGTAATTACATTGTATGCACTCGCGGCACTGGGAGCTGCACAAATTATCCTGGCGGCAGTCGTTTTCGCCTGGTACTGGATCAGCACCAAGAAGATACGGCGTGAACACCGCAAACAACGGGGGTGGTAACCATGACGGCATTTATCCACAAGCCGGAGCCACTACGCAAGTACCTGTTGGCAGAACTTGGCTTTATAAATAATAATTGTTTTTACCTTGCACAAAAGGCACGAACACCGCAAGCTGTTGGCATCATGGGACGAAAAAAAATACCACTCCAACAGAAGCGATTGAACTACTCTATTACGCTCTCACCAGAGGCGCGAAAGATCGTGGAGAAGAACACGACAAAGATTACCAGGTCAGCTTTCATAGAAAAAACAGTGCACTACTACGACGGGCGCAAGAAGACAAAGGAGATTTAGGCCGGGTTTCACATTGTTTTAACCTTAGTAACGCCCTTGCCGTCGGGGATAAGGCCGATAAACGGCGGCACTCTTTTACATCAACCCACAATCACACAAGATTATGAACCAACTACTAAATCAACCAGGGGAATATGCTCCTGCACAAAAACTGACTCCTGTCACAGTGTGGCAAGATCCGAAATTCCAAGAGGCAGCACTTGCTGTTGGTGGAAGAGGTTACGATATTGACAAGTTCAAAGGCATTGGCCGCATGATGGCGATCAATAACCCGGACATCCAGAATTGTGATCTCAAATCACTAACGAAGGCAGTTCTGAACTGTGCAAAGTTCCAACTGTACCCGGATGGACACTACGCCCACATCCTGACAAGGAACCAGAAAGGGAGTACCTATAAGCAGGCGCAACTCATTATCGACTATAAGGGGTTGCTCGAACTACTGCGCCGCAATGGAGTCACCGCAGAAGCGAAACTTGTTTGCGAGAATGACGACATTGAAGTGACTGAGGACGACGGCAAGGGTCGCACTAAGATTGTCCACCGGATCAATTACAAGCAGCCACGCGGTGAAGTTATCTTCGTGTACTCAAGAGCAGTATTCCAGCGTGACGAAGAGCGGGTTATTTCTTACGACATCATGACCCTGGACGAAATTAACGCCATCCGCAGCCGGAGCCCTGCTGGTAGAAGTGGGCCTTGGGTGACGGATTTCAATGAAATGGCCAAAAAGACAGTTATCCGCCGGCATTCCAAAATCTTACCGCTGGACTCAACCACATTGGTGAACCTGCAAATGGATGACGATCGACCTCAAGACATCCAGCCGGCAAACATTGCAGCTTCACCGGAGTTTACGGAGCGACCAGAGATTGCGCTTTCAGAAGAAAAACCAGTAGAGCAAGATCCCGATCCTGAGTCGGAGGACAGTAACCCGGAACTTGAGACGCAGAAACCACCTGAGCAGCCGAAGGAGAAATCACCGCAGCCCTTATCCTGGGCTACATGGTCCAAAAACTACGGAAATCTCGGATTTGTACAAAAAAATGACCTCTACCTGAGCGAGGCCAACCAAGGATTCCTCCGAAATTGCCACGAGAACGGTCTTACCCCAGCAAAAGCGGCTAAGGCATGGCTTGAACAGCAAGAAGAAGAATCTCCTGCAACGCAAGAGCAGGAACAGCCACCAGAGACCACGCAAGAGGAAGAAAAGCCTGCGCAGCCAGACGGCAATGCCAAGTTCGAGGAACTTTGTGCCGCCGCGGAGCTTAATCCAAAGCAAGTCCTGCGATTCTGTGAGATTTCGGACTCCGCTGACGCTGGGATGGAGGTTGTTTACAACTCATTCAGTAGCATGAACAGCGAAAATCAGGAAAGGTTGTTGAATACCCTCAATGATACTCCTGAAAGCTTCATTGAAAAAGTAAAGGCCACACAGATCTAACCAATGAAATCAAATACAGATACAAGCATTCCCACAGCTAACAACCTTACCAGTGCCGTCAATACACTGGTTGCGGTACTAGAATCTAATGATCTCACATTTCCAGAGATCATGGATATGAAGACCTTATTGAGATTCCTACCGATTACTCGGAAATCAGTCACTAATCTGGTAAACGAAAAAAAGATTCCGTGTATCCGTGCAAATGGCAGAATTTTATTTCGAAAGAGTCGGGTTCTTGAAGCACTAGATAAACTTTCCATAGAGGATTGATACTCGCAACTTAACAGAAGGCACATAACCAATGACCAAAGAAGACGACAGAGAGGGACTTCCTTCCGCATCTACCTTCGAACAGCTTGACCTGTGTCCCGGTTCTGTCCGGGCGCAGGAAGGGCTAAAGAAGGAAAATAGCGAAGATGCTGACCATGGCGAAGAGATCCACGAAGCCTTGGCAGGCAATCTGCCACCGCCGACAGACTTGGCTAAGCTTAACACTTTCACGGAGTGCCAGGAAATCGAAGCAAAGCTACTGGAAGACTGGAAGGCCGAGATTGGCTACAAAGAGGGCGACGCACTTATAGAAGTGCGAGAGCGCAGGCTTCCGCTGTACCATGGATATGCCAAGATTGCCACAGGTCGCTACGATGTTTACTACATGCATGTGGAAAGCAAGTCCAGCTTATGTCTGGACTACAAAACGCTCTACGGTGACCATACACCGGCACCAGGCAACCAGCAGTTGAGGGGCGGAGCCATTATGATTGCGGACCGTCACGGCTGTAAACGGGTGACTGTAGGCTTAATTCAACCCAATGCATACCCCAAAGTAAGCAGTTGCACCTACAATGCAGAGGACTTGGCACACGCAAAGATTGAGCGCATCCGCCGACTCAAGGCGACTCAAGACCCGAACGCGCCACGAATTCCCGGTATAAAGCAGTGTGCATTCTGTTTAGCCAGAGCTACTGACCGTTGCCCGGAGTCCATTGAAAAGTGTACGGCAATCGCAAAGGTGGATACCACAGCAATTGCCAATCAGGTCACGCCTGAACTTGTGGACCTTTACTTTACAGTGAAGCCCATCATGGCAGCAATCAAGGCAAGGGCCGAGGATCAGCTAGCGAAAGATCCGCACAGCATTCCTGGCTGGACACTGGGTAAGGGTAAGAAATCTACAAAGTACCTCGATGTAGTCGCGATTTACAACGAGGCTCAAAAGCATGCGGCTATCACTGATACGGACTTCATCCAGTGCATGACGCTGGGCAAAGGGAAGTTTATGGCACTTCTGAAGGACTTGACCGGGGAGAAAGGCAAGAAACTGGATGCGATCTTTGAGCAAATCACCGGTAATTACACCGAGACAAATGTAGGGACAGGATCGTTGGAAAGAGTAAAATAATGAAATGGGTATCCATAGACATAGGCCGCCTAATGGGGGTGACACATTGGGAAGGCGATGAATTCCAAAGAACCATCGTGATCAAACCGATGGGGTTAAAGGGACGCTATTACTACGGCGACAAGGTTGTAGCCTCCAAGCGGTCTGCCGTTCTCCACATGCTGGCTCATTGCGAATTTGTATTAATGGAAAGAGGCATGGGCGATCGGAAAAATGTAATAAACTCACAGGCTAAGTGGCGAGGCTACATTGAAGCTGTATGCGATGAGCTTAGACTACCAAAGCCCAGGGAAATAATCCCCTCTGAATGGCGCAGGCCGATCAAAGAGTTGCTTCATGTCTCATGGCCAAAGAAGAGTGAGGACCAGAAAAAGCTGGCACAGCAGGTGGTCCACAGCCTTTTAGGAATTCACGTCAGCGAAGATGAAGCGGATTCTATCTGTGTTGGATGGAGTGCCATCAAGCTTGGCTACGTGAATGTAAATAAGAAACTAAATAACCGATATGAATAATCACCTATATGCAATCTGAACTATACTTTGCGTCCGCAAGTAATGCTCCGTTAGAGATACCACTTATGCGGAAGTATATTAACGTCCGCAAGCAGAGGCTTGAGTGGATTAAACACGCTGTGGAAAACTACGAGCCAGAAGATAGACGTTGCCGGCACTACCCAACGGAAATGTCTATCCAAAAGCATGAGAAGATCATTGCGAAAATGGAGCAGCAGTTGGCGGATGCGATCATGAAGAAACGTAAATCAATAAGCAATGAGCACACCTACTGACACGAAGATACTAGACTACCTTGATAACCTTACTACTGAAGGTAAATGGAAATGGGAATTACAGCATAAGCTTGGCTGCATTTTTTTAGATAAAAACACTTCTATCGGTGCACAGACTGTCCGAGAAGCGGTTATTCTACACATGAAGAAACATGGATTTTGCGGACGCGAAAAGCTTGACACTCCCACCGGATAGCGCATCTTGAGCGCATACAACTCGGACGTAGAGACCCGAAAATGAGAACACTTTATCAGAACACCACAGGTCGAGCGATGCTTGCAAAGCAGGCTGTCTCTACACGCTCCCTGTGGTGTTCTGGTTTTTGAAAGAACGAAATGCAGAGATCGCAATTCAATTTAATGATATCTTTTTGGGAGGCCGGGAAAGATTTGCCGGATGAAATGCGCCTGGCATACTACGACGCCTTACTTCAATACGGTTTTACGCAATCGGTGCCAGAGGACATTCATCCCGTAGCCAAGGCGTTAATTATCTCAAACAAACCGACATTAGATGTGAGCTGGGTTCGCTTCAGTGCGAAATCTGGGAAAACAAAACAAAAACAAACCGAAAACAAATCCACATCAAAACAAAACCAAATCGAAAAAAACGGGGGTAAGGAAGAAGGAAGAAGGAAGAAGGAAAAAGGAGAAAGGAAAATATCACCCCCTAACCCCCCTCTCCGGGGGGATGTGAATGTGATTTCAAAAAACGAAAACAAAACGATTTCAAAAAAAGGGACACAAATTCCTGAGAAAGATTTTTTCGACATGCAGTATGCCAAGGACTTTCACATGGAGCCAGACTTGGCATTTGAAATATTTAGCGATTGGGCTAAAGCGAAAGGGCAGTTGTACAAGGACTGGAATCTGGCTTGGAAAAAAGCCTGCCGGGAATGGCTCCCGGAGAAAGTCGTTCAAGCTAAGGCAAACCAAAGCCGGGCAAACACAGCCAGCGAGGAAAGAACGCTCGACCCGCAATGGTATGAGGATTGGGCAGCTTTCCATGCTGGGGAAAGAGGAGACACACCACCGAACAAGGAAGACTACTACCAATGAGTAAAACACCACCACGCAAACCACTCCATGAATGGTTTCTTGAATCCTATCCTGAAGAAAAGA
>Ga0255751_10005803_pt1 | contig 10959 bp, 9 predicted proteins | sample 071ome_20_FD_179951 | JGI IMG/M metagenome (GOLD analysis project Ga0255751, IMG submission 179951) | Coastal salt marsh microbial communities from the Groves Creek Marsh, Skidaway Island, Georgia - 071412BT metaG (version 2) | ecosystem: Environmental > Aquatic > Marine > Intertidal zone > Salt...
GTTGATGTGGAACCATAAGAGGGCGATTGTGCTCGCGAGGAGGAGCGATTCTTCTTCTTCGCTTTACGAAGGCGAGAAAGTGGTTTGGTTGTACGCGTTGAGCGGGCCGAGCAAAGAGGCTTGGTTTTACGCGCTGTGGAGGGCGCTGGATATGGATTCCATGAGAAGAAGTTTAACGACGACGACGACGACGACGACGACGACGACGACGACAAGTGTTGATGATAGTAAACAGAAGTTCCCGGAAGAGGCGAAATCGAGAATCGCGCAGTACTTGCTCGAAAACGCTCGATTCGAGAAGAAGATTAGCAGAAGTAATAGCAATAGCAGCGAACAACAAGAACGGGAGCCAAAAGACGAGAAAACCAAGGCGCAACAAAAACAAGACGCGTTCTTCGAGCACATCTTCGACGATAAACGGTGCGGGCAAACCGTAGATATCATCTCCTCTCGCATCTTTTTCGATTTAGTGCGTTCGATTAGTTTTAAGAACGTTCTGTCCAATTTATTGGAGAAGAAGTTGAACGAACTTCCCGGTTTACCAAAATACGTCGGTAAGTTTGACGTGGAAAAGTTATCGCTAGGAGAAGCGACGCCGAAGTGCAACATGTTGCGACCGGTGGATGGGAGTGAAGGTTCAAACGCACCTTGGGACGGCGGATCGTTGCCGGGTCGAGGCGTGTGCGCTGCGGTGGAAGCGGATTTGAGTTACGTCGGCTTGATTGAAGTGACGATTCGAACGAGAGTAGATTTAGCGCAGTACGCGAAGGAGATTGGGAATCTAGTAGAAGGCGGAGAAGCGGCGCAGATGGGAGCGGAGGAAAACTACGAGGATGCTGCGATGGACGACAATCCCACATCCAAAAGCGGCTCGAGAACGCCAACGCCGCCGCTTTCGCCCACCAATTCTGGAAAACTCGATACGACGAAGAAACGACCACCACTCAACAAAACAAAAGAAGAGGTCACTCAAAACGTGCTCAAAGAGATGAAAAAAGTCGTCGAAAACGTCAACGACCGCGTTTTGCAAAAGTTCCCGCTGAAGATGACTTTGAGAGTGTCCAGCTGTTCCGGCACGTTTCGATTTTGGATCCCTCCGCCTCCGAACGAACGCTTATGGTGGGGGTTGAAAGGTCGCCCACGGGTTGATATCTTTTGCGAGCCGGCTATTGGAGAGAATAAAATCGCGCACGAGTTCATCGCGAAGAAAGTCTCGCATTTGTTGTCCAGCAAATTAGTCTCGGACATTTGCGACGAGTTGGTGTTGCCGAACTGCGCGAGCGATCCGATGAAAGAGTTGATACGGTTCGAGCACTTCGTGCCAGAAATTACGTTGGAAGACGCGATACTGTTGAGTGAAGGCAACACTGGTGCATTTGTTACGACATCGACGGCATCGACATCGGATGACGTCTCCTCGACGACGTATTTACGAGGCGAAAAGAAAGCAGACGAACACATCGCACTTTCAAAGTCGGACTCGGAAAACGCGTTCAGCGCGCAACTGTTACCTGATGCGCCGAAAGAGCAACAACAGGCGCAAGAGAAACAAGAAAAACAGCTACGCAAAAGTATCTCCTTGAAGCGAGAAAACAGCACGAAGAAGCAGGAAGAAAAGAACGCCTTGGACGCGACGGCGGAGTGGTTGCTCTCAGATTCGCACTTCGACTCGCCGCCCGCCTCGACGGTGAAAGCGTCCTCTTCCTCCTCTTCGCAGCCGCTCTCCCCGAAATCACCCGGTACCAACATGGTTGGTTTTGGAAACAACCGCGAAGACGTCCTCCGCGCCAAAGGGTCCTTTACTTCCTCCGCTACGACCAGTCCCGATCAGCCCCAAAACAACCTCTTCGCGTCTCTCTCGCGTTCGATCAAACAAAAAGCGGATGAAAATTTATCCAAAATGAAATCGGATTGGCAAGAGGTACAAAAAGGACTCCAAAACGGCGGCGTGGAAGGTGCGGTGCAAAACATCAAGCAAATAGCGTTGAAACGAGCGAAAGAAACCGCGTCAAATGCCTCTTCTTCGTCGCGGCGCCCGCAGCCGGAGCAGCGATAGAGCGTCGTCGCGCGTTCGAAAGAAAAAAAATAGTAATAAAATGAGACAAGCACCGCATAAAGTAGTAGGCACGCGCTTACCATCATTCGTTGTAACTTAAAAGGAAATATACGAATATATGCGAATACAGCATCCAGCTACGTGGGATCTGACGAGGCGCGCGCGAGAGTGGTTGCGCGAGACTCGACGAATGCTCGTTTTGATGACATTTTCTGTTTTTTCTCCCACATCAAAGTTAAAAATTTGAAATTCTTCTCGCGACAAAAATCCATCCAAAGCACGTCGTTTACCATCACCATCGATACGAGCGAGGACGCGAAACAACAAAAGCTTTGCCGACCGACGACGACGGCGAGAGGAGGAGGAGCGGGAGGAAGAAGAAGACAAACAAAACGACCGCACGCCGTCGAGTGTCCTTGCTGCGTCAGGTTTACGTCCTTCGCGGAATCGTTAGCGAGCGCCATCAGGAAGAAAAATCTCGGGAAATTTTCAAATATGGTGGTGGCAAGAGATAATGAATCAAAGGCGATGGATATCGACGAGACGATGGACGCGAGCCAACTCCAGGAAAAGCTGCTCGAGGACGAAGCGTCGTGCGTTCAGCGCTGGATGTCGTTCGAAAACGAGAAAAAGAACGAGTTGTTGAACAAAGAGATCGAGCTGTATCGAAAGATGATTCAAAACGAGCTCACCAAAGGAGGAGGACAGAAATCTTCCAGCGCGAGCGCGTTTTTACAGCTGCAGTTGGAGACGACGAACACCGCGCAAATGGAAAACGACGGCAACGCGGATGGTACCGCGAACAACTCAGAGGACGGCGACGGTGCCGGGACGATGAATGCTGGCGAAGAGGACGAAGCGGAGACGTACGACGTGGACTTGATTGACCCGAAGGAGTGGATGGTGCCGCCGCAGTGCATCCCCGTGCACGCGAACGTGACCACGTTCGATTGGAAACCTATGTACGAACACACGAAGTTTGACGTTATAATGATGGATCCGCCCTGGCAGTTAGCCACGGCGAATCCAACCAGAGGCGTTTCGCTCGGGTACTCGCAACTGACCGACGCGCACATCGCGGACCTTCCAATTCCACAGTTGCAAGAGAACGGTTTCTTGTTCGTTTGGGTGATTAACGCCAAGTATCAGTGGTGCTTAAATCAGTTTAAGAAATGGGGCTACGAGTTTGTGGATGAAATCGCGTGGGTGAAAGTGACCAACTCGAGAAGATTGGCCAAATCGCACGGGTTTTACTTGCAACACGCGAAGGAGGTGTGTTTGGTGGCCAGGAGAGGAAAAGATCCACCCGGGACGACTTTGAACGGGAGGACGGCCTCGGACGTAATTTTTGCGGCCAGAAGAGGCCAATCGCAAAAGCCGACGGAGATTTACGAGTTGATCGAACAGTTGGTGCCGAACGGGAAATATCTGGAGATTTTCGCGAGAAAAAATAACTTGAGAGATTACTGGGTGAGCGTTGGGAACGAAGTTACCGGGACCGGATTGCCTCCAGAGGACGTGAAGGCGTTCGCGGAAGTTGGCGCGGTCCCGGCTGCAAAGTATGGCGCAGCTGCGCAAAAGTAAATGCATGTTTTAGTGTTGATGCGATACTACCTAATTTACACTTTTATTCGCAGCTACTGCGTGTGTCCGAGCGCGGCGCTCGACAGACTATGAAAAATCTAAAGTTACTATCGCTACATTTTTTAAAACTACTTATCACTGAGAAACGTCTCCTCGAGCTCGTCGCAAAACGAAACGTCAAACGCGTACCATTCTCTCCACACTTTACACACGCGCAAAACTCTCGTCATAAACGGCGGTTTCGCGATGACGCCGCAGTGTTTCAAACTTTCGCCTAAAGCTTTAAACACCTCTGGTAGAGCACGTTTAATAACCATTCTGTAGCTACTCGCGTGTTTCACCGGCGCCGAAGCGTTGTGAAGGACGTCAGAGAAGGCGTAGAGGAGAGAAACTTGCGCCTCGAGTTTATGGGACTGTTTTTGTGCCTCCATTTCTTCCTTCAGTTTCGCGATGATTTCCTCGGCACAAATAGCGTGATCGATTGCAAACGTCGTCAATTCGCGCACACGATCGCGTTCGAGCGTTAAGAGCGTCAAGAGCTCTTTGAGTCGTTTTTGGTCCGCCTCGGAAAGCGCTTTTTGTGCTTCCCCGCGATCTACATTGTAATCGACGAGAGAGGAGGAAGCGCCAACACCAGCACCGTTGGATATCGGCCACTGCGCATATGACGACATCAAATCTTTCCCATTACTATTGCTATCATCTTTTGGCGCCATTTTGATCCCCTCAACTGGCGGCATCCAAATCTTTCCATTCGGTGCAAACATGCGAAACGGTTCCGTTCGAAATCGCGTCAATGAATCGCCGTTAGCTAACGAGAATACTCTCCACAAATAATACACCGTCTCTTCGTTCTCTTCAATCGTATCAAACAGGAACGCAAAGTCGGGATCTTCTTTCTTCTTCGCTTTGATTCTGTGCTCGATGGCCTTCCCGTCTTCGGCGACAAAGGTCGCCGTAACATCGATGCGTCTCATTTGCGCGTAATCTTTTGGGAAACGGACGTTAACGATGCCTTCTTTTTCTTGTTCTTCTTCTGGATTATCGGCGCTAACGTTTGAGGGCACTGCTGCCGTTAAATGTTCTTGCACTTCACCACGCGTGTGAATGTTCTCGTCCAAATACAGCACTCTTCGCGACTCGTCGTAGACATCATCGTTCTCTTCGCCTTCGCGTTCGTCATCATAGTTGTCGTTCGCGAAGGCCCTCCTCTTTTCCATAACAGCTAACGGTGCCGGCGGCCATACCTTTTCCAAAACCACCACCGCGCCGCCTAAATTCGCTTCCAACTGCACTCCGTAGAACAAAAACTGACCACTATTTATTTTCTCGATCGCATTCTCCGCGCTAGATTTGGTCAAATACGCCAAAAATGCCATCGACGACGATCCATTGTTGTTGCTGCTGCTGCCTCCACCGCCGCTCTTCTTGATCGACAACGACGCAATCGGGCCAAACGCCGAGAACGATTCCAATATTTTCCTCTCAAACAATTGTCGAGTCCGTACCGATTCCTTTGGAAATAACGACTCGAAATCCTCTCGAGATGGGAGATTCTTCACGATCACGTTCGATGACAACGCGTGCTTTTGATTCCGATGATCGTTCGCTCTCGCGCGCTTCTCGCCGAGTTTCTTTTCTTCGTCTCGAGAAACGCAAAAAGCTTCACCATCACCTAAAAATGTTCTCTTTCGCTTCGCAACTTCGTCGTCGCCTCCGTTCGCCTCGTCGTTCATCGCATCATTCTCCACCTTCGCGTCGTCGTTTCTCTTTTTCTCTTTCGGAATGAACGACGGCATGTACGTGCCGGTGCGGACTCTTTTGTCTCCGATTACTAATTTAGGTAACGGTTCGTCGTCCCGAGTGTCGTCGCTCTTCCGCTTGTCACCATCTTCTTCTTCTTCGTCGCGATCGTCGTCGTCGTCGTCGAACGCCGCGAGAGTTTTTATCTTCTTCTTTCTCTGCTTGTTTGTCGGGACCATGACGATGGTATTTTTGTTTCGCGCGAAGCGCGCGCGCGTGCCCGAGGTGAGAAACAAAATGGAGAGACGAAGTCGGTTCGTTTTATTGAGCTTTTGCTCGGCGAAATGAATGCGTTAAGATTATTACAAGACGCTTTTATATCTATCGCGCTCCCTCTATCTCTCTATCTCTTACTCTTTCGTTTTCGTTTTCGTCGTCGTCTTTCGCTGCTACTGCTACTGCTACTACTACTGCTGCTACTCTCGTCGCTCGAGGACGAGGAATCTGAATCGGACGAAGAATCGGAAGAGTCGGATGACGAAGAAGAAGAAGAAGAAGAAGAAGAAGAAGCGTTCGCTCTTCTCTCTCTCTCCTTTTCTTGCTCCTTCTTCAAGTGTTCTCGCATGCCGTCGGTCAACCCGCCTAACCCAATGCTCGTAAAAAAGTTGATGGAAAAGCGGACGTTTTTCAGAGGCGCTTTCGGCATGACGCCGGTGAAATACGGCTGCATGTCTTCTTCGGACATCTTCTCGTTTAACTTTTTCAAACCCAGCTGTTCGCTCAACTCTTGAAATAGAATTTTGATGAAAATTCTGGACGCCGACGTCGTCGTTTCTTCCGAGAGTTGGATGTACGCCAAACACGTCCACGACATGGCGTCGGTGGCTAACAAGTGCGCGAAAAATTTGGCCACGTTTCGTAACTTGTTCGTTTCTAGTCGATGGATGGTGCTGAATTGCTTCATGAATACATCGTCGAAAATACTCGCATACTCTTTGGAGATGAAACAAAATCGTTGCGCCAATAAGCCGTAGTATCGCACAAACGTTCTCTCTTGCGAGCAACATTCGACGAGCATAGTCGCGACTTCAATTTCTTGCCCCGGCTGCAGTTGGATTTGCATCAATTTGTGACCCGCTTCTTCAAAATCTAAGGACGACATTATGGTGAGGTAGATGGTTCGGCGTAGGTTAACCAGGTTGGTTTCTGTGGCGTCGGTGATGTTTTGCGTGGTCGTTGGCGCAGCGCGTGTTGGTTCGTCGTCGTCATCGTCCGAGCTTTCGTCGCTCCCGCTTTCGTCCGAACCAGATTCGTCCGACGACGAACTCTCCTCTCCTAAAATTTCCTTCTTGATCTCCGAATACTTCTTCTCGTTCTCTTCGTAGTTCGGATCAAATTTGAACACGTCCAAGCTCGCGTTCGCTTCTAGTTCGTCGTCTAACGAGATTTCATGGACGATTTGATCGTCCTCGTCGACGAGATCGAGCTCTTCCGGGACTCCTTTTTTACCTTCAAAGCCACTCTTACGAAAGGCAAACAAACCTTCAATCATAAACTGCGTTCGTTTATCGATTTCACCTTCGTGCAAAATGCCCCGAAACCGTTCAAAAATACCGTGCGAGCCTTGCGGAGATAAATCTTGGAGCGCATACCCGCACTCTTTGATGAACTCGATGGCGACTTCGACGGAGTCGTCCGTCGGTTGAGTGAGAAGTAAAGTGCACAACTCGAGCGCGAGGAGCTCGTGCACAACCTATTGTAATTATTTGGAGAGAAAGATAAATGCGTGAGTATTTTGAATTCTTCCGTCGTCCTCAGAAAACAAAGACAGAGAGTGAGAGAGAGAAAGAGACAGAGTCAGAGCGCGCGACGCGAGCGCGCGCGTGCTTCTTGAAAAACAACGTTCACCAAAAGGCATCAGGGTTAAAAAGCTCGTTTGATTCTCTACTCGTCACGGAAGTTGGAACTACCAGCCTCGGAGTTGGATTTTGTGTATGATCTTATTCATCGTTTGCCTTTCGATAAAACGCGTCGTTCAAAATGCCCACGCCCAAGCGCGCGCGTTCGTATAAAACGCGAACAAAAAAACGAATCGAAGAAGCCCGCGACGCGACGAGAACGAAAAAAGAAAGAAAGATCCACAAACACGCACCTGCTGATTCACTAAACTGGCCAAAAACTTCGTCGCCGCCACGCACACGCTCTTATCGTTCCTCTTAAACGCCCTCCGAAACTGCAACACGACTCGTTTCACCACCAACTCCCCGAGCTCCGGAAACTTCGTATTCGTCACCGCCACCAGCGCCGCAAACACCGGACTAAACTGCGGGCTCGCCATTTGCGATTTCATCACCGATCTCGCGAACAAACCTTTCCCGCGCACTAAATTCTCCGCGAACAGCTCTGGCACGATGTTTTTCACGTTCGAGCTGTTGATTTTATTCACCAGTCCGTTGATGGACTTTTTCAGCGCTTCCCACGTGATTCGCTGGTACTCTGGACTGGATTTGTCTCGAATCTCTCGCATCATTTGCGCGAGCTTAAACGGAGGCACGTACGCCCCGCCCGCGCGCCCGTTGCTTTTAGACGACGACAACGCGTTATTCCTCGCGTTTCCCTTCTCGTTTCGGTCGTCTTTATCGACACCGCGCGGTGGTATTTCGCCTTCATCGATCGTCGTTGTTTCTTCTTCTTTCGATCTCTTCTTTAACTTCTTCTTCTCTTCTTCCTCGGCGGCGGAATCGGACGCGCTGCGTTTCTTCCTTTTCTCTTCATCGTCGGCGCGCCGCGGAGAAGAAGAAGGTCGTCGCGCCGCCATTTTTATTATCACTCACTCTCTCTCTGTTCTCGCGTTCCCTTTTCTTGTTGTCGCAGGGGAGTCCCTCTTTTGCTTTCCGGGGAAAAGAATGACGAAATGTTTTGGAAAGCGCCTCACAACGAAAAGTGAGAAGAGATGTTATCGTCGTCTTCGTCATCATCATCGGCGACGCTGCTGCTGCGGATCGATTCGTCGCGCCTCGCCTCTTGCTCTTCTTCTTCTTCTTTTTCTTCTTCTTCTCGCAGTCGCCGCCTGGGGAGAAAATACCACCAGCAGCGAAGCGTCGTCGTCGTCGGTGCTTCTTCTTCTTCTTCTCCTTCTTCGTCGTCGTCTTCCAGGTTCAATCCGGGCGCCATCTTCAACGAAATCTTCTGCGACGACGAAACGTTTTCCAAGAGCAGAAGCCGCGCAATCGCGAAGAGAGTTACCGAAGTGAACCCAGAGACGTATAAGCATCCGGAGGATTCGTTTTACGGCGAGATTGATGTGAATTCTATGCTCGAGTTGATTGATTTAGGGACCGATGGTGGGAGGAGGAAGAGTAGTGTTGAAGGCGTCGAGGGCGAGGGAGGCGGGTTGAGGTACGCGGACTTGGGATGCGGCGTCGGGAAGCAAGTGGCGGTAGGTGAATTTTGAACCCTTTCGTGGCGTTGATTTTTCGCGTTCGATTTCTTTTATTCGCGTTCTTCTTGTCTTGTTTTGTGATTGCGCGCTGACCTTTTCCGTTCTCGCGTGTAGGCTGCGGCGTTGTCGGGGAAGTTTAGCAAAGCCGTTGGCGTGGAGATTTGTCCGGATTTAGCCGCGAAAGCGATCGAAGGTATCGGGAGGTTGCGAGAGGAGCTCGAGAAATATAGCAGCGGCGTCGCTAGGTGTGAAATATCCGTCTCTCAGGGCGACATGTTCGACCAAGACCTCTCTCAGTTTGATTTCATTTTCGTGCACGCGACGACGTTGCACGACACGACGTTGGGGATGCTGAAGGCGAAACTGTCGAGAGAGATGAACGTTGGCGCGAGATTGGCGATCGTGAGTAAATTGTGCGACGATATCGAAAATTTTGAACCCTTGAGATCGATTCCGGGAGGAATCGGATGGAAACCTATCTTGCAAGTGGACGAGAAATGGCAGCTCGATTGTTACCTCTACGAGAAGACGAAAGAACTCGATTGAGCGGTGAGATGTAATTTGAACAAATGATGCTATGCGCATTACTATCTGCTACTGCTACTCGTGCTACTCGTGCTACTGCTGCTGCTACTGCTCGACGACGAATTTGACGACGATGTCGACGATTTCCTCCTGCTCTTCTTCTTCCGGTGTTTGCTTTTTTTCTCCTTCTTCTTCCTCTTGCGCTTCTTTTTCTCCTTGCGATGTTTCTCCTTTTCTTTTCGAACCATCTCGGCTTCGATTTCCGCCTCTAAAAACTCCGTCATTTCCTTGTCCTCTTCGAGCCCGTTCTTTCGAGCATTCGCGATGATGCCATTTACAGCTCCACTTTTGTCGATACCGTTGTTCGTAATTTCGATGCGATCCATGTCCTTCTCTCTTTGCTCCAACCTCGCTCTGTCCGCCGGCAACACGCCGGACGACGAAACTCTCGTCGTCGCCGAAATTTTCCTCTTCGCTGGAACCACGACTGGAACTTGCTGGTTTCGAAGTTTTTCTCTCAATTCTTTCAATTCCTCCTCCACCTTTTCTAAATATTTCTTCGCGTCTTCGTGCCCTTCTTCCATTTCCAACGCCAACTTGAAATCCCTCCTCGCGTCTTCCAAACACTCCACTCGCCTGGACACCGTCATCTTCTCCAAATCCATTTTTTTGGCTAAAACCGCGCCTCTCGCGACGTACGCATCCACGTGTTTCGGGTCCAACTCAATCGCTCGATCGAACGCTTTCAAAGCGATCATATAATGGCCTCTCTTCGCTTCCTTCACGCCCGACTTCGTCGCCTCGCGCGCCCACCCCCATTTCACGTTCCCTCGGATTTCCGCTAACGTTAACGTCGAATTACTTTTACTGCTATTCTTCCCGTTTGTATCTTTATCTCTTTTCATCCGTTTTCTATCTCTCAAAACGACTGGCAACCCAAAATGTCTCAAACAATCTCTCGTCGCGTGCGCCGCGTTGAACTCCAAATTCGTTCTTTCCAGAGCGGTTAAAAATGGAATCGCGTTCGTTTTCTTTTCTTCTTCCGCCGCCGTCGCGCCCTTCCGTTTACGGCTCGGACTGTGCGGTGGAGAAGTAACGCGAGATGGGTAATGTATCGTCGGCGACGCGTTCGTGCGAACGCTTCCTCCTTCTTCTTCTTCTCGTTCGGAAAAGTGTATCCGCCACGGCGGGAGAAGTGAATTCGGCATCTCAGAGAGATAAAAAGCGGCACACGATCCGCGACGGACGCGCGTGGAAAGAGAGTTTTTCGATTTTCTTCGAGTATATCCTCGTTCCCTGGTCTCTCTCTTTCTTTCTTTCTTTCTTTTCGCGGGCGACTTTTATTATTATTGTTGTTGTTGTTGTTGTTGTTGTTGTTGTTGTTGTTGTTGTTGTTGTTGTTGTTGTTGTTGTTATGTTTGAAGCAAATTCGTGTGCGTTTAGTCTTTGTGAGGCAAATTGGGAGCAAAATGGAGCAGCGCGACGCGCGGGTATCGTCCGGTCGTCTCGTCGAACACACAAGTCTCTTCGTAAAAGGTTTCATTATTTCAATAAAACAAATAAATCTGGGGGAGGGTGTAAACATGTATAAAATTACTCATCGCTCGTC
>Ga0255751_10005808_pt1 | contig 10954 bp, 10 predicted proteins | sample 071ome_20_FD_179951 | JGI IMG/M metagenome (GOLD analysis project Ga0255751, IMG submission 179951) | Coastal salt marsh microbial communities from the Groves Creek Marsh, Skidaway Island, Georgia - 071412BT metaG (version 2) | ecosystem: Environmental > Aquatic > Marine > Intertidal zone >...
GCGGCCAATCCGATGCTGCAGACAATCCGGTAATAGTGGGTGGCAGTCATAGGTTGCCCTGATAGTTTTCAATAAACGGGCCGAAAAGGGTACACGGGATGAGGATTCCCAGTCCAGTGGCGAGATCGACGCCCAGGTCAGACACTGACAAGGGAATTGAGTTAAGCGGATGAACGGCATCGGGCGCATCGCCGCCGGCTCGAACTGCCTAGGTGGCGTCCGTTGTGCCTCGGCACTGCGGGGCAGCCTGCAGTGTGCCGGCAATGGTCTGTTGAGGCTGCAAGCAGATCAGGAAAACAGATCCAGCTTCTCCACTTCGATAGGATACAGATTGTCCAGATCGCTCTGGATTCCCATGAAGTCTCTTAGCGACCGGTGGATGTGCTGAGGCGTGATGATGACGCCGTTGTCATCCGGCTGAAGAGACTCCGCATTCAGAGCCAGAGCGTTAAAGTTATCGTCAGTGGCACCAAGGACCCTGTTGCCCGTTATGCCGGCACCCATCGCCATAATTGAGGTGATGTTCCAATGATCCTTACCAGCCCCCGAATTGTAAAATGGGGTTCTGCCAAAGTCAGACCCGACGATGATGGTTACCTTCTCTTCTAATCCGTGTGCCTCGATTTGACTCCAGAGGTGGTCAATGCCAGCGAGCAGGGTTGTGAGACTCTGGGTATGATCCTGATCATGATTGCCATGGGTATCGAAGCCACCGGCGCTGAGATTGGCGGCAACTGCGAGGCCGCTGGTGAAAGCGGCGACTGCGAGTTCCGCCTGGCCTGCGAAGCCAGCTGAAACTTCTGCCGGCAGTGTCTCTAAAAGGTTTTTCAGACCAATGTCGGAGCTCTTGACCGTTTGTAGCTGGTCCATTTGCTGTTGACGTTTCGGCAGGGTTTCGAGCGCGCGTTGCCGGATCAAGCGCTGAGTTCTGGCCTGCTGCACCAGATCGTAGCTGGCCGCGCCCACCAACCCGTGAGAGAGAAGTTCCGGCTCAGAGGGAAACATGGCATTTGGATAGGCGAGCTGGTCAAAAGTCGATGGACTGGCGGTGCGCACCGGAGCAACCAGTGATGCGGTGAAGTCATAGCCGCCATTCGAGATGAAGGCCATCGGCTGCTCTGCGTAGGGAGCGGCCGCCAGCGCTGCGACAGTGGGGTAGCCTTCCTGAAGCTTTCCGCTCCAGATAAAACGGCGCCCACTGTCATGGCCGTTGGTCTGCGTGTCGATGCCATTGATGACCCGAATTTTTTCGGCGTGCTTGTTAAAAAAGACGTCGAAGTGGCCCGCCGAATCCGCCGGAGGCTGTTCAATCATGTCTGGATAAGGTGCGTAGGACAGCTTGCCAATGCTCTTGATGGCTGCCGCTGAATAGTTGTTGACCGCGCCGAGACCATCCGCTCGTGGTGCGTTTCCTTTGGGATCGATCAATGCCGTGGGATCCCAGCCGCCGGTGGCATTGACGGTGATGAGAAATCTTTCTGCGGTGGCGCCGAGAGCTGCCGGGGTGAGAGTCATTGGTAGCGCTCCCGCGACGCTGAGGCCGGTCAGTGATTTGAGGAAAGTACGACGTTTCATGATTCAGTCTCCGGCGGCGTTGGGTTCATTCATAGAGAAATCGATAGTCTGACAGCAGGTAGGCTGCGACCGCGATCCAGGCCCGTATTGCGTAGTCAGGATCTGTGGTGATCGGATTGACCAGGCCCTCCCCAGTCAGCAGGTCGCGGTTCCGGCGGCAGAGCCGGGGCAGATCGGCATCTTCACTGTCACCGATTGCTGATTGGCCTGCCTGCAACGCGCTGACAAACAGTTGATAGCTTGCTTCAATTTCCGGGTCCGTCAGACTCAGCTCTTCTCCCAGCAGATGGGAATGCAGATGCTGTAAATTGCGGCGGATCGCGTCTTGCGCTTCGCCGCTCTCGGGCAGGGTCTGGATTTCCACATAGGGCAGAAGCAAGCGGTCAGACCCGGTCCGCAAGAAATCGTTCGGAATGGCATAACAGGCCAATTCGTTAGCCATTCTTTCCTGTACTGCTACCATCAGGCCGTTTGGCTCGGTAAGTCGCTCGGTAACCACGAAAGAATCGATGCCGCCATAAATTTGCCGGTAGTACTGCCGGTTGTCGAGCAGGCGAGCCTCATCAGTTCGGTTCACGTTTCGGCTGTAGGCATCCAGTTCTCCGCGCCATTCAAAGCCCAGCAGAGCGTGGATTTTGCGATGCAGCATTTCCGGTGAGAGCAGGCGGGCGGCGCCTGTTTCCTGGTGCACAATGGCATACGCCTTGTTCTCAAGCCCGTCGGCTCGGAAATAAGGACCGAGTACTATTTCCTTGATCAGGGTTTTCAGATTCTGATTGTCAGCGGCAAACATCTCTCTCAAGTCGTCCAGATGAGCCGATTCAGCGTGATAGGCGTCCTGTTCTGCGTCAGTGGCAAAATCACCGGGCGGGTCGAGCGGTTCAGACCCGGTCATACCGGTGTAGACAATTCTCACCATGGCGTCATTGAAACGCGGGTCCAGAGCGATTTGACTCGCCAGCCATTGCAGGGAGGTGGGCTCCTCGGCCGGGGGGCGGTCGATCCCGGCGAACCCTGCCTGAAACATGTCTTCGTACCAGGGAAAATTGGGGCGATAAAATCCGCGGGCGTTCCAGTTTTCAAAAGCGGATGCCACAGGATCCAGCAGGCCGTGACACATCACGCAGTCATCGTTGTCCAGAGTGGGAGCGGGACTGGAAATGTCCACCGCCTCCCCATCCGGTCGGTTACCTTCCAGAGCGAGGATGTCGACGTCCATGAACAGATCGTAAACAACCCGAGAACGCGCGCGATTTCGGTTGGTGTCCGAAGTGGGGTAACGATTGAGAAACATCAGGCTGGTCAGAATGCCGGCATGCGGCAGATCGCCGATGTCGGTGTTCCGGTATTCCAGATTGTTCAGCTGTGCAGGCAGCCACTCGTGCTCGTCAAAGTCGTTCTGAAAGGCCAGTTCATCAAAGACGCCGTAGCTGCGGGCAGAATAGGGATTCACCATGAAGTAGTCGGCAGTCAGAATTTCAGTCATCGGCAAATCGTTTTTGACGACATGATTAATCAGCTGCAGGGGCTCGCGCGCGACGCCGTCGTTGGAGAGAATCATATTGCGACGCCATTCCGGCGTGCGCTCTGCTTCCCTTGGATCGCCGAACCAGAATCTTTCCGGAAACGGTAACATCAGATTCAATGCTTCACGTCGCGACCCGTTCGCGCTCAGATAGCGATCGGTGAGAATCTGATCATTAAAAATCTCTGTGAGGCGATCAAAGAAGGCGTCTTCAGTCATCATGTTGTCGAGCACAGTCCGCAGACCGGACTCTCCCTCACTGGCGACCAGCGCTGTTTCCGATGCGGTCGGCAGCCGGCTGACCAGTTGCAGTGATGCCTTGCGTAAGGTCGCCTCCATAGGCAGGACTGTTATGGCATCGATGGTCTGAACTACGGTAGGGGCATTATCCACCTGAAACAGGTCTAAAATGTATTGGGCAGTGTCGTCAGCGCAAGCGTCTGTGCAGGATTCAGGCGAGCCAACCGGCATAACGTTGGCAATGTAATTTGACAGCGCACTGTGGCTGCCGCAGTTGGCACAATTGATCAGAGCTACGGAGACCAGACCGCCCTGTCCGTCAGTGCCGTGACAGTCAGCGCACTGCGCGTTGTATTCTTGCTGGCCGGTGAGAATGGTCTGTTCAGCCTTCATGACCGTGAACAGGTCTCCCGGCTGCAATGCCAGCTGCAGCGAGTAAAATTCGCTATCGGCCCGAGCCAGTGGAATGTTCAGAATGCCCGATTGCAGGCCGTAGGTCGCCCCCGGTGTCAGCGTTGAACTGGTGGTTTCAGCTGACAGCAACTTGAAAGTCAGATTGTCGGGATCAGTCAGCTGCAGCTTGAGTTCCAGCGAGCCATATCCCTCGACATCAATGCGCGGCACTGAGAGAGTACTGTCTGAAAAAGTGGGCAGTGAACTGCCGGTCTGTGCGGATGCCGGTCCATGCAGGTAAAGGATGAATATCAGCAGGCTGGCGATCTGCAGCAGTGACAATAATTCGCTTCGCAATTTCCACATATCAATTTAACCCGGCGGCTGTTCTGTTGGGTCAGGCGCGTTCCGCTTTGGTGACGCCCGTTCATTAAGAAGAACGCGGGTTGCGTGTCGCGGTTGACACGCTCAAGGAATTTTAAGCATTGACCGGCGAGTGAACCGAACGAGGATCGCAGCGGGTTGATAAGAAGGAAGTTTGCTTGATGACGTTAAGGTTGCAGCTCAGTCGCTGATCCGCCTGAATCGGGGTACCGGCATGCCTTCGACCTGAACATGTTCAGTAAACATGTTCAGCGGCCTCACCCAGACGCCTGAGTCTCCGTAAAGCGGGCGGTAAACCACCAGCAGTTCTTCGGTCTCGCTGTGACGGGCCACATGAAGGACTTCATAATCGTTGCCTTTGTAGTGGCGGTACTTTCCCGGCGCGGGCTGAGAGAATTCGGTCATCGACTGCTCCTAGATTTGTGGCTGCGGTACGTCATCACCCAGAGGCCGATCGTCGGGCGGCAGGCGGTCACTGAGTCTTTCGTCGCGGGCTCTTCGTTCTGCCGGTGATGGCGGTCTGAACTCATCCGCTCGCGGGCCTCCGATCCGTGGTCTGCCTTCGCGAGGGCCCCGTCGCGCGATGAAGTCCTGAGCAGACCGCCGTTCGGAAGCAGTCAGTTCGTTAAGCACGGCGACAGTTTGCGCATGGGATTTGGCACCATATGCGTCGGAGGCAAGCCGCAGGTCAGCGAATGCTTTTGTCAGGGCTTCCGCGTCAAAGTCACTCGCGGACATCAGTCGGTTGACCTCACGCTGTGCGGTCATCAGTGCCCGACGCTGTGATGCGCTCTCGGCCGCCAGCGGCTGAATCAGATTGACAAGTTCCCGCTGCCTGGTTTCTTCCAGATCCCGTATCAGCCAGCGCAGATTCGGAGGGAGAGGCCGTGCCTGCTCGATTGGGAATCGGTCACTTGTGCGGGTGCTCAAGATACCGACAAGAAAAAGGTTGATTCCAGCAGAGACCAGCAGGCCGAGAATCAGTAGGCCTCGCGTATTCATGGTGTGTCGAGCCCCTCGCTGAGATCGTTAAGGGAAAGCATGATCAACTCATCTTCCCAGTAGGGATAGTTGTCATCGATGTTGATGAGATCGGATTGGTTCAGGGTGCCGATTATCATGCCGGATACCAGTGGCAAACAGGCTGTGATCCCAAGGCGCCAAAGCATTTGGGTGGGGCTGCTCTGAGGAAGCAGCCAATGAATCAAACTTTCAATAAGCTCCTGTCTCTTTGGTGGTAGGGATTGATCGGCGATGCGTTTTTCTAAACCTTCAAACGAGGGAGGCTCCAGACTGTCAAGCCCCACCGCCAGTCTCTCAAATTGATCGAGCAGTCCCTTTGCATGTGCGTCTTGGGCGACCAGTCTTTGACAGGCAGCACGGCTAGCTTCAGGCCAGTCTTCTGGCTTGCTGCCGTAAGTTTCAAGAATTTCAGTGAAGGTCTCTGGTTTCATGGCTGCTCTTTGGTCACTGTTTCTGTGGGTACGGGTGTTTTTGCTTCGCTGCGATTTGTGACCCTTCAAATTGCTCGCGGAGGCTGCGGCGTGCGCGTGCGATATTGGATTCCAGAGCCTTGAGCGACAGGTTCATAATATCAGCCGCTTCCTGGTTGGAAAAACCTGCATAGTGGCAGAGCGCGAGGGAGCAGCGCTGCTTTTCAGGCAGTCGGCTGATGGCGATGTCGAGCCTCTTTAGATCCTGTTGGAGTTCCTCGCCGTGACCTTCCGAAAGTTTACTCAATCCAGTTGGCTCTGCCGGCAATTCATCGCTCATCTCTGTCCGGCCGTGCCTGCGAAGGTAGTCGATGCACAGGTTATGGGCAATACGGTGCAACCAGGTTGAGAGTCGTGATCTCTCTGCCTGCCAGCTGGTCGCATTAAGCCACATTTTCAAAAACACCTCCTGGCAGATATCTTCAACATCTTTTCGGTTTCCGAGCAGGCGATATGCATAATGACTGATGGCGTTGAGATGTGCGCGGACCAGCTGCTGGTAAGCCTTCTGATCACCTTCAGCTACCGCGCGCATCAGTTCTTCATCAGTCATGGTGTGTCAGAGTTGCTGCTACGCGCAGAGTTCAGGGCTGACCAGATTGTCCCCCCGGACGGTGTCCGGGTCCACCTTTGCGCTGGCCTCCGCGAATCCCGCGACCCTGTAGATTCGGCCGTTTCATTTCTCTTTCGCTGAGCACCCCATCGCCGTTGCGGTCCATCGCCAGGAAAGCGGCTTCATCCATTTCTGCGGCAGAGAGATACCCATCTCCGCTTAAGTCCATTTCAGTAAATCTGCTTTCGGCCTGCTCAGTCGCGATGGCACGCCTGTCAGTGGCTTCAGCACTGCCGGGTGGTGGTCGGTTGTCGCGGGTGCCGAAGCGACCCCGGCGCGGTGCGACCGGCCTGCGGTCCAGAAATTCCTCCAGCGAGACCAGACCGTCGTCGTTGGTGTCCAGTCTGCCGATTGGCTTGCGTCCATGTTCCTGGAATTCCTCAAAACTCAGACTTCCGTCGCCGTTGATGTCGGCAGCGACAAAGTCCTCGTGCGCCGGGTCGGTGTCCTGTGCGCTAGCCATGCCGCTCAAGGCAGCCAAGCTCCATAATGCCAGGGTGAATTGCTTTTTCATGTGAGCTCCATTACTGGTGAGTGTAAATCGTCTGGGGTTTTATACGGGGCTCGGCAGAAAAACCTTCGCAGCAGTATTCAGGAATGATTGATAAGTTATATTGAAGGTGTAAGCTAGAAATTCAATCACTGGGAAAAGCCGGAAAACACAATGATCTACCTTAATAAAAAGAATCAGATAGCTCAGACTGCGACCCTGGTAGGCGCCGCGTTCTTCGCGCTGGCGTTACAGGCTCAGGAATATGTTATGGATCCTGACTGGCCGAAACCCCTGCCGGAGAACATTGAATGGGGCCAGGTCCCCAACGTGACGATAGACCGGGAAGGCTTTATTTACGCCTTCCATCGCTCAGATCCGCCGGTGCTGAAGTTCGATACGGAAGGCAACCTGATAGATTCCTTTGGCAGTGCGCAGTGGGTAGCCCGTCCTCATGGCTTTCGTCTGACGCCGGCAGGGGATATCTGGACGACCGATTATCAGCGTGAGTCGGGCCACACGATCACAAAAATCGATACTGCAGGCAATATTCTGTTGCGTCTGGGCGCCCGGGGATTTGCCGGCAGCGGTCCCAACACGTTTAACGGCCCGGCTGATGTGGCGCAGGCAGAGGATGGAAGCTTTTTCGTGGCTGATGGGCACTGGAACAATCGGGTCGTGAAGTTTGATGCAGCCGGCCGGTATCTTCTGGAATGGGGCGGTAAGGGCAGTGGGCCCGGTCAGTTTGATGTGCCGCATACGATTCTGATTGATCGTCGAGGCCGGGTTTTTGTCGGGGATCGCTCCAATGAAAGAATTCAGCTGTTTACTCAAGAGGGAGAGTATCTGACAGAATGGGATCAATTCGGCCGACCCAGCGGCATGTTTATTGACCACGAGGACGTCCTGTACGTAGCAGATTATGAAAAACTGCGCGGTGTGACCTACGGCAATGCCGAAAACGGGGAAGTGCTGGGTTTTATTGAAGGATCTGAGCCTGAGGGTGTGGTAGTGGACCTGGATGGAAATGTTTACACCGGTGAGGTGACTGGCGGGCAGGGGGGTGATGGCTACATCATCCGCAAGTTCATCAAACAGTAGGGCTCGACTCGTCGTTCAATCAGCGGGTAAGGTGAGCGAGTTAGCGCGCCGGCTGCCCCTTCCTGCTCTGTCAGCTACGGACGCTTTCGGAATATTCTGGTAGAATCCCGCGTCTTTTGCATGTGAGCCAAGTCTCTGACTGCGGTCGTATGCAGCTTATTCGTACACTCGGGCACAATAATCTGATGGAACTGGCTGATAAGCAGGCACCAGAGCGCCACCTCGACTCGAAGGAGCTTGTCGATGTTGTGGTGCGCTTTGCCGGAGATTCGGGTGATGGCATGCAGCTCACCGGATCCAATTTTACGCAGGCTACCGCGCTGCACGGCAATGATCTTTCCACCTTTCCCGATTTTCCGGCTGAAATCAGAGCACCGGTTGGCGCAACCTTCGGGGTTTCCGCCTTCCAGATTTACTTCGGTGCTGAAGACGTCACTACGGCCGGAGATGAACTCGACGTGCTGGTGGCCATGAATCCGGCTGCGCTGATCACCAACCTGCACAATCTTGTTCAAGGCGGGCTGCTTATCGTCGACGGCGGCGCATTCACGGCAAAGAACCTGACCAAGGCCAAGTATGACAGTAACCCCCTCGAGGACGGTTCTCTGGACGGCTACCGTGTGCTGGATATTGATATTTCCAAGCAGGTGCTGAGTGCGGTTGAATCCTATGACCTGGGTCATAAGGCGGCTTTACGCTGCAAGAATATGTGGACACTGGGCCTGGTGCTGTGGCTCTTCGACCGGGACCGGCATCCGATCGTCGACAGCCTGAAAGCAAAATTTTCGGGCAACCCGGAGATCGCCGGGGCCAATGTGGCCGCGCTCAATGCCGGCCATGCCTATGGCGAGACCGCCGAGTTGCCTGCAGGCATCCACGTCTACAAAATCCCAAAAGCAAAGGTTTCACCTGGCACCTACAGGAATATTACCGGAACAACTGCGTTGGCCTGGGGATTGATCGCCGGATCTGAGCTGGCGAATATCGATTTGCTGTTTGCTTCTTATCCCATCACGCCGGCGTCCAATCTGCTCCATGAACTGGCGAATCGCAAGCAGTTCAGGGTCAATACTTACCAGGCAGAAGATGAAATCGCGGCGGTCTGTGCGGCAATGGGCGCTTCATTTGCCGGCTCTTTGGGTGTGACTTCGTCTGCGGGTCCCGGGATTGCGCTGAAGGCCGAGGGCATGGCGCTGGGCGTGGCCGCTGAGTTACCGCTGGTCATTGTCAACACGCAGCGCGGAGGCCCCTCCACCGGGCTTCCTACAAAAACTGAGCAGTCTGATCTCAACATGGCGCTCAATGGCCGTCATGGAGATACGCCAATGCCGGTCCTGGCCGCCGCAACGCCGGCAGATTGTTTTGAGGTGGCGATAGAGGCCGTTCGCCTGGCGATTAAGTACATGACTCCGGTTATGCTGCTGTCCGACGGGTATCTGGCGAATGCAGCCGAGCCCTGGAAAATTCCGGATGTGGATGCGCTTGAAGCCTTCCCTGTAAAGCATTTCGATAAACCTGAAGGGTTTAAACCCTCGATAAGGGACAGCCAGACCAAGGCCAGGGTCTGGGCGAAACCGGGAACGCCGGGTCTGGAGCACCGGATAGGCGGTATCGAACGTAGTTTTGAGACCGGTGATATTTCCTATGATCCGGCCAATCATCAGGCCATGACAGATCTGAGGCGGGACAAGGTCGCCGGTATTTCGGCGGATATCCCGCTGCAGAAAGTGTGCCTGGGCAATGAGGAAGGCAGTCTGGCAGTGGTGGGATGGGGTTCGACCTACGGTGCGATTCATCAGGCTGTTAAACGCGCTCGTAAACTTGGTCTGGATGTGTCGCATATCCACGTCCGCTATATCGCACCTCTGCCGAGCAATCTGGGCGCACTGTTGGGCAAGTTTGATCAGATCCTGGTGCCTGAAATGAACACCGGCCAGTTCGTGAAACTGCTCCGGTCAGAGTATCTGGTGCCCGCCGAAAGCTTGAGTAAAGTGGCTGGACAACCGTTTAAGATCGGCGAAATCCTCGCAGCGATTCAGGAATCATTCGCCGAGAGTGAGGGTCGCGCTGGCGCGTCAGCTGCAATCGGAGAGAACTCATGAATCAGCCTGCCGTGAAACTCAGCCTAAAGGATTTTGCGTCCGATCAGGAGGTCAGGTGGTGTCCCGGATGCGGTGACTATGCCATTCTCAAAACCATTCAGAAATTGATGCCTGAGCTGGACCGGCCCCGGGAAAATCAGGTGTTTGTTTCCGGCATCGGCTGTTCCTCACGCTTCCCCTACTACATGAATACGTTTGGTTTTCATACGATACATGGCCGTGCTCCGGCGATAGCCACTGGCGTCAAGCTGGCTAACGAAGAGCTGGACGTCTGGGTGATAACAGGCGACGGAGACGGCTTCAGTATCGGTGGCAATCACATGCTGCACGTGCTGCGCCGGAACGTGGACCTGCAGATACTGTTGTTTAACAACGAAATCTACGGTTTGACAAAGGGGCAGTATTCTCCCACATCTGCGTCGGGCACCCGTTCCCCTTCTTCGCCTGAAGGTTCAATCGATATGCCTCTGTCTCCCTGTGAAGTTGCTCTAGGGGCCGGCGGAACCTTTATCGCTCGTTCAATCGACACTGAAGCAAAACATTTGTCGGCGACAGTCAAACGCTCCCATGCTCATCACGGTGCCGCTTTTGTTGAAATCCTGCAGAACTGTCCGATCTACAACGATGGAATATTTGATCAGGTGAAAGACAAGAAAATCGCCGCAGATTTCCGTGTTGAAGTCGAGCATGGAGAACCCCTGCTTTTCGGGAAGGACAAAGAAAAGGCGATTGTGCTGAATCGTGAGTCACTCAGACTGGAGGTTGTGGCAGTTGCCGGGAATGAAGACAAAATTCTCGTGCACGATGAGCACAATCGGGTACTGGCTCAGCTGCTGGCCGCAATGGGGGGAGAGGGTTTTCCGATCGCGGTCGGTGTGCTGTTCAGCGACAGCAAGTCGACCTTCACGGAAGACACATCTGCGCATCTTGAGTCCGTTCGCAAGACCGGCGCCGCGCTGAAGGATCTTCTGCACAGTGGCCAAACCTGGACTGTCGAATGATGCGTTTCGGGCTCTCTGGCGCTTCTGCCATCGAAAC
>Ga0255751_10005812_pt1 | contig 10944 bp, 8 predicted proteins | sample 071ome_20_FD_179951 | JGI IMG/M metagenome (GOLD analysis project Ga0255751, IMG submission 179951) | Coastal salt marsh microbial communities from the Groves Creek Marsh, Skidaway Island, Georgia - 071412BT metaG (version 2) | ecosystem: Environmental > Aquatic > Marine > Intertidal zone > Salt...
TATCGCCCTATCTATTGGCGAACCGAAGCACCCTGCGCCGCAATTTGTTCTGGACACTCTGGTTAAAGCACTTCCTGAAATGGAACGCTACCCAAGTACTAAAGGCCTTCCCGAATTAAGGGAAGCCATCAGCCAATGGCTAACACAGCGTTTTTCACTCTACCAAATCAGCGCCGATGACAACGTTCTACCCGTAAACGGTACCCGTGAAGCAATCTTCGCCTTTACCCAAGCAACGATAGACCGCACTCAAGAGAACCCGTTGGTGGTTAGCCCTAACCCGTTCTATCAGATTTATGAAGGCGCAGCTTACCTTGCAGGAGCAACGCCCCACTTTCTACCGTGCCTTGAAGAGAACAATTTCATTCCTGACTTTGATCTGGTTGAAGAAACCATCTGGCAAGACTGTCAGGTCCTTTTTCTTTGCTCGCCTGGCAACCCGACAGGCTCTGTCATTAAACCTGACACACTTAAAAAACTGATCAAACTTTCCGACAAGCACAATTTCATCATTGCTTCAGATGAATGTTATTCAGAAATTTATACCGATGAAAATGACAAACCTACAGGTTTATTGGAAGTTTGTGCAGAGATCGGACGTAACGATTATAAGAACTGCATCGTATTCCACTCCTTATCCAAGCGTTCAAATTTACCAGGCCTAAGATCCGGTTTTGTGGCTGGAGATCAGGATGTATTGTCGAAGTTCCTGCTATATCGAACGTACCACGGCTGCTCAATGGGCATTCATACTCAACTCGCATCCATTTCAGCCTGGCAGGATGAAGCTCATGTTCAAGAGAACCGACGTCAATACAAACAGAAATTCGATCAGGTATTAGAAGTACTGAAACCTGTGATGGACGTGGAACAAACCGACGCCAGCTTCTATCTATGGCCAAAGACCCCCATCAACGAAGAAGAATTCGCCAAACGGTTATTCTCTGAAGAAAACGTAACCGTGCTTCCTGGAAGTTATCTATCCAGAACCATTGACGGAATAAACCCAGGTGAAGGCAGAATTCGAATGGCGTTAGTTGCTGAAGTAGACGAATGCCTGGAAGCAGCACACAGAATAAGAAGCTTAATTGAGCGACTTTAAAACTAAACCAGAACAGCATTTGCTCCTATCAATCTAGAGCTAACAGAATTATGACTACCAAGATTTACGGCATTAAAAACTGCGATACCATGAAGAAAGCGTTCAAATGGCTGGACGCACAAGGCATCAGCTATGAGTTCCAGGACTACAAGAAAGAAGCGCCTTCTAAGGAACAAGCAAGCCAATGGATTGAATTACTTGGCTGGGAAAACGTGATCAATAAGCGTGGAACCACGTGGCGCAAGCTCGATGACACCACCAAAGAATCAATGAACAATGAGCAAGCCATCACTGCAATGCTGGACAACCCATCAATCATTAAACGTCCACTCATTGAACATAACGACCAAACACTGCTTGGGTTTAAAGAAGCTGACTATCAAGCTCTTTTTAACTCATAAGACATCAATTTGAATTAAAACCGCATCATTTTTATCAGGAGTAAAACATGGCTTTTTCTTTCGCAATTGGCATCGGCACAAAAAACGCAAAAGGCGAATGGCTTGAGACGTTTTTCCAGGCACCTCTATTAAACCCTGCCAATGACATCATTGAAGCCGCGAAATCTTCTCTAGGTTATACCGACGGAAACCAAACGATTGAAGCTTCTTCTGAACAACTTGCTGCTTTGGCAAGTGCACTAGAAGCTGCTGGCGAAATCCAACAGGCGGCGATCGCCAAGACTGCAGCGGAAGCAACTGCTCCAGCAGCTGTTGTTATCGTTGAAAACGATGAGCAAGCGAACTCGACGCCAGAAGTTTACTTAAAGCTTCACCTTCTTTCTCACCGTTTGGTTAAACCTCATGGTGTTAACCTGGCTGGTATCTTTGGTCTTCTTCCTAACGTTGCATGGACTAACATTGGCGCCATCGACCTGAATGAACTTGCACAGAAACAACTTGAAGCACGCGCTAAAGGCGAGCTAATTCAAGTTCAATCTGTTGATAAGTTCCCTAAAATGACTGACTACGTTGTTCCTGCTGGGGTTCGTATTGCTGATACATCACGTGTACGCCTAGGCGCATACATTGGTGAAGGTACAACCATCATGCATGAAGGTTTCGTTAACTTTAATGCAGGTACTGAAGGGACTTCTATGGTTGAAGGCCGTATTTCTGCTGGCGTATTCGTAGGTGAAGGTTCTGACCTTGGCGGTGGTTGTTCAACCATGGGCACACTTTCTGGTGGCGGCAACATCATCATCGCCGTTGGTAAGAACAGCCTGATTGGCGCTAACGCTGGTATTGGTATTCCTCTTGGTGATCGTTGTACAGTAGAAGCAGGCCTTTATATTACTGCTGGCACAAAAGTCATTATGCTAGACGACAAAAACCAAGCAGTTGAAACAGTTAAGGCTCGCGATTTGGCTAATAAACCGGATCTACTATTCCGCCGTAACTCTCAAACCGGTGCGGTAGAATGTAAAACCAACAAATCTGCAATTGAGCTGAACGAAGAACTTCACGCAAACAACTAAGCTTTTCGTCCTCTTAATCATAAAAAATCCCCAAAACATCTTGGGGATTTTTTATTTCCCCTTCTTTTCATCCCCTTCCAACCCCCTTTCAGCGGTTAAAACTTAACAATTCACTCTACATAAGTTAACCAACCGTCTGAAAATTCATGTTTTTTGCATTGCGTCTCAAAAATGAATTGAGTAGCATCAGATAAATTGAACTATCATTAACGGCTAGTTCCGTAAAAAAACCTGCGCAGGTCTAAACCATGGAGAAAAAAATAATGTCACGGTGTGGTTACCAAAGTTTAATATATGTGTTCTTTGCTTGGATATTAGCAGCCTGCGGTGGCGGCGGCGGTGGCGGAGTTGATCCGAGTGCCGGGAATATTACCGGCGGAGGTTCTTCACTGAATACAATGACCTTGTCGCTAGTTGATAATGGTGGAACCGCCACATCAACAGTATCAAACGCGTCTCCCGGGATACTAGCTGCTACATTAGCAGATAGCTCAGGTAACCCGGTAGTTGGTCAAGTAGTTACCTTTGCTTTGGCTGGCACAATTGGTTCTTTGAACCCGAGCTCAGGTACAGCACTGACAGACAGTTCCGGTGTTGCAAGCTTAAGACTAAATGCAGGCACAACTGCTGGCGCCAGCACCGTAACAGCAACTGCACCATTTTCTATTGCACAGAACCTTTCATTTAGCTCTGCAGGTGACGACCCTACTGATACTTCAGATCAAACAACAACTGTAGGTACATCGCTTACACTCGATGTTCTAAAAACTGACGGATCTACATTTAACTTCACTGCTTCTGATCCAGCACTAAAAGAAGAAGTTTCTCAAAACTTACGGGCTAACTTAGTTGCAACCCTAACAAATACCGATGGCCCAATTGCAGGGGAAATTGTTACCTTCTCTACTGATGCAGGGACGCTTACCATAACCAGTGATTTAACAGACATTAACGGTCAAGCTACAGTTTCTCTGGATCCAGGCTCTATACCTGGCCCTGGTACCGCAGTAGCTACATACTCAGGCACAACAGCAACAGCAACCTTTGTTACTGCCGGTGATAATACCGCAGCAAGCACAGAAGACAGTGTAATAACTGCTTCTCTTACAGCTCTCGACGGAGTAACACAATTATCAAATGATACGGTTACCGCATCAAACCCAGGCTTATTGACATTTAATGTTAAAAAGAGCGGTTCCAATCGAGCCAATCAAATATTAACGGTAAGCTTAGATCTTGGAAATGCGAGCCTTGCTCCATCCAACCAAGATGGAATCGCAACTGTAATTACTGACTCTGCAGGTAACGCAACTGTCCAAGTAGACGCAGGCCAAGTAACCGGTGCTGATTCAGTCACAGTAAGTGGTGATGGAGTTACCTTTACTTCTATACTTGCATTTAGCGTTCAAGCCTCTGATATTCAGTTAGGTACAGGTTCAGGCGGAACGTTTGTTGACAACGCCATAAATGTAGCCGGTACTCAACCTCTACCCGCTGGAACATCTACCACCATCAGCGTTAATCTAGTTGACATCAACAACAGTAACGCCCTATATACAACACCAACCGAGGTAAACTTCTCTTCTACTTGTGCGAATCAAAATAAAGCTGTTTTAGATTCAAGTATTACTAGCTTTAATGGTACAGCCACCGCAACATACATACCAAATGGAAGTTCAGGCAGCTGTGCCGGTACCGATACTATTACCGTTTCCGCGAACGTCGCGACCCAAACACCTAGTGCACAAGGAACTATTGATATTTCAGCTGCAGATGCAGCCACCATACAACAGTTTGGTAGTGCTAACCCGACCCTTATCGCGCTTGCTAATACTACAGGCCTAAACCGTTCCACCTCTTCGATTCTGACATTCCTTGTAGAAGACGAAAATGGGAACCCTGTTGATAATTCGAACAGCGTAACGGTAAACTTTGAGTTAACAACAGATATAGGTGGTATCACCCTTTCTCAAAACAGCCAAACAACCAACTCTTCTGGTCAAGTATCAGTACAAGTAAACGCAGGCACTGTTCCAACTCCTGTCAGAGTTAGAGCTTTCTTTACAGATAACAATGGCGATACCGTGTCAACTGTTTCCGAAGAGCTTAGTATCAGTACAGGCATCCCAGACCAAAACAGTTTCTCTGTCTCTGTAAACCAGCATAATATCCTAGGGTGGAACTATAACGGTGTTGAAGTTACAGTAACGGCAAGTGGCGCAGATCAATTTAACAACCCGATGCCTGAAGGTACTACCGTTCAATTTACATCTGAACTTGGTGGCAATATTGTTGGTCAATGTAATGTAGGTAGCAATGGCACTTGTATTACTACCTGGGAAACAACAGGAACCAGAGCTCCAGCTGATCAAACGACTGGAGGAGTAACTTCTGGAGGCAAAAACGACCGTTTTGGTAGAACCACTATTATCGGCTATCTACAAGGTGAAGAGTCATTTACTGATAAAGACGGCGATAACATGTTTGATACGGGAGAGTCGTTTGCAGACCTACCTGAACCATTTATCGATTACAATGAAAGCGGCGTTTATGATTCAACGTTCTTACCACCTTCATCTACTGATCCTCTCGAAAATGTAGAATGGGGAGCAATTGACACTGAATTTGCTATTCACTTCGACGATCCAAGCACATACAACACCGCAAATGGTAATTATGATGGCTCGCTATGTGACACTGCAGGTTCAAATGATTGCCAACAACTTACTTTTGTTAGACGCTCCAACACCATTGTATCCTCTACTGACATTCTAAGATTCTACGTCTTTACAGGATTAGGATTTAGTGATTCATCTTTAGACTACATTCAAGTAGGCACGCAAGCAGCCCCTACTCCACCTTCATCTCCGAACTCTACAGTGATCGATGGTATAACTTCGACAGCCATCCCTGGGGTAACCTCCGTCAATCACTACCGAAACAGTAACTTAAGTGTTGTAAGTAGCATCGATTTTACAACCATATCAACTTTATCATTACAGCTCATAATCACTGATGAAAACGGCAATCCACCAGCAGCCGGCTCAACAGTAACCTTTGACTGTAGTGAATGCGACGTTGATGCGGGAGGCACACTAACGGTACCGGATACAACTGAAATTATCTATCATACCGTCACGTTAAGCCGAAAAAGCGGCGCTACTGAGAATGGTACTTTAACAGCTGAATATACAGTCCCAGATGCTAACAATACGACTCGCCAGGCTGACTTCAGTGTAAGTGTCACCTACTAATTAAGATAGATAGAAAGACTCGTTTTTATCTAAAGACATTAACAAACCCCGGCTTCTTGGCCGGGGTTTGTCTTTTGCTATAACAAAGATGTAGCTTCATTCTTAACGTTCGTATTTTTTACTTTCATTTATCCCCTTCCACTCCGATCTAAAGACCAAATTCAATATCAAGAACGAAATAATTATAGTTAGCCTTTTTTCTTTCCCCCTAACTTCCTGTAAAATCTCGCGCTAACTTATCCCCATATTTCCTTTGTCTGCGAGAAAATAATGTCTCAAGCTTCGAACTTATCCCCAACCCTTGAATTGGCCTTTGATTTAATCAGTCGTGACTCAGTTACCCCTAAAGATAAAGGCTGTCAGCAGTTAATGATCGATCGCCTTGAGAAAGCAGGATTCAAGATTGAGAACTTACGCTTTGGTGAAGTAGACAATTTCTGGGCACGCCGTGGTGAAGGCGAACCAGTGCTGGCGTTTGCTGGTCATACGGATGTGGTACCTACAGGTCCACTTGAGAAATGGGATACACCACCGTTCGAACCAACCATCAAAGACGACGGCATGCTGTACGGTCGCGGCGCCGCAGATATGAAAGGCTCGTTAGCCGCTATGGTTGTTGCTGTTGAGCGTTTTGTTGAGGCACACCCTAATCACATTGGATCTATAGCCTTCCTGATCACCAGTGATGAAGAAGGCCCGGCCAAGAACGGTACAGTAAAAGTGGTTGAACATCTTCAAGCCCGAGGCGAGCACATTGACTGGTGTATCGTAGGTGAGCCATCAAGTACTAATCAACTGGGTGATGTGGTTAAAAACGGTCGTCGTGGTTCACTGAATGGCTATCTGAAGGTAAAAGGGCATCAAGGTCACGTAGCTTATCCACACCTTGCGGAAAACCCAATCCATATGATTACAGGCGCACTGGACGAATTGACCAATTACACTTGGGATAACGGCAACGAGTTCTTCCCTGCTACCAGCTTCCAGGTAACCAACATTAACGCAGGCACCGGAGCTACCAACGTAATCTGTGGTGAGCTGGATATGGTATTTAATTTCCGCTATTGCACAGAGGTAACTGCTGAGCAATTGATGGAAATTACTGACGCTATTCTTCAGAAGCATAACGTAGAATATGATCTTGAATGGGTATTATCTGGCCGCCCATTCCTGACTTCCGGCGGTTCTTTAATTGATGCCATACAACACAGTGTGAAGAAAGTAACAGGTTACGAACCAGAACTTTCAACATCTGGCGGTACATCTGATGGTCGTTTCATCGCCCCTACAGGCACTCACGTTGTAGAGCTTGGCCCTTCAAATGCGACCATTCACAAAATTAATGAATGTGTAAATGCTGAAGACTTGAACCTGCTTACGGATGTTTATCAGCAAATCCTGGTTGATCTGCTTGCCGAAGGGTAAGCAAAAGCTATGGTAAAGAAACTACTCCGATTACTCAGCGCGAGAGGTCTTTCCGATCAAGACCTCTTCAAACGTTTCGTAATCTCGGTAGCTATCTTTGCTAGCGGTGCCATGTTGATTTTTTATGCTGAATCCAACATTCCACCGTCCTATAAACAAGAACTTGTTGCACTGCTTGGCGTAATACTCGCCTGCTCTGGTGGTGCCTACGCCTTCATTCACTATCTGGCTTTGCTCTTCTCACGACTTAGAGGAAAATAACTATGTATCCCGACATTGAAGTGTATGTAAAAGGAACCTCTGAAGAACAGCTTGTGGAATGGCTAAGTACAGCTCTGGGAAGCGCTGAATACAAAGGAAAACTTCAGGGTGGCCTTCAACACTATCAAGTGAACCACAAAGGGCAATCCCTACCGGTAATGATCATGCCTGCGGTAGTTGGCAAAGCCTGGAACAGCGTTTGGTTTGATACTCCAGACACGCCGTGGCAAGACGATATAAGCTGTGCTCAACAAATGGCTAGGGAACTCAATACCGAAATTCGATGCATCCGCAGTGGCTGGGATGAAGAACAGGACCCGGATGAGTGGTTGAAGGTATTGCCGGATGGGTCGTCAGAAGAGATTCTTTGGAAAAAGTAACTTCAACCCCTCCCAGAATTGATGTAAAAACGTTACGAGAGCAGATATAACAAGGCAAAAATTTACGAAAACGCGGACGGAGTCGACCCTTCGATTTATATGCTAATGAATGAGCATTTTGATCGGACTGGCGCCTCAGTAAATTTTTAACGCAGTTAAAGCAATCGCAGTAGTTTTAACACAATTCCTAAAAAGCTTTTTTGGTATAGATATCAAACCGCCCAGACTTCCCTTTAATCTGGACACTTGGAGTTTTGCCCGCCAAAAATGGCGCCGCTTTTGGCCGCTTAACGACTACGCGGTGCTTGGCAATTCTAAATGCTGGGTCAAATAACTGATCAGCATCCTCATCTGCGCCAATCAACTGCTTAAACACGCGCATTTCTTTCTTCACCAGTGCTGACTTAGTACGCTCTGGGAACATAGGGTCCAGATACACTACGTCGACACTATCATCATCGAGATCATCACTGGATGTTATAAAGTCTTGTGATTGCAAAGACATATGGGCAACAACATCCGATACATCAGATGAAATCTCAGCTCGATACAAACCATCTTTAAGTAGCTCACGAACTACAGGGTTTCGTTCATACATATCCACATGACAGCCTAAAGCTGCCAAAATCAAACTATCACGACCTAAACCAGCAGTCGCATCAATCACTTTGATTTGCTTATCTTTCGGGGCCTTGGACAAACCAACCGCTTTAGCAACCTGCTCGCCTTTACCACCACCGTGCTTGAGCCGATGGACCATGGCATTGCCCTCAAATGCGACCTCGACAGGACCTGGGGGTTTTGGACCTACAGTCTGAAGGTAAACACGCTCATCAAACACAATTGCGAGATGAGCATCAGCATCCAATGCAGTCAGATCTATAGATTGATTCGGACGAATAACAAAGCATTCAGCATCATAAGGTTCAGCGAAGGACTTGGCTTGCTCTTCCCTGTGCGGTGCATAAAGAACAATCCACCCACTGGAGACACGATCAGGTAATAATTTGAAAGCACTCGCCATGCAGATCAACTCTCTTAGATTGGATAGCTATAGGCAACAAACAATAAAACAACACCTAATAGGCATCGATAAATCACAAAGGGCAGAACGCCTATCCGATTAATAAAGGCAAGAAACAACTTAATACAGATATAAGCACTAATTGCAGCCAACAGCGCTCCCACACCTGCGACTTGCAAAGAGGCATCACTTCCCTGCTCAATCAGGTCTTTGCCTTTAAATAACCCAGCACCCAAAATCACAGGAATCGATAGTAGGAATGAAAACTTTGCCGCACTTTCTCGAGTCTGCCCCAAGAACAAAGACGCTGTCATAGTCACACCAGACCGAGAGGTTCCAGGAATCAATGCAAACACCTGAGCTAATCCCACAGCCATTGCGCCTTTAATCCCTAAAGCTTCAATTGGACGCTGGCGAGCACCTACCTTGTCAGCCCACAGTAAAACCAACCCAAAGAAAATGGACGCTCCGGCAATGACGACAATCGAACGAAGATGCGTCTCAATAAAATCATTCAGAGTCGCTCCACACAAAACTACAGGAATCGTAGCAAGGATAATCCACCAGCCCAACTTGGCATCAGAGGTAAACCCTTTACCAGCAAGACTCCCCAACCAGGCAACTGCAATCTTGAAAATATCTTCTCGAAAGTAAATAACAACGGCAGCTAGGGTTCCCACATGAACAGCAACATCAAAGGTTAACCCTTGATCCTGCCAACCCAATACCTGTGCAGGCAGGATAAGATGCGCTGAGCTTGAAATGGGCAAAAACTCAGTCAATCCCTGAATAACGGCTAACAAAACAACCTGAAACCAACCCATCGATCTTCCTTTTTCTAAATTGAGATAATCAAATCCATTTATTTAAAATGTATAAAACTAACCAGGTTTCTGATCAGCTTTCTTCTTGGCAACATCATTCCGGACATACAGAGGCTCAATCAAATCTGCGGTCGTCCAGGTAATAGAATCTGGAGCGAGCATACACAATTGAAGCATATCCGCAGCTCTCGGTCTTTCATCTCCCAAAAGCATCAATTGATCCTGACTCAAACGCATCTGATCCTGATACACCAAACCAGTGCCAATTATTGCGCCAACACCTTGAAAATCAATTTCTGAAGCATTCGAAACCTGAGCCTGAGTAACTTCGTTAACACCTTCAGCAAACACACTATATCTACCCCAATAAAGCTCATTCATTCGAGCATCTACCGTAGCAATAATGTCACCATTCAGATCCGTTCCCTCTGAATCCGCCAGTGACTTTGCTCTTACAGCTAAAGCCGCCAAGGTAGATACAACAGCCACAGGTTTATCCAGTGCAAAGGCCAACCCCTGAACCACACCAAAAGCGATTCTCAAGCCAGTGAACGACCCAGGGCCTGCGCCAACAACCAAGCCATCCAATTGGCTCATTTGTACATTATTGTCGGATAGAATGCTTTCCACCATCGGCAGAATATTCTGAGTATGTTCACGAGGCAATAAGCGGTGATCAGAGATGATTTCTCCATCAACCAATAGAGCAACCGAACAAGCATCGGTAGAGGTATCAAGCGCTAGCAGTGTCGATTTAGTCATCGTTATCTACATAAAAAGTAAGGTTATAACAGTTAAAAGCACACAGATATAAAAAAGGCCCAAAAGCACAAGCTTTCAGACCTCTTTGTAATCAAACAATGGTTAGCCTTTCAGGGCAGACATTACTCGATTACGGATTTCAGAAACTTCACCTACACCTGCAACCTTGTGCAGTTCAGGAGCAACGTCATCGCCAGTTGCCGCCCAATCTGAGTAGTAACCTACTAATGGCTTGGTTTGATCATGATAGATAGCCAGACGCTTACGAACTGTCTCTTCTGTGTCATCATCACGCTGTACTAGAGGTTCACCCGTTACGTCATCCTTGCCTTCTTCTTTAGGCGGATTATAAATAACGTGGTAAACACGGCCAGACGCTTCGTGCATACGGCGGCCACTCATGCGCTTAACAATTTCTTCATCATCAACATCGAT
>Ga0255751_10005822_pt1 | contig 10936 bp, 10 predicted proteins | sample 071ome_20_FD_179951 | JGI IMG/M metagenome (GOLD analysis project Ga0255751, IMG submission 179951) | Coastal salt marsh microbial communities from the Groves Creek Marsh, Skidaway Island, Georgia - 071412BT metaG (version 2) | ecosystem: Environmental > Aquatic > Marine > Intertidal zone >...
ACAAGCTGCAGAAGAATTCGGTCTATACGACGACTAAAAATTACTTACTAGGGCGATAGTTGAATCGCCCTAGTATTTTTTTGATATGATTAAATTTAAAAACGTAAGCGTAACTTATCCTGGTGGCGTTAAAGCACTAGATGATGTTTCACTAGAAATAGAAGAAGGTGACTTCTTAATAATCGTAGGCATGTCAGGAGCTGGCAAGTCAACATTATTAAGAACTGTTAATAACTTAGTTAAACCTACAAATGGTGAGGTTTTAGTAGATTCGAAAAATGTTACTAACGCTAATAAAAGAGAACTTAAAGAAATAAGATCTGATATAGGTATGATTTTTCAGACATTCAACCTTGTTAATAGATCCTCGGTATTAAAAAATGTTTTAACAGGAAGGTTAAGTCAAGTTTCTACAATCAGATCAATACTTGGATTATGGCCTCAAGAAGATAAACAAATAGCTTTTGAAGCATTAAATAAAGTCGAAATTTTAGAAAAAGCATATGTACGTGGTTCAAATCTTTCAGGAGGACAACAGCAAAGAGTTGGCATTGCTAGAGCGTTAGCTCAGAAACCAAAAGTTATGCTAGCAGATGAACCTGTTGCTTCACTTGATCCTATAACTTCAAGAGTTGTTATGAAGTATTTAAAAGAAATAAATCAAGAATTAGGCATTACAACTATTGTAAATTTACACTTTTTAGATTTAGCAAAAGAATTTGGAGAAAGATTAATTGGTCTCAAAGAAGGTAAATTAGTTTACGACGGAAAGGTTGGAGACGTAAGCGATCAAGATTTTGAAAATATTTATGGTCGTGCAATTAAAGCATCAGACATGCTTGGCAATGATGATTAATATTCCTAAAAAACCAAAACCTTCATTGCTTTCAGTACTTGGATATCCTTTTGCATTTTTATTTAGTATTTATTCTTTTTTTCAAATTGGATTTAATTTAGAAGATTTTAGAAGAAATCTTCAAAATAGAAGACTGGTAACTGATCCGTTATTTGATCCTAAATGGGAATGGGCAGTAGAAAATGCAACAGCTGCATTAATTGAAACAATACAAATAGCTATACTGGCAAGCATTTTAGGTTGTTTTATTGCTTTACCTTTATCTTTTTATGCGTCAAGAGCTACAAATCAAACAACAATAACATATTACATTTACAAATCCTTTTTAAACTTCATCAGAACAATACCCGATTTATTTTGGGCAATGTTATTTACTGTAGCAGTAGGACTAGGCCCATTTGCTGGAGTTTTAGCATTAATAATGTTTTCAATGGCAATAATGGGGAAACTACTATCTGAAACCATAGACAGTATTGACCTAGGGCCACTTGAAGCAGCGAAATCAAGTGGAGCAAAACATAATCAAGCAGTATTCAGTTCAGCTCTACCTCAAATACTTCCAAACTTTACAGCTTATTTTTTATATATCTTTGAATTGTGTATCAGAGCTTCCGTAATACTTGGTTTAGTAGGTGCTGGTGGTGTTGGAAGAATTATTGAAACACAAAGAATATTTTTAAGATTTGATCGAATAAGTCCAATTATAGTTTTAATTCTATTTGCTGTAATTGCAATTGAGCAATTTAGTGTTTGGCTTAGAAGGAAAATACTTTGAATATTCCAAAACAACCAATTTCACAAAAGGTTCTTAAGTATTTGTTAACAATTTTAATAGTTGCAGCATCAATCTGGTCAGCATCAGGACTTGAAGTAACCCCAGAAAGATTCTTTGAGGCACCGAGTAAAATTTGGATATTAATTACAGCAATGTTTCCTCTTGATTTATCAAGCGAAGCAATAGAAAGAATAGTACCAAAAGTTGGAGAGTCTTTATTTATTGCTTGGGCTGGAACTGTCATTGGAGCTTTGTTTAGTTTTCCAATTTCTTTTCTTGCTGCAAATAATGTTACTTTTAATGTATTAAATAGATTTACGAAACAAATATTAAATATAATAAGAGCGTTCCCAGAGCTTATACTTGCATTTGTTTTCCTACCGATAACTGGTTTGGGGCCTCTTACAGGAACTCTTGCTGTTGGGATTCACTCAATAGGAACACTTGGTAAATTATCTTCTGAAGTTATTGAAGGTATTGATGAAGGGCCTCTTGAAGCAATAAAGGCGTCTGGAGGTTCAAAGATAAGTGAACTTTTATTTGGTGTAATACCTCAAGTTATGCCTACAGTTGTGTCGTACTGGCTTTATAGGTTTGAAATTAACTTGAGAGCTTCTGCAGTACTAGGTGTTGTTGGTGCAGGTGGTGTTGGTGCAGAATTAATCAACCAACTTAGATTTAGAGATTTTCCACGAGCAGGAACTGTTTTAGTTGTAACTATAGCAATGGTATTAATCGTTGATACAATTTCAGCTGCAATAAGAAAAAGAATTATTAAAGGTAGAGATATAAAAGTTTAAATTATTCTTCGAACCAATTATCTTCTTCAGTTTTTGATTCAGTATTCTTTACAACTTCTTCTGATTCTTCCTGAACTATTTCTTGAGAATCCTCAATGCTAGAAAGATTTTCTGTTTCAAATTCTTCAACAGTTATTAAAACTTCTCTTGCTTTAGAACCTTCAGATGGACCAACTATACCTTGTGCCTCTAATATATCCATTAATCTACCCGCTCTAGCAAAACCAACTCTCAATTTCCTTTGAAGCATAGAAGTTGACCCCATTTGAGATCTAATAACTAGTTCTTTTGCAGTTCTTATCAATTCTTCATCTTCACCAAAATCTTCGTTTGAAGAAGTTGATGATTGTTTTTGTTCTTCAATTACCGCAGGATTGTATTCGGCTTCTTTTTGTTCTTTAACCCAAGAAACCACATCCTGAATTTCATTTTCATTAACCCAAGCACCTTGAATTCTTTCTAATCTAGGATTTGAAGCTGTAACTACTAACATATCACCTAAACCTATCAATTTCTCAGCACCAGATTGATCAAGAATTACTCTTGAATCAGTTGTTGACGCTACTGAAAAAGCTAATCTCGATGGAATATTAGCTTTCATAACTCCCGTAATTACATCAACTGATGGCCTTTGAGTTGCGACAACTAAATGAATACCTATTGCTCTAGCCATTTGTGCTAATCTAACAATTGCTGATTCAACCTCCCTACCAGCAACCATCATTAAATCGTTTAACTCATCAATAAATACAACGATATAAGGAAATCTATCAAATTTTTCTTCATCTAATAAACCTGCATCATACTTTTCGTGATAACCATTTATATCTCTAACTTGGCTATCAGCAAGTAAATCGTATCTTCTATCCATTTCTGCAACCGCCCATCCGAGTGCGTCGACAGCTTTTTTAGGATTTGTAATTACTTTAGTAAGAAGGTGTGGAACATCGTTATATTGGCCCAACTCAACTCTCTTTGGGTCAACCATTACCATTTTTACATCATTAGGATTTGTTCTTACAAGTAACGATGTAACAATTGAGTTAATACAAGAAGATTTACCTGCACCAGTTTGTCCAGCGATTAGTACGTGAGGCAACTCTGCCAAGTTAAGTAATCTTGGTTTACCAGAAATATCTAAACCTAAACCAATGTTTAGAGGATGTTCAGCTTTTTGTGCTTCTTTTGAAGATAATACGTCTCCTAGAGAAACGAGTTTTCTTTGCCTATTAGGTATTTCTATACCAATTGCACTTCTACCTGGTATTGGTGCTAACAATCTAACATCGGGTGTTGCTAATGCATATGCAATATCATGAGAAAGAGATGTGACTTTAGAAACTTTAACTCCAGGAGCTAATTCAATTTCATACCTTGTTACTGTTGGACCAGGTACTACATTGGTTAACTCAGCTTCAACACCATGCTCTTTTAATAAATTTGTAAGATCTTTTGCGGTTTCTTGTAAAAGCTTTTTAGATGTTGATACAGCATTTCCAAGTTTTAATAATTTTATTGGAGGCAATACATAGTTATTGTTTTTAAGCTTAGCTTTTTTTATTGATTTTTGTTTTGAGGTATCTTTTTTATCTTGTAACTCTGTAATGTTTGAAACATTGTGAACAGTTTCTGATACTTTAGCTTTTACATTATCAATTTTTTTTGAAGTCTGTTTAATTCTTGTAGAGTAACTTCCTTCTAACACATCTTCAAAGATTAAATTATTTGATTCTTTTCTAGCTTTAATAAATGCATAAATAAACCTATAAATATAATTAACTATTGCCTGAATTCCACCAATAAAATCTACTAGTTCTATATTTGTCATGTATAAAACTGAAACAACTAACAAAAGCAAGATAATTGTATTAGCCATTTGCATGCCAAGACTTTCTGAAAGTGGATAAACAAATAAAGCAGAAACATAACCCCCAGATTTTAGGAGGATTTCTTGACCTGCACTAAGAGGCATAGGGCTTGAATGTATTAGTGAATGAAACATTCCTGATGAGAATACTTGTACCCAAAACGTTCCTACTAAAATTCTTTGAGAGTTTGACCGATCTTTATCTCTAATTAAAACTATCGAACCATATAAAAGATATGCTGGATATGCAAAATAAGCGTATCCAAAAGCCCATTGAAGTAATTTATTTAAAACCGCTCCGATAGGTCCACCCATGTTAAAGAAAGATAAACATATGAGAATAGATAAAGAAAACATAGTCAAAGAAACTGCTTGATACGAACTTAAAAAATTCTTTATACTAGAAGAAGTTTTATTTTTAAGTGTAGAGATTGCCCTGTCTACTTTTATTCTATTGTCTTGTTTAGACACCCGCTTTCGCCCATTTACCCTTTTGCGAGTGGATGTCTTTACAGCCACAAGAAATTATAACATAAATTATTCAAAGAAAATTTAAAAATATTATTTAATTGTTAGATATATTTCTTTTAATGTATTTGATAATTCAGGTGTAATTTCGGTTATTGGCAACATTGGAGTGCCAACATCCTCCCAAGAATAAGTTAACAAATACTTGATTGGACCTGGGTTTGGTTCTTCAAATATAGAGTTAAATAGTGGTAGAAGTTTATCCTGTTTTATCTGAGCATCATCTAATTGACCAGATTTAATAAGTTTTATAAGATCACTAATTTCATTACCAACAACATGTGATGCAACTGATACCACACCTCTAGCACCAGCATTGATAAAATCTATTGTCTCTGAATCATTACCTGAGTAAATGAAAACCTTGTCATTTAGTTCCTCTATTTCAATTTTTGAGAATGACCAATCGCCTACAGCATCTTTAATTGAGTGAATACCTAAATCATCAACTAGAGTTTTTAAAGTTGAAACTTCAATCAACGTACCAGTTCTTCCAGGTATGTTGTAAGCCATAATCGGTAATTCAGTAATTCCGCTAATTGCTTCAAAGTGTTTAATAATTCCATACTGAGATGGTTTTGAATAGTAGGGAGTTACAATCATAATGCCATCAACACCTTGATCAATTGCCATTTTTGTTATTTCTATAGATTCTGAAGTAGAGTACGTTCCTGTACCTGCAATTATGTTAGCCTTATCGCCTACTGCATCTTTTGCAGTTCCATATAAGAGTTTTCTATCTTCAAATGATAAATTCGGTGATTCTCCTGTCGTACCTGATAAAACTAGCCCTTCAGACTTTTCATGGACTAATTTTTTGCACAACCTCCAAAAAGTATCGGTACTTATTAATCCATTGTTGTCAAAAGGGGTTATGACCGCCGTGAGAATTTCACCAAAATCTTTCATGCCTAGATACTAATATTCTTATTTAATATAGTTTCAAGGCCATAAACAAAACCTTGAAAACTATCAATATTATCCAGTAATAGCTTTACTCCAAAAAGATAAGCCCTTCTGTCATTTATTATATGTTCTGAATTTAAATGCTCAAATTCGTTTGAAAATAAAACTTCTTGTTCTGCCATAAATATATCATCACGTAACGACATGATCATTTTGTCATTTATATTATTTTTAGAATAAAAATCGCCTTCAATCCCAGTAGATTTTAAATTGTTGGGAAGACTAAGGGCTAGGTCTATTGCTGTTCCAGATGGAGCATCTTGTTTTCCTGAATGATGTTTTTCAACTATTTCAACATTTTCAAAACTTCGAGCAATAATATTTGATGTAATTTTTTGCAGTGCTGCTCCTACAGAAAAATTTGGAATAACGAAGATTGTTCTATTTTCAAATTTTATAAGACTAGTTATAACCGATTCTGTAATTCCTGATGAACCAATTATCAAATTAGAATTTATTTTGCGAAGTTTTTCTAGATTGTTATTTATCTCTGACGCTGGTGAAAATTCAATTACTATATCTGAATCTACGTCCTCTAAATTATTAATTTTTGGATACTCTCCTTCTGTGTAAGTTGGATCAAAAATTCCTACAACTTTAAAATCATCTCTTGACTCAATATAATCCGTAACTAAATTTCCCATTTTTCCATTGCCTCCAGAGACAACTACAGTTTTTACCAACTTATCATTCATTCCATAACTTCCTTATACTTAATAGATTAATTGTTTTTTTAACAAAATTGATATGAGTAAAGATAAAAATAATTTAGAACAACAAATTGTTGAAGAATTTGAAAAAATAAGACCAGCAATTACTAGACTTTTACAAACTCAATTAGATAATGAAAACATTTCTCTTAGATATGGAAGGACATTTTCATCTGATAAAAATGACATAGTAATAAACCCATCTATTTTGGTAAAAGCATTGTCTGAATCAAAATTAGATAAAGAAGAAGTTTTAATTGGTACAGTTGTTCACGAAGCAATACATTCAACTCAAAATTATTCATTTGACCAACAACAACTAACAGAAAGATTTGGAGAGGATTTGTCTGATGTAGGTAACTTAGAAGATGTTCTTGAATATTTAGCTGGTCCTTTTGGGAAATATATTTTTGAAATACTTATCCACTCACTAGAAGAAAGGACTTTTGTAAAAGAATATGATGGCCTAACATCTATTCTTAAAGATGTTTATGAAGAATCATTTCACCAAATAAAAAATCTTAATCCATTTAATCAATTCCTTAGCTTACTTTTTCACTCTATTACCTCATATATTTCGCTTAAGTACGACAGTTATAAAAAACCAGTTGTAAAATCATTAAACGAATCTCTGCAACTCCTAAAACCTTTAAATTATTCTGAAGTAAACATTTCAGAAGTTGTTGAAGTAACAATTCAAATTATTGATATTTGTAGAAGATTTAATATCCTTCCTGATATCGAAAAATATAACCTTGGTGAGCAACGGGAGATATTAGAAAATTTTGAAGATTCTGTCGTGGATGGAATGAGCAAAACCTTAATACCATCATCTAATAACATTACAACGGGCAACACTCTTCAAAAATTTCTAGGTCAAGACTCTAAAAATCCAAATGAAGAGAAAATCAATCAAATGGACGACCATATCTCAAAAATTGGTGCATCTTCAAATATTTACTTGCCATCCGGTGATATTTCAAAAATAATAGAAACAAAATTGCCAGACAAATTTAAGTATTTATCAGATAAGGGAAACAAAACATTTGAATCTTTATTGAATGATTGGAACCTACCAATTTATAAAGTAACAAACAAAATTAAACCTTATTTTATTCACAACCAAAAAAGACATAGGATTAGTGGTTTTGACCAAGGAGATTTATCACCTCACGTACCGACAATGCTTGCTTCAGGAAGATATGAAAGAATGTTTGAACAAAAACAAAGACTATCAAACAAATCTTATGCAATATCACTTTTAATTGACGGAAGTGGTTCAATGCTTGAAAAAAATAGAAATGAACTTTATCCGTGGTCTCTTACATCTGCTTTGCTTGGTGCTAGCTATTTATCTCAAATTTGTTACGAACTAGATATGGATTTTGAAATGGCTATTTTCAATAGAGGATTTGTTTCAGATTTTAGTGAGAATGAAGACACCTATATAAAAAGAAAATACAGTGTCTCATCAATGTTAAATAGTACTTACGGATCAACAGCTCAAGAAATTTACAATACCGCTAATCATTATTTTTTAAAGGAATTTAAAGATTCTTGGAAAGATAATTACAAACAATTCATAGGACTAATTGAGTTTTCACGCCATTTAAGAAATTCTATAATCGATATTGAAGATAAAGACCTCTACCCTCCTATTAGTATGTTTGAAAAAGGAACAAACATTGATGAGGTAAATATAATTCATGCTTCTAAACGTTTATTATCCCATCCATCTAATACGAAACTTTTAGTTGTTCTTTCTGACGGAATGACAAGAGGATCTGTTGAAAATCTAAAAAGTAGTATAAAATTTGCTACAAAACAAGGTATAGAAGTTATTGGAATAGGTATAGGCAATAGAGGATCTTGGAAAGAGTATCAAAATAATGTTCAAGTTGAACATCCTGAACAACTAATTCACTCTATCGTAAATATCACAAAAGATATACTTATTAAAAATGCTAAGAAGACTATCGGAGTTGCTTAATGGTTAAATTTGAAAACCCTGGTAAACAAAAAAAATATATTGAACTTAATGAATGTGTAGTCGATAAGAAATTAGAAGATTATGAATCTAGATTAAACAGAGTCCCAGAAATTGATAACTACTATGTCGACTTTGGTACTCAATTTCGACTTGCTCAAGTCATGGAAGCTAAATTAAATTCATTTAAAAATAAGCTTCCTATTCACATAGCTTTAAAAGGCCATATGGGTACTGGTAAAGATCACGATATAGAACAATTCGCAGCAAAATTGAAATATCCATATTACAGAATTCCCTTATCTGGTGAAGTTAGAGATGTAACTTTACTTGGGTCCGTACAATTATATGGAGATGGCAAAGGTGGCACAGAAAGTAGATGGCAAGATGGAGAACTAACAAGAGCTTTAAGAGGTCCCGCAATTGTTAACCTTTCTGAGTTAAATGCTGCTGGTCCAGAAGTTTTATTTGCCCTTCACTCATTGTTAGATAGGCATAAGAAACTAGAGCTTCCTAATGGTGAGGTACTTCAACTTAGAGATGATACCTTCATATTCGGAACTATGAACCCTACAAGCCTAAGAGATTATGCTGGTACTCAATCATTGAATAAAGCTTTTGCTGATAGATGGGTTATCTGGGATAAGCCTTTTCCAAATAAAGAACAACTTGAATCAATATATTCAAAGAGGTATCCAACATTACAAAAGTCATATACAGATTTAGTAATAAAACTTGCTTTAGAGATAAATAATTCGTTTATGTCAGATGACATAAGTGTAAATATTGAAACCCCTATGAGTTTACGAACTATTGTGGAAAGAATACCTTTAGGTTTAAAAGTAAGTTCAGATGCAGATGATCCATTAAAAGAAGCATGGGAAAATTTCGTACTTCCTCATGTAAGCAAAGAAGATTTAGATCATTATCAAACTTTGTGGAACACTATAGTAAGAAAAGGACCTTCTGAAAAACCTAAACTCTAGAAAGAAGCACTAAAGGAATATTTCTATTCGTTCGATTTCTATAAGTAATAAATGTTGGATAGTGTTTATCTAGTAAATCCCAGTAATATTTTTTTTCAATATCTTCTAAAAACTTAGATTCAACTTCAAACCTGTCATTGTCCACAGTGATAAATGCATTTGAATGTTTCAAATTAAAACACCAATCAGGTGTTTTATCATTTCCACTATAAGAAGCGGCAATTAAAAACTTTCCTTCGTGCACAACATAAGTAAGAGGTGTTTTTCTTAACTTTCCACTTTTAATTCCTATAGTCTCAAGTAACAGAATGCTATCTCCTATGATTTTAGCTCCAAGCTTTGTATGATTTGCTTTCATTAATTTTGAATGAATATTAGATATTAATTTATATAACCAAGTTGGCCAGAGATGTGCAGTTTTACCTAAGAATCTCCACATGGGATAAATTAATTCTAACTATCTTCTTGAGTGTCTTCAGTATCTCTAAAAGTAGAATCGTATTTTTTGAAAAAATCTTTTATTTTAATTTCTAGATCTTCTGTTTCTAAATTAGCTAATTCATTTCTTAATTTGGTGATTTGTTCTTTTACGTGTACATTTTCATCTAAAAGATTCAAAATATAACGAACACCCACTAAAAAAAGGATAAATTTTATTACTTTTTTCATTGAATTTATACTAAATGCTCATTTTATATAAAAAAGTCTTTTTTTTGTATTAATTACCACTTTAGAAATTGGTTAAAATCCATTAAACTTAGTTAAATGCAAACAATTTTAAGCAATCTCGTCGCAGAACAGCAATTACTAGACCAATACTTGCAAAGCATTCCAGTAAGAAATTGGACCACCAAAACAACATTTAAAAATTGGGATATTACTGCTCATGTTTCTTATCTTGCAGGTCTTGAAGATCTTGCATTGAACGCACTAAAGAAAAAAGGGACCGAATTCAATAAATATAAAGGTCCAAAAGGTTTAGATAAATTTGAAAAAACCTGTATTGCTAAAGGTAAAGATATGAGACCGCAAGATGTTATTGATTGGTGGCGAGTTTCAAGAGCTGAGGTTATTGAAACCTTAGCCAAAGCAACACCGGGTAAAAAATTAATATGGTGGAAAAATGAGATTGATTATATGACTTTTGCAGTAACTAAATTAGCAGAGACTTGGTCCCATAGTTTAGATGTCTATGAAAGCATGAAAAAAGACTACGAAGACTCTATTCGAATTGAACACGTTGCAATGTTTGGATGGTTAAATGCACAAAGTGCTTCTAAAGTAAATAAATTAAAATTTGAAGATATAAGAGTTGAATTAATTGGACCTGAGTATAAGGCTTGGCAGTTTGGTGACGAAAACAATGAAAATTCTATAAAAGGAAGTGCTAGTGACTGGTGTAGAGTTGTTACCGGCAGACTACCGAAAGGCAGGAAGCCTACATTAAAAACTGAAGGAGAA
>Ga0255751_10005823_pt1 | contig 10936 bp, 10 predicted proteins | sample 071ome_20_FD_179951 | JGI IMG/M metagenome (GOLD analysis project Ga0255751, IMG submission 179951) | Coastal salt marsh microbial communities from the Groves Creek Marsh, Skidaway Island, Georgia - 071412BT metaG (version 2) | ecosystem: Environmental > Aquatic > Marine > Intertidal zone >...
AACCGCGCGGAGATGTGCCGCAACGGAGTGCATCTGCGATAGATTTGGTACGTTCCATTTCGCAATGTCGTACTCATGATTGTTTTTTTTTCGAAAACGGGTTTTGATTCGGATTTCAATCTTCGGAGGTGGCTAAACGCTCTCGATTTCCGTGAGCCGCCACCATAAGAAATTTCGGTTTTTTGCGTTCTGTAGAGGAAAGTTGTGGTCTCAAGTGCGACCGCCCGAGAAGAAAGAACTCTTCTCTCTTTTCAATCTGTCTCAGCAAGTCAGAGTCGTGCACGCGAATCAGGACCGTCTCTCTCTTCCTCTCTTTCTGAGTCATAAGCATTTATACTTACAAGCTGAATATTACTATTTATAACTGAAACAGGCGTATACAAGCACTGCGAATGTTGGGTCCTCGGGTTTGAACAAGACGGGTTTGAACGAGACGGGCGGTTTCGGCGACTCATTTTACTTGAATCAACACGCCGGGAGTTTTGCAAATACGAACGATGCCGCTTCGTTGACGTCAAATGGCAGCAACGCAAATAGCCTGTTAGAACCAAGTGGATCGAGTGGAAAGACGGCAGCTCAAAGTTACGGAGCAGCTTTTACTAACGATACTCTCGGCACGGATGTTCATCGAGGGTTGAATCCAACGAGCTCGGACGGTTTAGCCTCTGCGTTTGGTAACATCGATTTGGCTGGAGTTGCGAATAGTTTAACGCGACCATCAACTGCGCCGTTACCGCCGCATAGTTCTAGAAATGGATTGAATTCTTTACATCATTCATCTCGGCTTGGTGATCAATCGACGAATTCTGCCGGAGTTGCGGCGGTCTCTTCTGGAATGGGCATGTCTGGAGACCTTTCAGGGTTACAAGCACAACAGGCACTTTTACAGCAGCAAGCCCAACTTAATCAGTACACCATGCAGCAAATGCAATACAATACAAACACTGGCGGAGCACAACACCTTCAACAGCAAGGGCTCGGCGGTGCTGCTGGTAGTTTACCAGGGTTTGATACCTCTGCAGTGAATCAAGTTGCAGCGAACGGAGGTACTGTGGCGGAAGTGTATCAAGCGGCTTATGCTGCTGCCTTGTATGCTCAGCAGCAACAACTCCAGCACTTGGTGCGTATGCAAGGTGGCGCTGGTATGCTTAATCCGCAAAACATGGGTTTTCCCGGCGGAAATGTGAACGCAGCTGCTGCTGCCGCTGCCGCTGCCTCAGGAATTAACGGCGTCGGAGGTGCGTATGGAGATTTGACGAACAGTGCAAATGCCGCTGCGGCTGGAATGCTGGCCTCTCAACTCAACGGTAATCCACACTTGGGTTTTACGAACATCGTCAACGGTATGAACCCGCTCATGCATCAACAACAAAACATGGGTGGTAATCTTGGACGAAACGGTCAAAGAAACGATGGAGGTGGAAATAGGAGAGGTTCCAGAGGTGGACGAAACAACGGAAGAAACGGCAACTCTGCATGGGGCAACGATGCAGGTGGTGGTGGTCCACGCGGCAATCCATTATCAAACAGTTCAGAGCTCGCTACTTTGAACTCTGCCGTGCCTGGTGCGAACGGATCACCAACGGCGGAAGAACTCGCGGAGATGGATTCGAGATTTGGGTCCATCGAAGAGTGCGTGGGTCAAATTTCGATCTTGGCCAGAGACCAATACGGTTGTCGTTTCCTCCAACGCAAGTTTGACGAGGATGGTTCCACCGCTATCGACGCGTGCTTCGACGAAATTATCGAGGAAGCAGTTGATTTGATGATGGATCCCTTCGGAAATTATCTCTTGCAGAAACTGTTGGAGTGTTGCTCAGATAAACAAAGAGCTGATGTCGTGCGCGCTGTATCGGTGGTGAATGAGAACGCGAATACGGGCTTACCTGAGTTGGTCTCCATCGCTTTGAACGCTCACGGAACGAGAGCGGTGCAAAAACTCATCGAAACGTTGAGTTCAGACGAAGAGATTGAGCTCACCACGAAAGCTTTACGTCCTGGTGTCGTCACCTTAATCAAGGATTTGAACGGGAACCATGTCGTCCAGCGCTGCTTGCAGCGATTGTCGGCTGAAGACAATCAGTTCATCTATGACGCCGCGAAGAAGCATTCGGTCGAAATTGCTACTCACCGTCACGGCTGTTGTGTGTTGCAGCGATGCATTGATCACGCAACTGAGGAACAAAAACGACCGCTCGTTCAAGAAATTGCGGACCAAGCGTTGACTTTATCGCGGGATCCTTTTGGAAACTACGTGGTGCAATACATTTTAGACCTCGGTTTGTCTTGGGCAAACGCTGAGGTCATGATGCGATTAGTAGGGAATTACGCGGAGTTATCCATGCAAAAGTTCTCTTCAAACGTCGTTGAAAAGTGTTTGAAACTCGCGGACCAGCAATTGGAAGAGCACAGAAACGTCGTTGTTCGTGAAATCATGTCGAGCCCATTGTTGGACAGACTTTTGATGGATCCCTACGGCAACTACGTCGTTCAAAGCACACTCATGGTGACGAAAGGACCATTACACGCGGATTTAGTGGAGAGAATTCGACCTCACTTACCGCTCATTAAGAATTCGCCCTTCGGGAAGCGAATTTTAAGACTTCTTCTCGAGAAGGCGCACAACAAGTAAAAATTGTTCGACGCGCTTTCTCGAAGAACGAAGAAAATTGTTCAAACAGAAATTATAATACATTTGTAAATAATGTAGAAGGTTTTGCTTGTTTTATGTCATATAAAAAACAAGCCAATTGTACGAAAAACATTTGGAGGGTGTTTAGCGGAAAAGAGAGAAATAGATTATGTGGATTAAAATTAGAGGTGGGTAATGTTTAGTCTAGGGCGAATCGGACGCGAGACAGCGCGAAAGATGAGCCGGAGAGAAAGAGAAATAGCAAGAGGGTGAAAGGTAACGTTCGAAGTAGAGTTCGAGAAAGCGTTATCTTTGCTGTATACAGAAAGAAAATTAACAAAATTGTGTTTGTATTAATCAATTGTAAAGCACCGCAACTATTATCAAAAGTTAACATCTGACAGAAAAACATACCGATATCTCGCCCTCTTACGCACACAAGATCAACATTTTTTCAAGGCGTCCAAGACTTCCAAGAAATCTTGTGGAGGTTCCTTAGAGAAATCTAAACTCTCGCCAGTTCTCGGATGAGTAAAGCCTATCGTTCGCGCGTGCAGCATAGGTCTCACGCTTCGTTTCCCGACTGCCTCTGCGTTTGCTTTCTTTATTCCAGGATTGTTCAACAGCTGTTTCTTCACGCGTTCCTTGTTCCCGTCGTACGTTTCGTCTCCAAGGATACCACAGCCGAGGAATTTAGAGTGAACGCGTATTTGATGCGTTCTCCCAGTATCTAACTTCCATTCTAAAAGACTTGCGCTAGTCGCAGTATCAGCTGAAGTAGGAAATGTCTCTAACGTTCTATAATTTGATCTCGCGAAACGCCCTGCTCTAAGACTCGAAGCGATGCTCATTCGAAGCCTATTTCTTGGATCACGACCGATTGGCTGTTCTACAACTCCTATGGATGGATTCGGATAACCTAGAACTAACGCAACGTACAGTCTTCGGACTGATCTCGCAGCAAACTGATCGCAGAGATGTTCATGCGCCGCGCTATTTTTCGCGCAAACGAGAAGTCCCGAAGTCCCTTTGTCCAATCGGTGAACAATGCCAGGACGAACAGTTGTATCCTCTTCTCCTGGTCCTAAGTACGGCATAATTTCATCATCGTCGCCATCGTCTTCGTTGTCATCATCCTCTTCGTCTTCGGCAAAATCTAAGCTCCTTGGAATCTTCCTTCCTTCTTGGACGACCAACGCTGGGCATCCGCAGTGATATAACAAGGCGTTCACGAGCGTCCCGCTAGAATGCCCGGGCGCTGGATGCACCACCATCCCTGCCGGCTTATTTACGACAATAACGTCCTCGTCTTCGTAAATTACGTCTAATTTTATATCCTCCGGTTCAGCCGTTAGCGATTTCGCCTGTTCAATCGTTAATCGAATAACGTCTCCTCTCTGCACTTTGTACGTTTTCTTCATCGTCCTCGTCCCGTTTACGAAGACGTTCCCGTTGGCGATGGATCTCGCCACCGCGCCCCGTGTTATCTTCTCCTCTCGTAAATTTTCCGCGATGAACGCGTCCAATCGAGACGGTTTGACGCTCGCGCTGCCAGAAGCCGAAGCCGCGGCGATAATCTCTCGAACGTGAGCATTTTCTTCCTCGCCACCACCGACTCCGACAGAATCGAGTTCGTTAGACGACGACGAAGGAGGAGAAAGTGGAAGACTACTACTACTACTACTACTACTCGAGGAATAAAATAAACTCCTTCTCCGACTGACGACTGAAGAAGACGAAGAAGAGCACGAAGAAGAAGAAGCCAACGACGCGCAGCTTCGGTGCGCGTGCGCGTAGGTGTGATAATACGAACAGCACCGTTTCGCGCCGAGCAACATTTTTTTTTGTGATTTGTGGTGTACTTAGATGATGCTTCTGCGTGGAAAAAGATGGAGAGAGCAGAGACAGAACCAGACAAAAACAACGGCAGCAGCAAAAGTTTGGGTCGTTGCGACGAACACGAATAGCGCGAAAAGGAAGAAGAAGAAGATAAAAAAGAAATGGGCGCGTGTTGTTCGAAACCAACGGTACAGGACTCGCCGGAAGTCATCGCGGAACGGAGAGAGCAGATGTTAAAAGCTGCCGAAAAGAGACAAAAAGAAAGCGAAGAGAGAGGCGTGAAAACGCAAAAGATGAAGAACAAGTTGAAAACGAACGCTTCTATTTCTGCCGCGTCGACGACGACGAGAGGAGGAGTGGGGTTGAACGAAGGCGAGAAGAGAAGAGCGGAGGGTGTGGTGGCCGATTGGAACTCTTGAAGAAATGCGATCGATCGATCGATCGATCGATGATGACGCTCGTGATATGATTCTTTAAGTAAATATGTAAATTACACAACAACTCTTTAGACAGCAGTTAAAAGCTACTTTTACTTGTTCTTTGCGGCTCGCGCCAGCGCGCGCGTTTGATGCTTGAAACTTCAAATCCATTCCGCGCGGTATTATTCTTTTGTTTTCACCGTCAACCCAACTCTCTCGAACTCTTTCTTCAAGCTCCCGTCTTGGTGCATGGTCATCAGAATATCGCTCCCTCCCAAAAACTCTCCGCCGACGAACACTTGAGGAATAGTCGGCCAGTTGGAAAAAGATTTGATTCCGTTTCGCAAAGCGTCCGAGGCTAACACGTTTCTCGACGCGTACGGAATCCCATAGTGGTCTAAAATGCGGCACGCAACGTTCGAAAATCCACACTGCGGCTCGTTCGGACTTCCTTTCATGTAAATCACCACCGTTTCTTTCTTCACGTCCGAGGCGATTTCGTCGTGGACGTTCGACGCGTCCACGTGGGACTTGGCGGCAAAATCGTCGTGCGATTCCGAACCAAAAAGTTTTCGCTGTTGTTGTTGTTGTTGTTGCTTGTATAAACAAGAATAACTCGTCGACGCGACGACGGCGGCTGCGTTCGTCGCGTTGTCGTTGTTGCGAAGGAGCAGGTGTCGAGAGACCGCGCGTCTGCTCGTGGCGAGAAGTTGAGACATATTTATGTTTCTTGAGTGAGTGTTTTTTGTTGTTTTTTAATGACGTCTTTCGGTGTTTTTCTCTCTCTACGTAGGACTCTTCTCGCGCGCGCGAACGCGTCGTCGCCGTATTCGCAATCGAATCAATCAATCGTTTCCATCATCGTCTCTTCTCTCTCGAGGAATTCAATTCGAAATCTAGCCAACGACTCTTGAACTTTCTCTCTCGCTCTGTTCGACCACATCTCGTCTTCTTCGTCTCGTTGTTTTTCTTCTTCTCGTTGTTTTTCTTCTGCCGCTTCTTCGTCTTCTTCTTCTTCTCGGAACAACAACGACGACAGTTTCGGCGTATTTTTCTCTTCTTCTTTTCGCTTCTCTCTCGCGAGCGCAAACTTCCGATCGTCCCTTTTCAACCACGCATACAACTCCACCTCTCTCGTTTTCTCCTCTCTTCTCCTCTTTTCCATCTTCATCTCCATCTCGCTCAGGCTCTGTTTCTTCTCGGCGACGCGCACCTCCGTCTCTCTCGCCTCTCGTTCTTTCTCCTCGCAGACGCGTTCGAGAGTGAAAAGTATCGAACGCAAACGGTCGTTTGCAGTTTTCTGTCTCTCGAGTTTCTCTTCCGCGCGTTCGCACGAGTGCGAGAGCGACTCCGCCGCGGAGAGGAGGTTTTGGATCAGCAGCGCTTCGTCGTTCATTTTTTATTCACGTGCGATAAAGAAAAGCGCGAGCGCGTAGTATTTTTGACGACAAAACACATCTCTCTTCTCTCTCTCTTCTCTCTTTGCTCTCGAATTGGAAAAAAGTTTACTCCTCAGAACAACAACAACAACAAACGTCAAAAAACGATATGGGCGGCGAAGACGACGGTCGGAAGACGAACGAAAAGTGTAACGATGGAAGAGAGGGAGGATCATCGAAGAAGAAGGACGACGATCGATCCTCCTCTCGATATCACGACGAGTGGCAAAAGTTCACCGACGAGGAGGTGCACAAAATACAACTCGAAGAGGAAACTTTGAAGAAAGAGATGGAAAAACTGACCGTGGCGAACGCGATGGAAGAGAAGACGAAAAGAATTCAAAACGAGAAAAAAGAGATGCTGAGAGAGGCGAAAAAGAGGTGGGAGGAATCCGAGGGCGAGGAAATGTCCAGACGAGTCGTGATTGAGAAAGAGACGGAGGTGACGAGAGCGATTAGCGAGGAGGAGTTGGAACAAAACTCTAAATCGTTGCACTTTCGCGAGGTTACGAAATGTTCGTACGAGATAAAAAAGTGCGCGAAACCGACCAAGTTATTCATCGAGAGCGCAAAAGATACGACGATTTCGTGCGCTGGGGTCGTGAAGACGTCGACGATGGAGATTTGGAACTGTAGCAATTGCGAGATTACGTTCGAAAGCGGCGCCGCGTCTACAAAGACGACGCAAATAGACGAGTGTGAAAACGTTACGTTGTTGTTTCCATCGAGAAATACGATTGGGTCGATATATCACGCAACCACGAGTGGATTATCGTTGGTATTTACCGACGAGAGCATGCTGGATGGGAGGAATATTCACCTCGTGGAAGTGGATGAGAAAGAAGAAAACAACGTTGACGACGGTAGTCGCGGCGGCGGCGGCGGCGGAGAGGGAGGTAGCAACAATAATAGCAGAGTCAGGCAGCATGTCACGAGATTTGTGAATGGCGAAATTCTAACGGAACGCGTCATTCGAGGTAAAGACGAGTTTCCGACGACGGCGAGAGAACTCAACGCGAATTCAGTGGAAGAAGCCGAAGCGAAAGCGAAAGAAGAGAGACGCGCGGCAAATAAGGCGAAAGGTAACGAAGCGTTCAAAACCGGCGATTATGGCTCTGCAATCGCGCACTACGAGCTTTCGCTGCAAGATACGGAGTTAGACTCGGATAAATCAATCGTTCACTCGAACAGAGCGGCGTGTTTCTTGAAGCTCGGAAGATTAGAGGAGGGTTTGAAAGAGGCTGAACGAAGCGTAGCGCTAGATGAAAAGAACATCAAGGGTAATTTTAGAGTAGGATTGGCTTTACACGCGCTCAAACGGTACGGAGAAGCCGTGAAAGCTTTGGAAAAAGCTCAGTCGTTGGAGAAGAAGCAAAACAAGGACATAGAAAACGCAATCAGAATGGCTGAATACATGGGAAGAAAGCAGCAACAGGCGGCGTAAAGATTTTTAGTTTCCTAGTTATTAGAGGACAATTCGCGTTTCGAAGAAAATTTAATATCACGCGGTAGATACGCATCAAAACATGCTCAAACACAGAAAAAAGCTACAAAAATGTCGTACAAATGCTAACAGCGATCGATTCAATGGCTATTTGGACCTAATTACCGCGTTTTGGAAAAAAGACAAAATTAATGTCGCGATTTGATTTTCTCTCTCTCCTCTTACATTTCGTCTCTGAGAGCCCACTCGCTGGTACTCGCTACGTTTCGATCTTTCAAACTCAGCGCCCACATGATGGCTGAAAACGCGTTACATTTCGTCGCGTCCGCTTGGTACGCGAACACACACCTCACTTGCTCTCCTCTTCTAACTATTTTTTCAATCTCCTCGTCCGGAATGCTCTTTAAATACGTCAACAACGACTCGTCGATTCTGGCCTCGGGCCATTTGATGGAAATCAACGACCAATCTAAAAACTCTTGAAACGGCAATCGCACCGAATCTGAGATAATAACCGGCACGCAACCGGCGAAAAATGTTTCGTACGTTCTCAATGTCCACGGTGATAAGCCTCTGGGAACGATACAAAACTTGCTATCTCCTAAAATCTCCGCGTATTTAGGCGTCCTACCTGAAATCGCGAGCAAATCTTCCGGATACTTTTTGGACAATTTCAGCAACCGTTCTCTTGGGTGTGCTTTCACGTGTTTCTCGTCCCCTTTCAGCGCTTGACCATCCGGTACGGTCCCCGCAAACGACGCTAATTTTGTTCTCTTACTCGTTCTCTTATTTGTTTCTAAATACGAATCTTTCCTACCATCCATAAATCCCGGCAACACGACATCCTTCCAAGGATCAAAATACGGCGCTAACGTTCTATACGGGTCGGTATAAAACCCTTCCGGAGTTAAAAATATCGAGTTTGGTATTTTACACCGCCAATTCTTATACAAAGTCGGCCCTCTTCCGCTCGGCCAGACGAACACGTGATCTCTCCCCCCTGATTTCTTAATATATGGCAACTTGTCGATGACGCCGTTCAATCTCTTCGCTAACTCGTCGTCCGTCAATCCAGCCCCGTTCGGTGGTGCGTCTAACATGCACTTTGGCCACCCAGGAAGGAAGAAAAAATCCGCATCCGATGGGTTCTCCGTCCTCAACTCCTTCGATTTCAATAAGAACTCCGCGATGTGCACTTGACTCCCGTACATCTTCATCCCGCACACGCCAGACTTGTACGCTTGCGTCTCCTTTCCCGGAAACAAAAGTTTCTTCACGTCCGCGTCGTTATACACGTATATTTTAATCGGCGGAGAGACGTCGTCTTTGATCGATTCTTCCGCTCGAGATGGACTGGCGGTGAAGACCTCTCGCCAAGTGCCAAAAGGTATCGAGGATATCCCAAACTGGTTCGACGACGACGACGACGACGACGACGACGACGACGAATCCGACGAGCTCTTCTTCGCCGAAACTAAACCAACGCCCCCTTTTAAAGTTAGTAGTATGCTAGTCACTTTTGCGAGAAGACAAAAGAGACAAATCGCTTTGCGAGACGAAGAAGAGAGTAAAAGAGACGGCGTTCCTTCGCTCGTCTTCCTCCTCTTCCGCCGACGTAGCCGCTGCCGATTCTTCTCCATCATCATCACTCTCTCTCTCTCTGTCTAGTGATTCTTTCTTTCTCTTCTGCGTCTCCAAGTCTTCCCGAGAAGAGAAAACAACAAAATTTACGAAAACCCTAAACATTTTTATCTCTTTGTCTATCCTCAATCAATCAAAAAAACATCGCGAAACACCCACTCATCATCATATCATCACTTGTTTTGCCGCGCGCTACGCTCGAGAAAAGAGAGACAGAGGTGCACGCGGGGCGCGTTCAGAGAGAGAGAGATACAATATACTGTAATCGTGTATTTATTTTGAAACGGAGAAAGAGAGAGAGAGTGTGTGTGAAAGAGAGAGAGAAAGAGAGAGAGATAATAGAAAAAAAATGAGTTCATCTTCGTGTTCTTCGTTCGCGATGACGGGACTGTCTTCGAGACTTTCTCGCGCGAACAACAGCAGAAGACAGGACAAAACGAACAGCAAGAGAAGGAACACGACGACGACGAAGTGCCAAACGTCTCAAACGGCCTCGTTCACGCCAAAAGGGGCAAAAATTTCCGGCGTTGGGAAAGCGTTGCCGAAGAAGTTCATCACCAACGACGACCTCGCCAAGTTGGTGGAAACCAACGACGAGTGGATACGCACGCGCACTGGTATTGGGAAAAGACACGTGATTTCTGGAGACGAAACGCTGACATCTTTAGCCACAGAAGCCTCGCTCGGCGCGTTGAAAATGGCCAACGTGAACCCGGAAGATATCGATTTAATCATCGTCGCGACGAGTTCGCCGGACGACTTGTTTGGGTCGGCGTGTTTGTTACAAAGCGCGATTGGTGCGAAAGGCGCGTTGGCGTACGATTTAACCGCCGCGTGCTCGGGATTTGTCGTTGGATTAGTCAACGGTATGCATTACATCAGAGGAGGTGGGTATAAGAACGTGTTAGTGGTTGGAGCGGACGTTTTGAGCAGATATGTGGATTGGCGAGACAGAGGGACGTGCATTTTGTTCGGCGACGGATGCGGCGCGGTTGTGTTAACCGCCACGGAAGAGGTGAGCGATTGCTCTTTGTTAGGATTTGACATGCACAGCGATGGATCACAGAATCATCACTTGACTGCAAAGGTGTGTGGAGCGAAAGTGGGGAAAGTCTGGGAGTCCGATTCAGAAGCCGGCGAGCGCACGGCGTACGAAAACATCGGCATGAATGGCCAAGACGTGTTCAAATTCGCCGTTAGGGCGGTACCGATGACTATCAAAGAGAGCTTAAAAAACGCAAACATGCAGCCAGAGGAGATCGATCACTTAGTTTTACACCAAGCGAACCAAAGAATCATCGACGCCGCCGCGCAAAGGTTAGGTTTAGGAGACGATAAAGTGGTGTCAAATATCGCGGAGTACGGGAACACGTCCGCGGCATCCGTCCCGTTGGCTTTGTGCGAAGCCGTCGAGAGTGGGAAGGTGAAGAGAGGGGACGTCGTCGCCATGGCTGGTTTCGGTGCCGGTTTGACCTGGGCCAGTTGTTTGTTGAAATGGTAAACACTCAATGACGCATTGAAT
>Ga0255751_10005824_pt1 | contig 10936 bp, 12 predicted proteins | sample 071ome_20_FD_179951 | JGI IMG/M metagenome (GOLD analysis project Ga0255751, IMG submission 179951) | Coastal salt marsh microbial communities from the Groves Creek Marsh, Skidaway Island, Georgia - 071412BT metaG (version 2) | ecosystem: Environmental > Aquatic > Marine > Intertidal zone >...
TGCAAGCGCAGATGATGTGTGCGGGCTTCAAATGGGGCGCAATCGCCACATTTTATCGCGGCATTGAGTTGCGTATCTTTATGTATGAAGCAAACGCGGTCATGCAAACGCGCATCGCAGAAGCCATCACGGAATTCGAGAGACGCCGCGAAAGCGGTGAGATTTATCCTGTGCTGTCTTCCGATGATGGCAACCACGCCTTCCACCAAGCGGATGAAGATGATGCGCCGCTTGATCTGGCAAGCGTTCAGGGTGGCAGTAAAATGGCACTTGACCTTGCCGAAGCAAAGCAACGCAAAGATCAAGCGGAATACGACATCGACATGATCGAAGCCAGCATCAAAGAAGTGATGGGCAAAACGACACAAGCCTTCGCAGAAATTGGTGATAAGAAATATGTCATCAAATGGCCTATGCGGAAGATGCGCGCACAGCCAGAAAAGATCACGCCAGCCAAACCCGAAAGGGTTGCGCGTCAAAAGACGCTATCGCTGAAGGTCATCGAATAATTACACAAATATGTGCAACTGCCGGGGAGCAATCCCCGGCTTGCATTTTTAACATTTCATGTTCACCTTGCAAGGTATCATTAATGATACCATAAGGCCTTTAACGCGCTTTTTATGGCGCGTTATTTCTTAGCCTTGATGCTATCGACCACACCGCCGCCAAAGTAAAAACCAACGATAGCCAGCATTATTTCGCCCAGCCACATAGATGACGCAAAGTCTTTCGCGGCTTCTACGTTGTTCATATCTATAATGCCGTACAAAGCCCCCACAACGCCGTTAGCCATAATGAATAGAAACATAGCGGTGAACATCAGTGCAAGGTATCGTTGCGCCAATTTGAACGGCTGATACGCCGCCATCAAATCAATCTTTGCTTTGCTCTTTGCGGCGATCTCTTCCTCGCTAGTGACTACAAGATCATCAATGAGCGAAAGCCCCTGACTGATAACCTTATCTGATCCCAGAATCTTACCTAATACTGCTAACATCTCAATAACTCCATACGTTAGGACGCGGTGAACCTGTGAACGTGTCCAAATGAATAAACCGCGAACCACCCTTCTGCGATACACCGATGCCCGTAAAACCTACTTTAAGAGCAATTTGGAGTATCCTATAGGCTTGTTGACCGTCACAGGCTATATCGCAAGCCAAGCCGCGCGTATGCACACCCGGCGCGCTCTTAGACGCCTCGATGCTGTGCCGGGGATCACGATAGCCGCTTGTGATGCGGATCGGTTCGCCCAATTCATCGCGCAACTGCTGAAGAACCATCATGAAACTATCGCGCATCTCATTTGTGCCTGTTTGTTGACAGTCAAATTCTTCTTTGCTGAAATTTGGATAATCATCCCATTTTGCCATCATCTTCTCGCTTTAATAATTTCCACAGCCTTCGCCATAGTTTGGTATTCGATTTGCGGATTGTCAAATCTTTTGGACGTGACGCGTTTTGTGTATTGTTGCAACTGTTCCGTTGCAAACATAATACACCTTCGCTGATCAATCCCCACACATACAACTAAATCATAATCCTTTACTGATGGCAGTTTCTTTTTTTTAGAACCAGAACCAAGTTGAAATTGATAGCCAGACTGCCGACCGTTTCGATGTTGCAATGTCGCAGACTTTACCTGAACCCTTAATATGTGTTCATCGTTCCAGCAAACAAGGTCAACACGATCTTGCGCCGCAAGTGCCACGCGATAACCCAAAGACAAAAGACACGCCGCCGCTATATATTCGCCGATCAGCCCAATGCTAGTTTCAGAAACCACCAATCCCCCGACAGCAGTTATATTAAACCTCTGGCTTTCATTGCGGCATATATTATCACAGCGAACACACCAACACCAACAATGCAAGCGATGGATATAACCACAATCTCAATAAACTTTTGGCGTCTCTCGCGCTGGCGATAGAGCGTCTCCTGTCGCTGTTTTCTGATTGATGCTTCCATCCGCACCAAATCATCATAAGCACTACTGCCAATCGTTAGCGTCAGCCATTGGCGTAGTTCATCGCGTTGCTCTTGAGCCTTGCGCTTTGCGGCAAATATCTCTAAAGCCTCTTGCTCGACAGATTTACCAGCAAATAGTTTTTTGAAGATTGGTGGGTTTTTCGCTTCTTTTTCGGCTTGCTCTAGGTCGCTTAACGCGCCCATCCACCTTGACAGGTCTCCCGCCATACTTTCTATATCGCGGCCTATCTGGAATCCTTTTTTCAAAGCGGAAAAAGACGCTGACGCAATAGCCATTGCGGATGCTGGATCAACCATCAATAGACCTCGACTTGTTCTGGGTTGACTTGTTCCGGCACACAATAGAGCGTGGTGCGATCTTTTGAATTGATGAAACGATGCGTCTCATAATTTCCGTATCGGCGCGCTAACTCTTTCGCATACCAGTTGCAATCATTCAGGTTGTAAAAACGCAGAAAGGTATCAACCTCTCTGCGATCCTCACCTGTCCCCAGAACCATCACCAGCAAAAAAACGACTTTCATGCCCTATCTGCCATCATCGCTTTCTTATCTACAGTGATGCAAGCCCCAGTCCATCCTAAAATTTCGTTGTGAATTTTCTTCGTTTCCATTTGCGCTGTTAATAAGCCTGACGGTGGACATTTATCAACAATGTCTGCCTTAACCTCTAACGATCCGTCAGGCATTATTACCAGCAAAATGAAAAGAAGAGCCTCATTCATTTTTTTCTTTCAGCAAGAAATAAATACGCATACCGACAAGGATGATCGAACCCGTCACAAGGATGAGCGTCATCCATTCGTTTAGCGGCGCAAGCCACATCGGGCTGGTTATACCTGCACTTGCCAACGGAATGTCGATATTTTGTTTCATTTCTAACTCGCTTTTTCTTCCTGATCTTCAGCCTCAAGCAATTCAATCAACGCATTAGTGTAAGCGTTCTGCGCTGTTGTTACCTGACTATGCTCAAATGCAAGATGGTCTGCCTTCTGCTGGCATGACTGGATTTGACGGATGTAATACTTTTGCTGGTCATCAAGACTGTCAGCCTCGTATTCCTTGCCATTGATTGTGATTACATTGTCAGCCATTAGTAAGCGTTCCCTGCTGTAATTGCGGCATTAGCGGCAGTCATGTCTTCTGTAGTCCAGAAGTCCTTTGCCACCATAATCTCCAAATGCTCTACGTTACGGCTGACGCAATCTGCACGTTCATCCGCATCCATCGTTTCATCGTGGTCGCCAGCAATAATGGCATTGATAAGGTCAACGCTGTGACCCATCGCTGTGTAGTGCTGTGCGATTTCTTCTGCTGTGATTTCGTCCATTTTATACTCCTGTAGTTTAGTTGGACTCAAGTGCGGCTATACGAGCCTCAAGTTCTTGAATGGTTGCCACAAGAAGCGGCACAAGTTTGCTTTGGTCAATGCCCTGATAGACTGCGTTACCGTCAGCATCCACCTCATCTTTAGTGCCTGTGATTGCCTCTGGAACAATGTCCTGAACCTCATGTGCAAGGAAGCCATCAACAGTTGTGTCGGCATCTGCAATAAAGTTAAATCTCACAGGATTAAGTTGCTTCAGACGTTCAGTTGCGCCTGTCATATCAACTACATTCTCTTTCAGGCGGTAGTCGGATGATGTGTTGTAGGTTGTTGCTGTTGATGAAACGCTTATACTGCCAACGCTTGTTCCTGCCGCATTAAAGAAAGAACACGCTTGCGCACCATCCGCATCTGGCAAGAAGTTCATACCATATTCAGAAGCACCCCCAGCATATCGTAATGTTAATATAGCGGCATTGCCACCAGAGCCTTCATTTGGGCTTCCTATAGTAGACCTGCCACTATTATTAAAATACATACGAGGATTACCATCGCCATCCGACAGCACGATGTTGTTGCTGAGTGTGGTGATGTTTAGGCCGCTTTGATTGCCGCTGTAAGAACCCAGAATGGTATTCTTTGTGCCAGACGTGACGTTAATACCAGAGTTAATACCAACAAACGTGTTATTTGTGCCTGTTGTATTACGCCCTGCTCTGAAGCCTAAGAATGTGCTGTAAGATGCGGCTGTGCCATATTGACCAGCGTCAGAGCCAACAGCAACAATTTCTGTGCCTGTTGTATTTGCATACAAAGACTTGTTACCCACAGCCGTGTTGTTATTTACGGTAGTGTTGTTATATAGGGCGTTGTAACCAAGTGCTGTATTGTTCCAGCCTGTAGTGTTCCAATGCAAAGCCGCATAACCATTGGCGGTGTTGTAATTGCCTGTGGTGTTGCTTTTAGTTGAGTTAGCACCAGTAGATGTGTTTTGTGTGCCTGTGGTATTGGCGACAAGAGTTTGATAACCTACTGCTGTATTTCTGTTTGCAGTAGTGTTCCCTGCCAAAGCACCTTGACCAACAGCAGTATTGTCATCACCAGAAGTATTAGCACCTAAAGTACTCTCGCCTAGACCTGTATTTCTATTGCCATCGGTATTAGCATCAAGCGTTGATTTACCTACAGCGACATTGGACGTGCCAGTGGTGTTGTAAGCAAGCGCATTAAATCCAACAGCGGTGTTATAACTTGCTGTGTTAGCATACAAAGAACCCTTACCAACAGCGGTGTTTTCTATGCCTGTAGCATTAAACCGCAAAGATTCATAGCCTATAGCAGTATTGTTACTGGCTGTTGTAATAGACCGTCCCGCTTGAGAACCCATTGTGGTGTTAAAAGAGCCAGTTGTATTAACTGCTAATGCTTCTCTGCCAACAGCCGTATTGTTTGCCCCTGTTGTAGTTGCACCAATACTACCTTGACCGACTGCCGTATTAGCCGCACCAGTGGTGTTTGCGCCTAAAGACCCCAGCCCTATAGCGGTATTAGACGAACCAGTAGTGTTTGCATCCAAAGAGTTGTAGCCTACAGCAACATTGTCATAGCCAGTGGTGTTTGATTGCAATGCACCTTTGCCAACCGCTACAAGATTATAACCAGTGGTGTTAAGCAAAAGTGAGTTGTAACCTACAGCCGTGTTGTTGGATGCGGTTGTATTTGATTTTAAAGCATCACGACCAACGGCAGTATTGTATGCGCCAGTAGTGTTTGCGTTTAATGCAGTTCTACCAACAGCGGTATTTTCCGAGCCAGTGGTGTTTTGTCCAAGCACACTTGTACCGACAGCCGTATTGTTTGTGCCGCTAGTGTTTGCGTATAAAGCCGCATAACCAAGTGCTGTGTTTTCAGATGCGGTATTAGCACCCAAAGCACCCCAGCCAAATGCAGAGTTATAACTACCAGTTACGTTTGAACCTAATGAATTATTACCCAATGCCGCATTTCGTAAACCAGTAGTGTTGGCATCCATTGAATATGCACCAACAACAGTGTTATCTGAACCACTGGTGTTTGCGCCAAGTGAATACGAACCAACAGCCGTATTGTTATACGCAGTTGAAACAACAAGTGCGTTAGTGCCGATGGCAACATTGTTTGATTGTATTGTGTTATCACGCAGTGCATACCGCCCAATAGCAATATTGTCTACGCCAGATGTATTGTTCGCAAGTGCTTCTTTACCGACAGCAACAAGGCGTGTGCCAGTAGTATTGTCAACAAGGGCATCTTTGCCAACTGCGGTATTCTCTGACGCAGTAGTATTGGATTTTAGTGCATTTTGTCCAACAGCAGTATTTGACCCACCAGTGGTATTAAAGTTCATTGCGGATTGACCAACGGCAGTATTTGTTCCGCCAGTAGTATTTGATGTCAAAGCAAATGTGCCGACAGCCACATTAAAACCGCCAGTAAGTGAGCCATCGTCAAGTGCCGCATTACCCAACGCCACGTTGTATGTGCCAGTCGGATAATTGCCGTCAAGTTTAATCGTGCCGCCGTCTAGTGATACGTTGCCGTCTACAGTGAGGCCGTCTGTGACCAGCGTTCCGGTGATGTCCGCGCCAGTGGCTGTGGTTTCAAGACGTTTTACACCGCCTGTGTAATACAGTTCTGCAACACCATTATTGCCATAGAATATTTTGTTGCCGCCTGATGTTGAAATGTTTGGGTTGTCTGCCCAAATCCGCAAATCACCAGTGCCGTTTTCTTTTATGTATGATGTGTTACCGTCACTATATATCTCAAGATCGTTTCCGTCCCCTAGACGGATTTTGTCATTATCTCCTAAATCAACAGTTTGCGTGGTGGCAGTGTCAATCGTTACGGTTGTGCCTTGCACCGTCAAGTTACCACCAACAGTAACATCACCTGTTGTGTCCACCGTTGTAAATGCACCCGTTGATGCTGTCGTTGAACCGATTGGCGTGTTGTCGATAGTACCGCCATCAATGTTCGCGCTGGTAATATCAACTTGAGCCAGAACATCCTGTTCAATCGCGTTGTTCAATTCCGCGCGACTGATCTTCTTTGTGGCTGATCCGCTTGTATCAACAACAATAAAAAAGTCATCTGCCGCAGTATCCGCGCCAGTGATTGCAGTTAGTTCGGAAATCTTTTTATCAGCCATCTTGCAACCTATGTTTTGATAATGTAATTCAGCACGATTGTCGGTTGCATATTGTTATGCGCCGCACCGCCGCCAGTGTTATCGATTGATAGCGTAAGCCCAACTTCTGCTAAAGTTGTGTCTGTGCCGAATGATGATCCGTGTGGAAAACTACCGCCCGGAGGAGAGCCGCCATCTTTTCGCGCTGTGTTTGTCATGCTGTGGCTGTGCGAAGGCATTTCGCTTGTGGTCAGCGTATGGCTTTCAGAACCGCCAGTCGCGCCTAATGTGTCGCCATTAATCGGGCTTGTTAAGCGGTTTGCACTAATCCCGCCCATATCGTCTTGCCCAGCGATAACACGTCCACGCAAATCAGGCACGTTGAACGATGCCCCAGAACCGCCGTAAGTGTAACCAATCGCCGCAAATAGATCAGCATAAGTCGTGGTTGAAACAGATTGCCCATAACACAAAAGCCATTCCGATGGCGCAGACGCACCAGCGTAAGGCATGATGATGCCAGAAACCAAACCTGTGGCTTGTCTCACGCGAAGCGGCGTCATTAATTCGGTGTTGTTTGTGCCATCTTTTGCGGTTGCTTCTGACGCAACCTGCAAGTCAATAATCTTTGTGCCTGATGAATTATAAACATCAATGCCAGCCGCAGATGCCGCAGTAAGGCTGTTGCTGATCAATTCAAAGCGGCTGTTAGCAACATCAAATTCACCAACGATAATCCAGTTAGCATCGTTCTGGTCACGCATTTTCAGATAACTATTGGTCGTGTCTAGCCACCACATCCCAGCATAGGTTGTGGATGGTGCAGTTGCGCTGGAATTATTCGTTGCAATCGCAGACAAAGCATTGTTCAAGTCTGAACGAAATGCTGGCGTGGTCTGGTTGTCAATTACATAATCATGCGTTGCCATTTAGTTATACCTCACTTTAGCAGTCAATTCGTCAATCGCTGGCGTGATGTCATCGGCTGTCGATGCCAATTCTACACGAAAGCGAAATGCGCGTCCAGAAAAGTCACCAGACTTAAAACGCTTATAAGAAGACCACGTTGGCGATCCTGCCGGATCATCATCAGTTGTTGAAATGTATTGAATGACGTTTACATCAGCAAAAGAAGAGCCGCCAGTTAGATCATCAAAGTTGCCCGGCAAGGCGTCAAAATTGCCTGTGAGCGTGTCAAACGTATCTGTCGGCGCGTCATTAATCCGCACCAAATCCATTTCCATTAAGCATCTTGCAACACGCACAGAACCCGTGTCGATGTAGTTACTGAAATCGTAAGTCGCGCTCGATGGCGCAGATGATGGATCGGTAATACGCAAACGGCTTGCGCCATCAACGGAACACCCTGTTTTTGTACCGCTAAATGCGGAATGTTCAACCTGTGTTTGCGTGTTTGTGAATACGTCAATATCTTCAGCGCGCACAACAACGCTTGTTGCGTTCACTGATTGGTTGCCAGACTTGTCATAGGCTTTGATTAGATATGTGCCTGAACGCGGCGGCACAGTCACGCTATTCCCCGGGCGCGCAACCTTATCAACGGCTGTCGTGGCGTTTGCGAAGGTTGCGCCTGTTTCCGCTTGCGCGTGACGGATGCGATAGAACGACAAATCAAGATCAGGCACAGCATCCCATTCGAGATGGATGCCAGCAGAAGACACGTTGAACGAAAAGTTTTCAACGTCTGATGGTGGTTCAGCAAGACCTTCAACCTGAAGCGTTGAAGAAGAGAAATCGCCCTTGATGCCAAACGTGTTGATCGCTCTGGCGCGGATTTCATATTCATCATCTTCAACATCAAGAATTTCAGTGACGCCTAATTCACCAAACCCGGCAGACCTAAACCCACCATCGCTTGTTTTCTTAAACTGCACCTCAACCTGATCAACGCGCTCTGGCGCGTCAGATGTAACCGTCACGATGATCACGTTTGTCAGATGTTCGTTAATCACACGCGCTTCTGATGTTACGCTAACTCCGATTGCTGGCACATCAAAAGGATCAGCAAGCGTGGTGTTGTTAAATTCAAACGCGCTTTCTTCAGCGTCCCAATCGAAAACAGCCGAAGATATTTCACGCAAATCCATCGACACAACAAGCCCGTTGTCGCTTTGCGGTGTAAACGACCAGTTTACAACCTCAAACGTCTTGTCTGTCCATCCGGCGCGTGTATTTGTCAGTTGCACAATGTCCCCGATCTGCACCTGAAACGCCTTCATGCCAAACGCCGCAGAAACGGTCAACTGTTCGCGGTTGCGATAAAGCGCGATCTTTGCGATGCGTTGTGCGCGTGTGGACGTATTGGTAAACCCTAAGTCGAAATCGATAACGCTTTTATCGCCGCCATCAATGTCAACAAAAACCGATGATGTTATTTCTGGATAATCGCTGGTCTGATAGTTCGTTTCTGCGCCACGGAAAACACCGCGCACCGTGTTGAAATTATCGCGCCGCGAATGTCTGGTGTGGATTTTGATGCCAGACCGCAGATCATCTTCATTGAAAGAAACAAGCGGCGTTGTGTAGGCCGCCGCCTTTACGCGCCATTTGCCTTGTGCATACCAGATTGTCCCGCCCATAGCGCGAAGCAAATCATCGATGATGTCCTTCGGTTGTGACGCAGTTGTGAATGATCCGTTGGTAGTGTACCGCTTTTCTGTACCGCCAGCCGCAAGCGTCACATTCTCATCGCAGATATTTGCGGCTGTTGCGAATAGCGTGTCATCAATGTCATCGGTGGCAAGCCCGTAATCGCTGACAATATAATCGCGCAAACACAGCGCGGAGTTTTCTGACCAAGCGGTTGTTGCGGTGTTGGGATCATAAACCTTTTTGCCTTTGACCAAGAAACTGATCGCTGGTTCGCCATTTGGGAAACTATCAGCGTTGAATTCAAGCCGAATATAAGCATAACAAATGCCTTGTAAGCGATGATCTGTTGTCCACAGACCATCACTTTCCGCGATCAAATCTGTATCAGCCGCTTGCGTGGATGATCCAAGATGCGTTTTGACGCGCACATAACCGTCATATTTATCCGGCGCAGTTGCAAAACCATCGCCGTCAAGCGTTAGGATTTCATCGTTTAGATAGACGCTGGTGATTTCTTCACATTCATGCCCGGCAATAGCAACAACCAAATGCAAATATTTATTGTTGTCGGTGGCTTCTTTGTAAACCACCACGCCGCCAACGCGCGTCTGACCATAGATAATAGCGTGATCTTGCGCCGCGCCAACCCCTGCGACCTGATAACCTGCTTCGGTGCGGAAAACACCTGCCTGCTTTGGCTTTGGCGCAAGTGCCGATGAGAGATAAGACAAGCCGACCGTGACTGCAAAGTTCATTGCAAAAAAAGCAAAATAACCACCTGCGGCGGCGATGACTGCGGCTGATGCCATCGCAGTTGCCGCACCAGCAGAAATCGCCGCAATCGCGATTGTCACAGGATCAGCATAGGCTGGCGATGTGATTAAGATCAAAATTATCGGAAGAAAGAAATTCATGATAAAGACCAATAAATATCATCAGGTTGCGGCTTGCTAAAGACCAGCCCATTATGCCCCACAAATGCGATCAAGTCACTAATCGCCACACCCAGAGACAAACCGACTATCGAATTCGCCAGATCGTGTCGCCCAACGATGTCACCGCGCCTTGGCATAAGCCCCACAGAGCGCGTCAGACGCGCATCAATCGCTTCTGGTACGGTTTTATACCCCTGACGCTTTAGCATCGTCATATAGTGCTTAAAAGCCGATTTACCGCACTTACATTCGCCCAGCCAATCATCTGCAAAACCTTCGCCGCGTTGTGCGATCACAGCGGCATTTGCAAACCTAAGACAATCAAAGTCTGTCCAGTCAAAGCCTCGATCTCTAACGCTTTCAATGTAATTTGCCAGCCGAATATCCCAATCATTGAACATCAGCCCCGACCCCAATTAAATCGCTTGTCTTGCAAATCTTCAACAAACTCAAAACCCTTGTCATTCGTAAAGCGCGATTTCTGATTTGCATCAGTATATCTGAACACCCGTGGACGCTCTAAGTCGATCAGTTTGCTTTCGACCGCAAGCCCGATTGTGCTAGTCTCCGCGCCTTCTTCGATATTCATTTGATCCATATAGCCAGTGAAGACCTCAACAATATCATTCGGATCACCGATGCTGATGTCAATTTTACTGCTATCCTCGTTCAAGAGGTAATTGCCATCTTCATCCGTCAAATAGACGCGGTTCGCATCAATCGCGCCAAAATAGATTTTGCACAAACGCCCCTGATAAGGTTCGGTCAACGCCAGTGAAATCAAGTTTGACGGAATACCTGAAAGCGTAATCGTTGCGCCTTTTGCGGATATTTCGGCTGTTTCGGATAATTCACTTATTTGCATCAACTGACCTGTGCCAGTATAGGTCACGCCGCCAAC
>Ga0255751_10005825_pt1 | contig 10935 bp, 7 predicted proteins | sample 071ome_20_FD_179951 | JGI IMG/M metagenome (GOLD analysis project Ga0255751, IMG submission 179951) | Coastal salt marsh microbial communities from the Groves Creek Marsh, Skidaway Island, Georgia - 071412BT metaG (version 2) | ecosystem: Environmental > Aquatic > Marine > Intertidal zone > Salt...
GACGGAACGGGCGATGAAAGAGTACGAGGTGGAGATGGAGCGAGCGATGCAAGTAGAGGAGAAGGAGACGCGGGCGCGGTTGCAGGACGAGGCGGAAGCCAAGTTGCGAGAGAGGAAAAGGCAGATCAACACGGAATAACTCCATAGTCTCTTTCTATAATACAACAATAATTTTTATAGCAGATGTTTTTTTACAAAACTTTCACGCCGCTGCATTCGACTTGAGCGACTAATACGCCTTCTTTTTTGTTATCCAAGCCGCCTTTAACGATGAGTTTACCACCTCTTTCGATTTGGAAAACGACGCTGGAACCGACGAAGCGGATTTCGCGCTCGACGCCTACTCTGTTGGCGAAAACAAAAGCTCTTTTTTGAGGCCGCGCAATCTCTTCTTCTTCTTCTTCTTCTTCTTCCTCTTGTTCTACGAACAGAGGAAGCAAACGGTTGAACCAATAGTTCCACGTTTCCGTTCGGTCTGGAACGATTGCTTTCGTTACTTCATCGTCGTCCGGATGCGCGTTTGTCCACGCCGAGGCGAACAAAACTAAAGCGGAACCCGCTTTTTCTATCGCCTTTGCAAACTCAAACGCACCCCACGGCGCTTCAAATTTGTACGGATTGATATCCATGCATATCCCAATCGTAGTTCTGATTCTATATTCCTCTACTTTTGCACTATTACTATTTTTATGCCGATGATTACTACTAGTACTACTATTAATGCCTTTCGCTTTCAATACGAGTTCTTTCGACGTGAACCCGCTCTCGATATCTTCGTCCGCCCACGTCTCATCTATGCAATACAAGTGATGCTTATTCGCTCTCAAAACCACACGACCTGTTTCATCGACAATTTGTACCGCGTTGTATATTTTGTTCGCGTCGCGAATGCCTCTCACGTACCCAGCGCTCGCGAGACATTGAAACCTTTTCGCCACGGAGTATAAAAACTGCCTCGTTCTTCCTTTCGTATTATCGTCTTCTTCGTCCTCGTCCCACTCGACTAAAGGTTCAATCTCCTCTCGCGAGTCGAACGTGTACCCGGTAAAACACATCTCCGGACATTGAATTATGGACAAAGGAATTTCGTCGTTTCCTCTCAACAGCGCATCTTCGTGCACTTCGAGCGCTCTCAAACACCTCTCGAAAGACTTTGTTCGGTCACCTGAGACGTCGTGAGACGAGAGAGTGAGAAAGAAAAAGGTGGTTATTCATATCAGAGTTAAAATAATTAACGCGTGAACTCTCTATAAAATATAGTACCGTGTGCGGGCTCAAACTGCACGCACGCCACTCTGAACGCGCAGCAGCAACAACGCTCTTCTCCTCCACTCCTCTTCTCCTCCACTTTCGTCTCTGACTCGCTCGTCATTCGTCGGGTCGGTTTGTTCTTTTATGCTTTCATATTCACGTTTCGTGTTTACTTACTTTTTATTGAGAGCAGAGCAGAGAAAAGAGAAAAGAGAGAAAAAAAGTGAAAAAGTTGGGAAGAGAGAAAAAAGTGAATTCTTTTCTTCCCCGCCTCTCTTCTTCACTTTATTTTTTTCGGCGGCGCTTTGTGTCTGTGTGTGCATATTCACCGCGCGCGCTTAAAATAGAGTAACCCGCGTTAAAAGAGAAGCAGACGTGCACACGCGCACACACGCACGCGTTACGCGATTTTTACCATAACTTCTCTGTTCATCGTAACTTGTGGCGATTAAATAATGATATCGGCTTTAGCGTGGGTCCCTCCCGGGGCGTCCTCGCAGACGCCGAAATTTACCGAAGTTCCCGAAAGCGAATTGAAGGAAACTAGGGAACGGATGAAACGAAGGACAGACATAGAAGACGACAGCGAAGACGACGACGATAGCGAGGACGAGAACATCGAAGAGGACGAAGACGACTCGGAGGACGAAGAAGGCATGGCGGACGAGAGAGAGATGAAGGACGCGTTGAACGACGAGGACTCGGACGGTTCAGAATCAGACTCAGACGCGAAAGCGAAAAAAAGTGAAAAGAAGAAAGCGATACGGAAAGCACAAGCAGTCGCGAACGCCGCGAGAGGCATCACGGACGATTTAGCCGAATTGGATATGGATAATTACGACAACGACGATTTGTACGACGAAGATATTCAAGAGAGACAATTGTTTGGGAAAATGACCTCGGAGTTTGAATCGAACCAGGACGACCCGTACGTGACGATTAAAGACTCGGACGACGATGAAGAGGAGGAAAACCCGGACGATTTTGGGATTTTAAAGAACGATTTAGTAGTGTTAGCGGCAAGAGCGGAGGAAGATGCGAGCCATTTAGAAGTTTGGGTGTATCAAGAGGCGATAACGAACGAGGAGACGCACGAGACAGAGGCGAATTTGTACGTTCATCACGACGTGATGTTACCGGCGTTCCCGTTGTGTTTAGCGTGGATGGATTGCTGCAAAGATACGAACGCGAATAATCGAGGCTCGTATTGTGCGGTTGGAACGATGTATCCAGGAATTGAAATTTGGGATTTGGATTGCATCGATGCGGTCGAGCCTTCGGCGACGTTGGGCGGCTACGACACCGCGGACGTGAAGAAGAGTTCGAGCGGAGGAAAGAGTAAACCTAAAGTGAAGAAAGAAGGGCATCAAGATGCAGTTTTAGGCATGTCATGGAATTCACAGTTTCGAAACGTATTGGCGTCGGCGAGTGCGGATAAGACGGTAAAGGTTTGGGATGTCTCCACGGAAACGTGCACGGAGACACTGACGAAACACACCTCCAAAGTGCAATGTTTGGAGTGGAATCCAGAGGAAAGAACGGTTCTCGTTTCGGGTGGTTTTGATAAGCACGCCAGAGTCTGCGACGTTCGAGCGCCTAAAGAGGCGAGTTTAGATTTCAACGTCGGCGCCGATTGCGAATCAGTGTGCTGGAGCGCGAGAAATCCAGTCGAGTTTTTTGTTTCTAACGAGGACGGCGAAGTCGCTTGTTTCGATACGCGAATGGCGTCTTCAAATGCTACTAATAGCAGCGGCAAGAAGAAGGGCAAAAGTTCATCGTCGGGGACGTCTTCAGCTGAGCGTTGGCGCATTAAAGCACACGCGGAAGCAACGACGTCCGTATCCTGTTGTCACGGCTCTCCTGGAGCGTTCCTTACCTCGAGTACGGATGGAACGTTGAAGTTATGGGACGAAAACGTCGGATCGACGCCGAAGTTGTTAGCCGCAAACACCGCTGGTGTAGGAGCTGTATTTTGCGCGGGTTTTTCGCCGCATTTGCCTTATTTAGCCGCCGCTGCTGGAAGCGCCGGCGCGGTTTCCGTATGGGATGTTTTAAGTGATGATGCGGTGAGACAATCGCGACACGGACCACTATTAGAGCGATACGAGGCACAATTCAATTAGAATTTTAATTAAGAATGATATGTTGCTATTGTTATAAACACTACTGCTGATACATTTCTTTCTACTATATTCTTTACAATTATATCACTTCTTCATCGCACTGATTGCGGTGGCGTATTTTTCTTGGAGAGCCATTTCTTTTTCTCGCGCGGCTCCGGCAAGCTCCATTGCCTTTTCAACTCTTATGGGTGCCCCGAGACTTTCCTTCGCCTCGAGCAATTCGAACGCGCGCAACGTGTTCTTTTTATCCATGAACTCATCGTGCAAAGTCTTCAACTTTTTCGATAAAGCAACACTACGCGTGCGATAGCCCTCGTGTAAAAGCGCAACTTTACGTTCCAATTTTGAGGCTTTTTTCGCTTCAGTGCCCATGAGAGCATACAACGCTTGGTATTCTGCCTTTTTGCTACCAACGTCTTTACCTCGTGCGGACTCACGTATTTGTTCGCGGGCTTTATGGAACTGTTCCGCAAACGAATCCGGCATGTCGCCTGCTTCTGCCGCAAGCATAGCTTTCGCTTCTGCAAGTTGCTCGCTCGAAAAGCAATAAAAGTTTGGGTCGTCTTCCGGACGAATACCGTTCAAATCTCTTTTAATGAGTTCTATCATCTCATCGTCGATGAGTTTTTGAGTCTCGTCTAGGTTTCTTCTCGTTTCCGCAACGACCGTGGGATACTCCTTCGAAACGTTCGGTTTCGGCAATTCGTTTCGGCGTTGATACACTTGCGATCTTCTCTTTTCCATTTCATGTCTGGCCTTTTCTTCCCGCTCGCGAAGGCGTACTCTGCGTTCAGCCTCGTCTTCTTCGATTTCAAAAGGTGCGCGACGATGACCACTCGCATCGACTTCCATGGCATCGACGTCTTCTAATTCGTCCAACTCGTCGATGTTTGGAATTTGAACTTTGAACTCATTCTTCGGTTTCGGCAAAGACGCGAAACGTGATTTAATACCACTCGCAATCGGGCGTCTAGGAGCTGCTTGCTGATTTGAACCCGCAGAATCACTCGGGCGCATGAACTCTGCCATCGCGTCCGGATCATTGATATGTAAATTGTCGCGCAAAGGTGTCTGACCGACAATCCCGGTACCCGGTCGCTGTAAAGCGGGAGTACCGTGCACAACATTCGTGTGACCTCGTTGATTCGTGCGCTGGCCTCCTTGAATCGACGGTGTGGCGCCAGAAAAATCCTTCCCCGCACCATCTGCAAAGCCGCTCGGCGTTTCGCCGCCGTATAAAGTTGACTTTGTCGCCGTCATGGCCGCTAAATATCGCGCCTCTTCTAAAACCATTTCATCTCTCGATTTACGTTGAATCATGGGCGTTTCTTGCCCGGGCAACTGATCTGATGTCGTTATTCCTGTCGTATCCGGCGCGAAGCCCATTTTCCGTAACTTTGCGATGCGTTCCAACTCGGATTCCGACACCGACGGTTTCGGCAAGTTCAATTTTCCTCGAATCCTTCCGGCGGAAAAATTATCCAATTGCTTGTTCGATTCTTTGACCGCTTTTGGCACGTTCTTCTTCTTAGCTATCTCATCCAACTTGTCCATCGTTCGCATTTCTTCTTCTCTTTCTTTAATCATTTTCCCATCCAATTCGTGGATAGTTTTCGACTTGAATTTAGCATCTTGTATCATTTTCCTCTCCATTTGTTTTTCCTCCGAGACGTCGTACGGCCCCTTCGGCGCCAACTTCTCGAATGCAATTTCCGCGTTGTAATCGATACCAACGATGCGTTTGGTGTTTCTACCCCCCATACCAGCTGCTCTCATTTCTCTGTTCTTCTGTATGCTCGCTAATCGCCTGGCTTCGTCCAATCGTTTCTCCCTCGCTTTCCTCTTTGCTTTCTTCCCTTTCGTATTCGCCAACCTCGCGCGCGCTTCTGATAACATCTCTTTTTCGTCTTCGTCCATATCAATTGCATCTGGTCTCGCCGGTTTTGCTTCTGGATTTGGATCAATCTCTCCAGGCCTTAATCGTCTCGGGTCGTCCATTGGATCGTACTCCTCGTCCTTCGATACCGCCGCGTCGAGTAACTTCTCGTATCGTTCTAAACATTGACTTGGCGTCCTTCCGACGATGGGTGCAATCGTGCGCCACTGCGTCGGCATTAACTTTGCCAAGTGCAAAAGTTTCTCGTCTTCCTCTCTCGTCCATTCGGTTTTCTTAATAGAAGGATCTAACCATTCGAACCATCTCGCTTTGCACTGCTTCGCCGACTTTCGGACGAGTAAAGAGGAAATTCGGGCCCACTGATTCTTCCCGTATTTCATCACCGCCGCTTTGAGGATCTCGTCCTCGGTGTTCTTCCACACCCCACCTTTAATCATAATCCGCATGGTTAAAAGCTTTTTGTGTGATGATTACGCGCGTTAAAATGTTTTTTTGTTGCGTGATGTTATTGTTATAATTCTTCGCGTCGTCCTGATGAAGATTTTGGCGGCCCTGATTTTGAGAGAGATCGATTTTTGTCGCGTGGGGGGCTTTCTCTTCTCCTTGTCGAGCTTTTTGAAAAAAACGCTCGAATTTATTATTTCACATGCGATTGTGAGTTTAACATCGTCATCATCATCATCATCATCGTTACCAATGAACGCTCAGTTTCAAACATCGACGCTGGTGAGATTTCACTATCGTTATCATCGTTACCAATGAACGCTCTGTTTCAGCCAACGACGCTGCTGAGATTAGTGCTCTTGTATTTACAACAGAGCGATGATGAGAACAATGTCAGAGAAGAAGAACAAACAGTCACGAAAGCTATTGTATCCGTGCTCAGCTCGAACTTTGCGTTTACTCGCTTTACGAACGTATTTTGGGCGTATTTAGCGGCAACTGCGACGGTGTTTTCGAGGTCGATGGCAAAAACGAACGCGGTTGCGTCTGCGTGGAGCGTGCTAGACGGGTTGACGTTTGATTTAGAGACCGTCGCGAGCAGAGGAACGGTAGCGTCGGGTTTGGGAACGGGCCAAATATATGGATTTGGCTTCGAGGTGACTTCCACGGGCGCTGCAGCCATCAATCAGGTATTTGCTGACCAGTATATCGATTCAAGAAAGAAGAAACGACGGAGAAAATTACTCGGCGTTGATTTAAAAGAAAGCGCATACGTTGCATCAAGAGCGATGAACGCTACAAAGTTTTCGTCTGCGATGATGGAGAAGATGGGAAAAAATACGAGCCGAGGAAGAAAATTGCTCCTCGATGATGATGATGATGATATTGAACGAATGTTGGTGCATGCTTTTCTGAACAATTTGCCAGTTAATGTGCGAGAGGAGTTTCTCCAGAGCTTGCAATCAGTCATAGTCGATCCGTCTCTCGTTTTAAGCTTCGAATTAAATATCGCAAGAGTAAACGTCTTAATTCCTCGAAAAGGTTATTCAGCTTTAGAGAATGCACAATTGTTCCGAGCGGGTCAAAGAAATTTATGGTCTGGTTATTTACAGAGGAGACGGAGTGGCGTTGGAGCTTCATTTTCTTCCGCCGTTGGCGCGTCTTATTCTCCCGGCGATAAGCTAGCGTTTGACATTCAAGATACGACAGAGAAGCTGAAAGCGGCGACGAATATAATCGACCAGCTTAATGCTGATCGAATCGCTAAAGCACACTTTAGTAACACGACGAAAGTTGATGTAGATCCTTTTAATTTACCGGACGGAACTGCATTACCAGCTGATTCGGAGCCAATCGGTGTGGCGAGTTTGACGTATGCAGTTACAATTTCAATCAATTTCGGTCAACGAATTGGTGTTCTCGTGTGATCGTAAGTTATGTTTCAAACTTCTTCTCTAGAATTACAAAATGCACGCGTTCTACTACTAATCGCTATCGAAAATTTCAAAAGCTTCGTCTTCCTCAGCAACAACGGGCGGTTCTTCTCCTTCTTCGTTTTCTTCTTCTTCCGCTTCTTCTTCCAGTTCCTCTTCCTCCACTTCCTCCTCTTCTTCCGCTTCTTCTTCCCCCTTCGCTTCTTCTTCTTCTTCTTCTTCTTCTTCTTCTTCTTCTTTTTCGTCTTCTTTTCCGCCATTCTCCTCTGCTTTTTCGTCCTTGTCTCCCTCGTCCTCCATGTTAAGACCCTGCGCCTCGGGTGTTTTCGTCCTCTCTTTCGGCGCTGCCTTCGTTGATTCTTCCAGCATTTTTTGTTCCAATATTGCATTCAGCGCCGCAAAACCATCCTCACCGGGTGGAAGGGCCACCACTTTTGCGCCAGGACCCAAATATGCCGGGATATTTGTATTCGTCATATGCACAGGCGCCGTTGAGTTTTTAATAGTCGTTTCTGATTTCTTTTGCTTTTTCCTGTTGCGTTGTCGTCCAGTTGCTAATGCCGCAGCGATGGCCAACGCTTCTTCCTCCGCCAACTTTTCCTTTTCTTTCAGTCTCTTTTGCTTCGCGGCGTGGATTTTCTCTTCTGCTTCTGCCCACACACTATCCTCTGCGATTGGATCTTTGCCATTCAGGACGTTCAAATAGGCAACGGTTATGCGCTCTGAAATCGTCGTCCGTGCTTGTCTGGAAAGGAACCCAAATTTTTCGGAACATCCGGAAATGATCGCCGTGCCATCAGGACCATATTCCGTTTGACCATGCGCGTAAAAACCAGTCGAATAGTCTGTATCATCACCCTTGCCATCTTCTTGCTCCGCAACCAATCGAAACTCTCGCTTGACGCTCGGTAAAATGACATCGTCCATGAAGAAAATCGGAAATCTAGTTTTTGGCAATGCCCGAAATTCGTGGTAATCCAGATGCGTCTTCGATTGTTGAATCGATTTTTGCACCTTTGGGAATAACGTCGAATCTTTCTTGTTATACCACGAATTTGGCAACTTAATCTCGTGCAGCTGATACTTGACGTTCACTTTCGACAACCTCGGGTCAAAACCTCGCAAAATCCAAAGTTTACGAAACGGACCGTTGTTGAACTTATATGCCAACTCTCGCAACGCTGCGCGAGTTTGTTTTACGTCTACGCTTATGTGCGCCGGTACAATCGACCGGAGTTTTTCTTGTAACCCTCTTGGAGACCACACCGGCCGTTCCTTGAATAGCTTTACTAAACTCTTATGCCACACCGGTCGTCTTTCATCTGCTTCGATGTTCCTCGGTAAAACTTGTGGTACCGTCGCGTCCGCGAAATCGACTAAAATTTCGTTGTTCCCTTGCGGTATAAACGTCAATTCCTGTCTGTTCTTTCTCGTTTCTCCGTCCTCAAAGTAATCCACCGGCACGTCCTCTTTACAAAATACCGGTGGCACGAGCTTAAATTCACCAGGGACGACTAAATTCTGGTTTGTATCTCCTATGTCTCCGCTTACCTGATTTCTATTTTCGGCTTTGGATTTCAACCGTAACATGAACGGATCCTCCGCGTCTCCTTTCGGCGGCCGAATTGCATCCTCGTTCACCATGAACTCTTTCTCGTCCTCAACTCGACTGCTTTTTATTCTATGCATGCTCTGATCGCTCGCGAATATCCGTTTCCTCGTTTTCATCTTCTTTTTCAACTCCTCTTCCTCTTCTCGTTCCGTGAGCGTCGAGCAATACTGAAAATCCGCGAGACCGCGAAACTCGATTTGTTTCGTGCAACGAGCAAATGCTTCCACTTGCACGTTATTGCTATTGTTCTTTCTACTGCTATTGTTCTTACCATTAGGAGGAGAAGAAGAAGAAGAAGATTTAAACACTCTTAAAACGAGCGTTTTCGCGTCCAACTTCTCGCCGTATATCGGCAGCGCCAACTCGTCCTTCTCCCGAAACTTCATCTCCAACGCTTTCGTTCCCGAAGACACGAGAAGTTCTTCCCCTCCTCCTCCTCTCGACGACGATAAGAGTCCGTGATGATTTTCCTCCCCTTTTTCGCCGTCTACATTCATCTTCGCCGACCTCGTCGTCGTGCTAACTGTATTATTCGTCGCCGTGCTCGCCGTCTCTCCCTTCCCTATCGCGCACGCTTTCATCAACTTCCCCTTCCCCCCAAACTTCTCGACGATTTCCGGAACGTGGTTCATGCAATCGTACCCCGGGTAGACGATAGCGACGACTCGTTTATTCGGAACAGTCACCGTGAATCCGTTCTGTTGTTGTTGTTGTTGATGTTTCGAATTCGCTCGACAACTAGAACCGGTCGGATTCGTTTTGTGTTCTTCTCTTGAAACTTTCCCATCATCTCCGACGCACGTCTTCTCGTTTCTTTCCGTCGTCGTCTCTTCCTCTCCTTTCGACATCACGCCGCCGCCGCGCGAAGGAGAAGGAGAAGGAGAAGGAGAGCGTCCTCGACGTCCGCTTCTCCGAGAAGCGCTTCTCATTTTTTTTTGTCGTGAGTTTTTGTGTTTTTCCTTTTTTTCGTCCAAATTGTCGCTTCACTCATCACGAACACTTGTTTCTTGCCTTTGTGCACGATGCCGGGTGCTGTCGCGTCGTCGACGACATTGTCATTGTATTTGTCGTCCGTGACTGACGCCGCGATGTCCAAAATAGAGCGAGTCACGGGCACGTCGGACGTTAAGATCAACGCGTGCGCGCTTTTATTGTGCGTCTTGGTCGTCGGGTTGGTCGCTTTGAAACTTTCCAAGAGGCTGATGATGATGAAGAAGAAGAAGACGGAGGGAGAGAATAACGGGGAAAGTTCCGACTCCGACGACGACGAAGAAGAGGAGGAAGACGAAGAAGAAGAGAAAGGAACGCCGACGAAAATATCCAACTTGGACGATTTAAACGCCATCAAACGCGCGTACGAGGAACTCTTTTGCGACGGTTTATTACAGACGGAGAGGATTAAAGAAACGCACTTCGTGTCAAACATGAAAATACTCATAGGCAGCGTGGCGTGCGCGTTCGCGTTCGTGGCGCAGTTTTATCCGATGTACTTGAAGAAAAAAGATGGCGGAAAGTACGACGTGAAGTTTCACGAGGATTCATTCTTGCAACAGTTGACGTTTTTGTGCGTGTGTGGGTACGTGATTACGAATTCGATTTTAACCGCGTTCGTTCTGTTTTGCGAGCGAGGGGTCTTGTTTTGGGGGGAGTACTACGAAGAAGAAGATGAAGAAGAAGGAGAAGGAAAAGGGAAGGACGATACGAAAAAGAAGAAGAGTAGCGATAATAGTACGGACGCAAAGTTAGTAGGGCACAAAGTCTGCGCGAGAATACACCACATGCGATTTTCGCCAAACTTGACGCTTGAGCTCGTCTCTCGGGAACTGTTGTCAAACGGCGTGGTGAAGAAGATGGATAAAGAAAAGAAAGTGAAGACTAAAGACGGAAAAGTGATTTTACCGACCTGTAGTGGGAGAGTGATGAAAGTAGTGAACGTCGCAGAGTATGTGTATACGGACGGTGTCTTCGCGGAGAGTTCGTATTTGGACATGGTCGAGCAGTTTGTTATCGAGTACGAGCAATCGTTGGAGAAGAAGGACAAGTGATAGAAGAGAGAGAGAGAGAGTTTGTTATTTAGTTTTGAATTAGATCTAATGATACAGCTAAAAACCGTATAAATAAATATAACACGCGTGCAATAATAAATGCTGCTCACTACAAAACGCTGTTGCTGTT
>Ga0255751_10005853_pt1 | contig 10908 bp, 10 predicted proteins | sample 071ome_20_FD_179951 | JGI IMG/M metagenome (GOLD analysis project Ga0255751, IMG submission 179951) | Coastal salt marsh microbial communities from the Groves Creek Marsh, Skidaway Island, Georgia - 071412BT metaG (version 2) | ecosystem: Environmental > Aquatic > Marine > Intertidal zone >...
TGATAAATTTGTTTCTCAGGGAGGTGCTCAGGTTTTTTGTGCAGGCAGTGGCCTAATACATTCTGAGATGCCAGCAAATAAAGGCACTACTAGCGGTATTCAACTCTGGATAAATTTGGCAAAAAAAGAAAAAGGGATAAGTCCTACTTATCAGTTTTTTGAAAAAGAGGATTTGCCAAGTTACATAGAGAATGGTGTAGAGGTCACGGATATCGTTGGATCAAACTCTCCTGTTTTTCTAAATACTGAGATTTCCTATCAGCACCTTAAGTTTAGTAATGATGCACAAAAACCAATCACGATCCAGAAAGATTCAAACGCAATAATATATATTGTCTCAGGTGAATTTCAAATTAATAATCAACAAACCCTAGCGGGAGAATCATTACTTATTTCTTCACAAGAAGCGAGCCAACTAGATATTACTGCAAAAATTACTGGAAGCATTGTAGTTTGTTCTGGTATGCCCCACAAAGAGCTAATCTACCAGCATGGACCCTATGTAGATTAATTCTTGTAACAAACATTTGCAGCACTATCTGACAAACTCCCCTCACTCCTAAAGTTGTTATACAAAGAATGATGGGAGTTTTGAATTAAACTGCCAACAGATGCCATAGTCCATTTGTGACCAAAGTCATATCTTCTAGCTGTTACCCAGCTCCCTCCGTCATGCCTATTTGTAAATTGAATCCTAAAGGTTTTTTTACCACTTGTTTTGATAGTCCCCCTAGGTATTAAATCTTGGCACCTACTTTTGGTATTGTGGTTCCCTCGTTCTGACCACCCATATAAAGACCACCCCTCGCCACATACATTATCGAAGTTATTTCTATTAATGACAGATTCAGGATAGGTAACTAATTTGCAACTGCCAGTGGGATCAATATTTTTTGAGGCCTCATTTTCATCAACTCCTGAGCAAACATTAAAGCGACCATCCTCACCACTATCATTAGGGTCATTATCACAATCATCATGGATAAAATCCCCATCAATATCCCTCCAACCAGGATCATCGACCCAAATATTAAGCGCTATCAGCTCTTGATTTGCATTTATACCTTGATTTCCTGCCCCAGGAATTTGATCATCAAAAATATTCTCACCATCAATTGATAAACCAAGTGATTTTGAAAAGGTTGTTGGGCTAACTATCAGAGTTAGAAAACAAAAGAAGCATGTTAGTGTTCTTTTCATAGTAATTTTTACCATGTTTTTGGGCAGTTTTCAATTGGATTAAATTCACAGGGCTCCTCAAAGCAGACACAGAATCTTAATAAATTGGTACTACTAATTTTTTGAGTAGGATCACTACAATAAATCATTATTTCACCAATTCTTGGGTCCTGATCACCTAGTGAAGGGCCATATATAGCTATTTGATTTGAAGTATCAAAATAATTTTTATATAGATTGTTTGCACCCCTAACTGCTGCAATAGCATGATCAAGACATTTTCCATTGCCTTGAAGACCAGGAGACGCTTCTGAGAAGGCACTGAGTTTCATATTAGCGGATTTGACATCGGCTCTCACTGCTTTAACAAAATTTCTGAGCTCATCTTGTTTTAGACTTTGCTTAGTGCTTTTGACATAATATCCATATCCAATTGTGCCGCTAGCTACAAGAATTCCTATAATAGTAAAAGTTACCAATAACTCTATTAAACTGAAACCATATTGCTGGATAGGTTTTTGCATTTAAAGTGATTTCATTGTTGAATGACGATTTAATCTTACTACAAAAATTAAACATCATAATTGAAAATACTCAAATTGGTATAATCGATTTTAGAAACCTTCTTTTTTATTATATTGGAGCTAATTATGTCTTTTATTGGTCAAGAAATTCATAATTTTGCAACTGAAATATTTCCATTTAATAGAAGCCTGACAGGAGAAGGGGTTAGAGATACACTTCTCAAAATACAAACACAAATAACAGATTTAAAGATTGATCATTACCCTTCAGGTAAAGAAGTTTTTGATTGGGTTGTTCCTAAGGAATGGAAAGTTTCTGAAGCATTTATAATTTCACCTGAAGGGAAGAAAATATGTAATTTTTCAGACAATAATCTACATCTTGTTGGTTATAGTGTTCCATACAGAGGCAAGTTATCTTTAAATGATCTACAGCCATATTTGTACTCAATACCTGATCAACCAGATGCAATACCCTATATAACTTCCTACTATGAACCAAGATGGGGGTTCTGTTTAACGCATAACCAAAGGGTTGAGTTAAGTGATGGTGTTTATGAAATAGTTGTTGATACCTCTCTTTTTGATGGGGTTATGAATTTTGGAGAGCTGCTTATACCTGGAAAATCAGAAAAAGAAATCTTTCTTTCAACTTATATTTGTCATCCTTCAATGGCAAATAATGAAATTTCTGGTCCGTCAGTTACAACTTTTCTGTCTAAGTGGATCAAAAGCAAAAAAAATAGAGAATATTCATATAGAATAATATTTATTCCAGAAACAATAGGATCTATATCATACATCGCCCATAATTTAAAGACCTTGAAAGAAAAAGTTTTCGCTGGTTTTAATATCACATGTATTGGGGATGACAGATGCTATTCTTTTCTACCATCAAGAGATGGTAATACAATCTCGGATGTTGTTGCTAAACATATTTTGAAGCATACTGATAAAGAATTTCTTCAATACAGTTGGCTTGACCGTGGAAGTGATGAGAGACAATACTGCTCTCCCGGAGTTGATTTACCAATTTCCTCAATTATGAGATCAAAATATGGCGAATATCCAGAGTACCACACTTCATTAGATAATTTAATTTCTGTTGTGACCCCTGAAGGCTTAAATGGAGGTTATTGGGCAATAAGAAATTCTATCGAAGCTTTGGAAAATAACTCAATATATAAGGTGAAAATGTTTTGTGAGCCACAACTGGGAAAGAGGGGTTTGTATCCTACTTTATCAAATAAAAGAGACTATAAAACAACAAGAACTTTAACAAACTTTATAAGCTATTGTAATTCTAAGAATACTTTAATTGACATTGCAGAAATCATTGGTGTGCCTGTTTGGGAACTTTACGATATTTCGAAGAATTTAGAAGTTAATGGAATTATAGAGAAATGTTAAAAAAGACTTAATTTATGCCTGAAGTAGAATATAAAAAAAGAATCGATGCAAAGAGTCTCCTAGTTTTCAGTATTTCTGATATTGGATTTGACTTTTGCCGAATAATTCAAAATTCAGATCATTATTGGGATAATATTGTTCTCTTTACCTCAAACAAGGTTTATAAATCTAAAGAAATCACTTCAATAAAAGTTGTAATTGTCGAGGAGTTTAAATTTAAAAAAGGCTCAAACTTATCCCATTTAATTTCGAATGAAGTTCAGAAATATTCTGATCCTTTTGGGTTTGTGATTGGCTGGCCTTTAAAATTCACATCTGAATTAATTAACCATTTTGATGGGAATTTATTTAATTATCACGCAGGTGATTTGCCAGAATATAGAGGTGCAGGTGGTTTTAGCTGGCAAGTTCTTACTAATCAGAATTTCCTTAAAGGTTTTATTCATGAGTTAAGAGAAGATATTGACTCAGGGCCAATTCTACTAGAGGAGACAAAACTGTTAAGCACTGAAAAACCACTTTATCCTATTGACTTCATTAATGCATTTGTTGTGCTAAGGGAAAAATTATGCATTAAGTTCACTAATATACTTAAAGAGAAGTTTATTAAATTTGACTCTGTGGACCAGGCTGAGAAATACTCTACTTATTTTCCAAGACTCTCCACTGAGCGAAATGGATTCATTGATTTCTCATGGTCTGTTTCAGAGGCTGATAGGTTTATAAGGGCGTTTGGCAATCCTTATATTGGTGCTGCCTTTAGGTATAAAGATCAGCTATTTAGATGCAGAGTTGTTTCGCATGTGGAGTTCAAAAAACTACACCCATATATTGGGGGTTTGATTATAAGAAAGAGCAGCGATACTTTATATATCGCCTTTCATGACGGCATTATTGGGATTGCTCAAATATTCTTCGAAGAAAAGGAAGTGGATACAAGTACCTTCACATTGGGTTCAAGAGTTTATAATGATTTTTCAGATCTAGATAATTCAAAAAAATACAGACCTTGGCCAGAAAATCCTTTTATTTAGTTTGGTGGAGGGACAGGGATTCGAACCCTGGAAGGGGGTTAACCCTTGCCGGTTTTCAAGACCGGTGCATTCAACCGCTCTGCCATCCCTCCGAAGCGACATATGATACAGTTTCTTAGGTTGTTAGTAAATAGTAAATCAAATAACTAGAAAAAAGCGTATTAAATAAGTATAATTACAAACTTTTTGAAATATTAGAGAATTCAAACATGTCTAAGGTTTGTCAAGTTACTGGAAAGCGTCCCATCAGTGGTAATAACGTTTCTCATGCACATAACAAAACGCGTCGTCGTTTCTATCCTAATCTTCATACCCACAGATTTTGGGTTGAAAGAGAAAATCGTTTTGTCAAACTTAGACTTTCAGCTAAGGGTCTAAGGGTTGTCGACAAAAAAGGCATCGATGCAGTTTTAACTGAAATCCGTGCACGTGGTGAAAAAATATAGGATTATATTATGAGAGATAAAATTAAATTAGTTTCATCAGAAGGCACCGGGCATTATTATACCACTACAAAAAATAAAAGACTTCACCCGGAGAAAATGGAAGTTAAAAAGTTTGATCCAGTGGTAAGAAAACACGTCATGTATAAAGAGTCAAAAATTAAATAATTATCTTTTTTGAAATTTAACAAAGGCGCTTTAAGCGCCTTTTTTGTTATCCCAAGATTGTCTCAAGTGGAACATTTTTTAGTTCATTTTTGTAGTCTTCTAATTGATGGAAATTTAGATACTGATAAACACTTGATTCATTTGATTTTACTTCCTGCATTGCCTCAAGATACTCTTCCATGGTAGGAATATATCCAAGTTTTGCGGAAACTGCTGCAATTTCAGCTGAAGCGAGATATACATTAGCACCATCTCCAAGTCTATTGGGAAAGTTTCTAGTAGATGTAGAAACAACTGTTGATCCTTCTGTCACTCTAGCTTGATTTCCCATACACAGAGAACATCCAGGTAACTCAGTATGTTCAGTAAGACGGTTAAAGACATCATAACTACCTTCTTTTTTGAGTTGAGATTCATCCATTCTTGTAGGTGGCGCAACCCAAAGCTCAGTGCCTAACTTATCTTTGTTATTTAATAATCTTGCAGCAGCTCTAAAGTGACCGATATTAGTCATACATGATCCAATAAAGACCTCATCAATCTTTTGTTTTGCAACATCTGAGAGGGTTTTCACATCATCTGGATCATTAGGGCATGCTAAGATCGGCTCTTTGATATCACTCATATTGATCTCAATTACAGCTGCATATTCACAGTCTTTATCAGCCTCGAGGAGCTCGGGTTTATCAAGCCATTTTTGCATGGATTTAATTCTCCTAGCAATGGTCTTTTTATCACCATAACCATCGTTAATCATTGAGGCAAGGAGTACAATATTTGATTGTAAATACTCTTCAACTGGTTCTTTATTCAATTTGATAGTACAACCATTAGCAGATCTCTCTGCACTGGCATCAGCCAACTCAAAGGCTTGTTCAACCTTAAGATCTTCCAAGCCCTCGATTTCTAAAATTCTTCCTGAGAAGATATTTTTCTTGCCAGACTTTTCAACTGTCAAATGACCCTCTTTGATTGCAAAGAATGGAATTGCATTCACAAGGTCCCTTAGCGTAATACCAGGCTGCATTTCTCCTTTGAATCTAACCAATACCGATTCAGGCATATCTAATGGCATGACACCAATTGAGGCGGCAAATGCAACCAATCCCGAACCTGCTGGGAAGCTTATACCCAATGGAAATCTAGTATGAGAGTCACCGCCAGTACCAACGGTATCAGGTAATAGCATTCTGTTTATCCATGAGTGGATCACTCCATCTCCAGGCTTGAGAGAAACACCACCACGAGATTGCATAAAGTCAGGCAATGAATGCTGCAATTCTACATCTACTGGTTTTGGATAAGCCGCAGTATGACAGAAGCTTTGCATTACAAGATCTGCAGAGAAACCTAAACAAGCTAGCTCTTTAAGTTCATCCCTTGTCATAGCGCCAGTAGTATCCTGTGATCCAACAGTAGTCATTAAAGGTTCGCAATAAGTTCCTGGTCTAACGCCGTCAACCCCACAGGCTTTTCCAACCATCTTTTGAGCTAATGTATAACCAATTTTTGATTCTTCCTTGTCACCAGGTCGAATAAATTTATCACTTGGTTCTTGACCTAATTGTATTCTGGTTTTATCAGTTAGGCCCCTACCAATAATCAGTGCAATCCTGCCACCAGCCTGAACTTCATCACTCATTGTAATGGGCGCAAGATTAAAACTTGAGACTACTTCATTATCTTGATTAATGATTTTTCCCTCATAGGGAAGAATAGTAATTTCATCACCCATATTCAATTTTGAAACATCACATTCAATAGGAAGCGCACCAGAATCCTCTGCAGTATTAAAGAATATGGGTGCGATTTTTCCACCAAGAATCACACCACCAGATCTTTTATTGGGGACATAATTAATATCATTACCCATGTGCCAGAGCACTGAGTTAATAGCAGACTTTCTTGATGAACCCGTTCCAACAACATCTCCAACAAAAGCTAAAGGCAGTCCTTTCTTCTTGAGCTCTTCAATTTTTTCCAGAGGCTTATCCATCTTCTTAACGAGCATGGATTTTGCATGAACAGGAATATCAGGTCTTGACCAAGCTTCAGTAGCAGGAGATAAATCATCAGTGTTAGTTTCGCCAGGAACTCTAAAAACAGTTAGCTTAATTTCTTTGGGTAGTGGCTCTTTCGAAGTAAACCACGTGGCATTAGACCAGTTATCAACCACTTTTTTAGCATACTCATTGGTTGATGATTTATCCAAGACTAACTGATATGCATCATATATTAATAGTGTATTTGAGAGTGCATTGCATGCTATCTCAGCAGTATCCTCATTATCCAAGAGTCCAATCAATGGCTCAATATTGTATCCACCAAGCATCGTTCCTAAAAGAAAAGTCGCCTGTTTCTTGTCAATGGCTGAACACTCTTGCTTGCCCGTAGCAACGGAATTTAAAAAAGAAGCTTTTACATAAGCAGCCTCATCCACCCCAGGTGGTACGCGGTGTGTTAATAGGTCTAAGTAAAATGAATCATCATCTCCATCTATTAAGTGATCAATCACTGCTTTGGTTTGTTGGGCATTTAATGCTAGCGGAGGAAGTCCTTCAGAGTTTCTTTCTTCAACGTGTTTTAGGTATTCGTTTTTCATAATTGTCAACAATATTAGAATTTATAAGTATATTTTAATGAAAATAGAGATACTAATGAAGTAAATTGTCAACAATTTATACTTATCGAATCCATATTTTTATTTTTTAAGGGTTTATCTAAAAATCAATTGTATTCAATAGTAGAAAAAATCGAACAGATAACTTTATAATGAATTTTTTTGTCAATTATACATTCATGGAACTTAATGAACTTTCTGCAATTTCTCCAATAGACGGCAGATATCGTTCAAAAACATCTCAACTTGATACAATTTTTTCTGAATTTGGCCTAATTAAGTATCGAGTGATAATCGAAGTAGAGTGGTTAAAGGCTATGTCACTTAACGCTGGCATTACAGAAGTTCCTGAGTTTTCAAAATCTGCTCTTAGTCATTTAGATAATTTAATAAAAGATTTTTCTATTGAAAATGCTCAAAAAGTTAAAGAGATTGAGAAGACTACCAATCACGATGTAAAAGCTGTCGAATATTTTTTAAAAGAGTCGGTAGGCTCAAATTCTGAGTTAAATGCTGTAAGTGAGTTTCTTCATTTCGCCTGTACAAGCGAGGATATAAATAATTTATCTCATGCCTTAATGCTTCAAGATGGGAGAGGTATTTTATTGGATGAAATGCAGGGGGTGATCAACGCAATTCTTCAGATTGCAAAAGATAATGCTAATCTTCCTATGCTTTCTAGAACGCATGGTCAGACAGCTTCTCCTACCACCTTGGGTAAGGAGATGGCCAATGTTGTGGATAGACTAAGAAGACAAAAGGAAATCTTCGAGTCGCTTGACATCAGAGCAAAATTTAATGGCGCTGTTGGAAACTTTAATGCACATTTCAGTGCTTATCCTGATTTGGATTGGGAGGATTTTTCAAAGAGTTTTATTGAAAGTATTGGCGTCACTTATTCTCCATTCACAACACAAATCGAACCCCATGATTACATTGCAGAATACTTTCATGCAATCAGTCGTTTCAATACCATATTGATTGATTTCGCAAGAGACATCTGGTCTTATATTTCTAATGCTTATTTCAAACAAAAGACTATCGCAGGTGAGGTTGGCTCTTCAACCATGCCCCATAAAGTTAACCCCATTGATTTTGAGAATGCTGAAGGAAATCTAGGATTATCAATTGCAATCGGGTCTCATCTAGCAGATAAACTACCCATCTCAAGATGGCAAAGAGATCTCTCAGACTCCACCGTATTGAGAAATCTTGGTTTGAGTTGTGCCTATTCATTAATTGCATATTCATCCCTTCAAAGAGGCATAGGCAAACTCGAGGTCAATAATGAGAAGATTAGCCAGGATCTAGATAATGCTTGGGAGGTTTTGGCCGAACCAATTCAAACTGTTATGAGAAGATACGGTATTGAAAACCCTTATGAAAAACTTAAGTCTCTGACTCGTGGACAGGAAATTAATCAACACCTGATCCAAGAATTTGTTGCTGACTTAGATATCCCAATAGAGGCAAAAGACTATCTAATGCAACTTACCCCTTCAAGCTACATAGGCATTGCTAATAAGTTAGTTGATAAAATCTGATTGTTTATAAAATCTGTAAATTAATACAGCAATATAAGTCGATATAACTCCTATTGTATTTGCCAAAAAATCCAGCCACTCGCCATAACGATTTACGTATGGTTGGATAATTTCAATCAAGCCACCATAAATAATTAATAAGAACAGATACAATAATAAATTTCTTGGATTTGCTAGAACCACTGGTGTTGCAAGAACGGAGTAAGCAATTAAATGATGGGTTTTATCACTGCCCGGAACTTCAGGTAAAACAGGGAATGGGAATAGACTTAAAATTGTTATTATGGACAGTAAAAATAAAGTAAACAACTTCCAGTTATTTTTTACATTATTGACAAGAACTTCGATCATTCAATAAAGTTTAAAAATTAGCACTATGATTAATAGATATTATACGAATAAAAATCAAAGCGGGGCAGTGCTACTTGTTTTCCTGGGGGTGATGGTTGCAATTATGTCTGCGGTAACTATACTCCAAGAGAACTTTTCTATTAATAATGAGTCTTCATATTCTGAAGTCATAATGACTCAGTTAAAGGCTACTTCAGAAAGTGCTATAAATCTTAAACGAGAAAAGCTCCATAACTTAATAATTAATAATGGAGTCACTCCCAATATAGATTTCAATCTTGCAGGACAAAATTGGGGACTAGTTCAATGCTTAATTAGACTTAATGCTTCTGAAAATAAAATATATTCAGGCGAAGGAATTCTGCCTGAATTGAATATTCAATTTACAGAAAAACCCAAAACCTATTTCACTTCCGCTGTAATTTTTTCCCAGGGTGGCGGATATAAAATAGTCGCTTGCTCTTTCAACACTGATGATATTGAATCCAGTGATAGAATGTCTGGACATATACAAAAAGTAATTCCTTTTCCTGCAGATGAACCAACTGAACTTAAGTCCATCAGTTGGCAGGAGTTTTAACCCACCAGATCGCCAGCAGAAAATATAGGAAGATATAAGGCCACTACTAAGGATCCAATTAAACCCCCAACAACTACAATCATCAGTGGTTCAATAACTGTAGATAGACCATCTACCACAACATCAAATTCTTCTTCATAAAATTTAGAAAGGGACTCTAACATTTCATCAATATTTCCAGATTGCTCTCCAACGGTAATGAATTGCGAGACCTCTACCGGGAATACTCTCTCGTTTCCAAACATCTCGGATATGGTTCTTCCATCATACAACCCTTCTTTGATTCTATCCATGGCCTCAATGAAAAGACGATTTTTTGTAGTACTCCTTGAAATCTCTAATACCTCAACTATGCTTACTCCTGCAGTGGCAAGATTTGCCATCAATAAGGAAATTCTGGCGACGATACCCTTCATAGCGATACCGCCAAATAGTGGTAGTTTTAATAACAACCCATCCATAGCTTTAGAAAATGGATAAACCTTCTTTTTAAGTAGTTTAAAAATAACAAAAAAGGAAATGATGCTACCAATAATCATTAAGGCGTTAATAGGATCAAGGATAAAACGACTTGCCCCAACAATAGATTGTGTAGGGCCAGGCAATTCAACTCCTAAATTGGCATACATTTTTTCAAAGGTTGGTACAACATTAGTTAGCATAAAGACAGTAATGCCAAGAGCAACAACAATCAATGTTACTGGATAAAACAGAGCCTTTTTGATACCAGCTACAATCTTATGTCTTTTTTCCAGCATGGTTGCTAAGCGATCTAAAAATTTATCAAGTTCACCGGTAGCTTCACCTGCTGCAAGCATGTTTATATAAATATTGTCAAATGCCTTGGGGTGTTTTCTGAAAGCATCAACTAAGTTCATACCCTGATTAAGGTCATCGAGAATATCTTCTTGCATTCTCTTAAAGACAGGATTTTTAGTTTGCTTACTGACCATTTCAAGAGTATCAATCAGTCCTAATCCAGACCTAACCATCGTAGCAATTTTTTTTGTGAATTGCATCAAGTCTGTGTGCGTGACCTTACCAAATGGACCAAA
>Ga0255751_10005854_pt1 | contig 10906 bp, 6 predicted proteins | sample 071ome_20_FD_179951 | JGI IMG/M metagenome (GOLD analysis project Ga0255751, IMG submission 179951) | Coastal salt marsh microbial communities from the Groves Creek Marsh, Skidaway Island, Georgia - 071412BT metaG (version 2) | ecosystem: Environmental > Aquatic > Marine > Intertidal zone > Salt...
CTTAGTTATAAATTTAATAAACGTACACGCCAGCGTGAAGAAGAAGTTGATAACGACAAGTTTTTGGAGCACTATGCAGAAAAAGCAATCGTTGGATGGAAAGGGCTTAAAGCAAAGCACCTTCCTATTCTTCTTCCTGTTGATATTTCTTCAATGGACGCTAATGAAAATATCGATTATAGTGAAGAAGAAGCTGTAGAACTATTGAAATCATCTACTGTATTTGATCAATTTGTTACAGATGCGATGAATGATTTTGAACAGTTTTCAAAACAAAAAGCTGAGACAGACGCAAAAAACTAACCGAATACCTTCGTAACTCACTTTTTGGCGGAGGTATTAGTGCAGATCAATACTTTGAGATGTGTGAGCAAATGGGGTGGGAGCCTCGTGAAGAAGATATTCCTATCGATCCTTCTACCTTATCTCTGGAAGCTCAACAAGCTTTATTAGTTTTAAACGCTTTACCTGATAAATGGGAAGGTATGAGCGGTACTTGGATGGGTAAAGATTATGCTGGTTTAGAGGCAATCTTTAACATTTACGAGATAGAAGACCGTCGAGCTGTATTTGAGTTATTACGTGCAGGTGAATCAGAAATGAGTAGTTACTATGCTCAAAAACGAAAAGAACAAGAATCACTTTCAAAAGCACAGAGAGGAAGATAAGTGGCTGGCAATAAAAGTACAATCGCTACTTTAAAAGGTAAAACTGAAGGTTTTGACAAGGTTCGTAAGGATCTTGATAATACTGGTAAAGCTACTCAACGCTTAGATCGTAATACTACGCGTTTAGGACAAACCTCTGCATCATCAGGCCGTCAGTTTGCTGCGCAAGCTAATGGTTTAGGCGGTCTTGTCGGAGCATATGCTGGTGCTGCCGCTAATATTTTTGCTATCACTGCTGCATTTACTGCTCTATCTCGCGCTGCTCGTGCGGAACAAACATTACAAGGTATTAGAACATTAGCTGCAGGAATTGGAGAGAGTGGTGATGCCATTCTTGCTAATCTTAATAAGATTACAAAAGGACAGCTTACTTTTGTAGAGGCAGCTCAAAATGCTAACTTAGCTCTTTCTTCTGGATTTAGTGGCGATCAAATTAATCGTTTAACAGATGTTTCGTTGAGAGCTTCTCGTGCTTTAGGTCGAGACCTAAATGATGCATTTGCTCGTTTAGTTCGAGGTGCTGCTAAACTAGAACCAGAACTACTAGACGAACTTGGTATTTTTGCTAGGATCGAACCTGCTGCTCAAGCATATGCTATTGCGAACGGTAAGATTGCTTCTTCCCTTTCACGTTTTGAAAAGCAACAAGCGTTTGTCAATGCTGTGATTACAGAAGGTGAGCGCAAGTTTAGAAATATTAATGTTACTATACCTACAGCAGCTGAACGAATTGAGCGTTTAGGTGCTACAATACAAAATCTCTTAGTAGATATTGGTGTATTTTTAGCACAATCTTTGGCTCCTCTTGCCGACTTTATTTCAAATAATATTGGTGCTGCGTTATCAACTTTAGGAGTGTTAGCTTCTACGGTAGCATCTCGTGGTATTGACGTATTAGCAGGTGCTCTGGGTAATGTGTCAGAAAAATTTGAAAACGCTGGTAAGCGCGTCGGAGCTTTTGTAACAAATTTAAGTGAGAATGCACGAGCTTCAAAAAGTTCTGCAACTGAAGCTTTAAAACTTATTAACGTTACTGGAACTGGTACCAGAGTTGAAAATGATAGATTATCAGCAATTCGTGCATCAGCTCAAGCCGGTACTTTATCAAATGCTCAAATTAAAGAGGCTATCCCTCTTTTAGAAAAACAAGCTCAAAATGCGCGTGCTACGATAGAAGCTACTGAAAAGGGTACAAAGGCTAATAATCTTGCTACTTCTTCCTTAGAAAAAAACACGGTGGCATTAGGTTCAGCAAAGAAAGCTGCAACAGGATTTTTTGCTGCAGTAGGCACGGGAGCTGAGGTTGCTGCAAGAAGAATTGGTTTTGTAGCTTCAGCAGTTACAGGGGCTGCAGCTTCAATTGTTGGTTTTGCTGGGCGACTTGTAACAATTATTTCAATCTTCACTATTTTAAGCTCTATCATAACCAATTTAACAGGTCAATCAAAAGAGTTTAATGCTTTTCTTGGAGATATTGCAGAAAAGTTTAGATCTTTAATTGGTTTTGATCCTAAGTTTAAACAATTTAAAGATACTATTGGAGTTTTTGCTGCTGAGTCTTTAGCAAATCTTGAAAAAGCTGATTCAGCGCTAAGAGATATAGATGAGTTTCAACTACAAGGCAAGTTTTTAGGCGTAACAGTTGAGTTTACTAAAACAAAAGAAGAGTTAGTTCAAGAGGTACAGTCAGCTGTAGCTGATGCTTTACAAGCAGCACAACAAACTGTTGAATCAACTGTAAAAGGTGCAGGTTTTGGGTTAGGTCTTGGGCTTTTTGTTCGCGCTGTTGTGGGAAGATTATTAGCGGGTGTTGGAGGACTTGTTGGATCTCTTGCTGGGCCTATTGGTACAGCTGCGGGTCTTGCTATAGGCACTGCTGCAGGATTAGCTCTTGAAAAAGTTTTTAGAACTTCAGTTCAAATTGACGAAGCTGAGGTAGATAGAATTAAGTCACAGTTTGCTTCTATTTTTAGAGATTTTGAGGGTGATGAAGAAGTACTCGCATCAGTAATTAAAAACTTAGAGGAGGGTACTTCGCAAGCTACTCTTCAAGGTCAATTGTACTTAAAAACTCAAGCAAAGATAGCAGCTGAATTATTAACTCAAGAAACAAGATTTTTGGCTATCAACACTTTAGCTCAACTTACTGGTCTTTCAGCCCTTCAGTTGTCAGATGCTTTAGGTGAAGCGAGTAAGAGTACGGATAATTTATTTACAACATTTAGTGAGTTACCACAACTTAGAATCTTTGATCCTGAGCTTGTTGCAAGAGATTTGGACAAAATAACTGATCTAATTCAGGATTTAGGTGACGAAAGTAAAGGGTTTCTTAACTCCTTAAATACAAAGATAGCACAGGCAGAACAAGGAACAAACTATGGATCAGCAGCTTCCAGAGCTGAAGATGAACAAAGATTAGCAACTTTTAACTCAATCTTAGAAGCTGATGTAAAGATAAGACAAGGATTCAATCAACAAAACTTTGAATTATTTAAGCAGTTTACCATTCTTGAACAAATAAATAGTGCTATCGTAAGCAACTTAGTATCTTTTAATGAGTTTGTAGACGTATTAAATCAGGGAACTAATTCAACTGATCAAATCACTTCTGGTATTCAAGCTTTAGAAAACTCTTTAGGCAGAACGACTACTCTACGAACGTCAGCTGAAAAACAACAAGAGTCTATAACAGCAGCATCTTTAAGCAATCTTGAAGAAATTGAAGTTCTCCAAGGTATATTAGCTGATCAGAAAAACAATCTACAACAGGCAGAAAGAGTCCAGCTTAAGCAACAAATTGAACGTTTATATCTTATCGATACAGAACTTGGTATACAAAGTGCAATTCTTAGAGCTACTTTAGATGGGATTGACGCTGAAATTGAAGCTACTAGGGAAAGATTGCGAAGTGCAAGAGAACTGTCTCAAACTCAAAGAGAGTTTTTAGAAATAAATGAGAAAATAAGAGAAACTTTTAGTGCAGAGATAAAAGCAGCAGAAAAATTAAACGGATTGTTCGATGAACAAGGTAACATCGCTAAAACAAATCTTCAATTTAGAGGTAATCAACTTCAAGATGTTTTTGATACATTCAAAGCTGGTCAAGGACTGTTAGCACAACAAAAAGAAATTAAAAATGTTTTACAAGAACAAGGTCTTACAACTACTCAGATTCAAAAAGTCTTAAGCCTTTCTTCCTCTGCAAAAGCTGATGAAAATGAAGAAGTTTTAAAAGGACTTGGTCTATCTGATGCACAACTTGATATAGTAAGAGAACAAATTAAGTTAACTGGTGATCAACAGACTCAGTTATTAGCAGTAACAAGTGCTCAACAAGCTATTGAAGGTTCTATCAAAAAAACTGTCCAAGAGTCAGAAAAGCTTAACAAGTCTTTAGAAAAAACTGCCCGTCAAATCTCAAATAAAGAAATAATTGCAGATTTACAAGCTTCAGTCAAGTTACAACAAGAACAAAACAAACTTGCTGATACACGGTTGAAGAATCTTCAAAAAGAACTATCATTTCAAGAACAGCTTTTACAAGCACAAGAAAAACTTGATGAGCAAGAATTTAAAAGAGCTGAAAGAAGAGCTAAGGAACAATTTGACTTATCTAAAGCACGACTTCAAACAGGTCTTCCTGGATTGATAACAGATCGACAACTTGCTCGACTTGAAATTGCTTTTGCAGAAGAGTCATTAGCACGTTTAAGAGAGTTTAATCAAAAGCAGATAGAGACTATTAATAAACAAGCAGATCTGGATAAAAAACAAGCTCAAGCAGACTTAGACATAACTTTAGGTAAGATTAATGGTGATCTTGCAGTATTACAAGAACAGTCAAAACTACAAGATACTCAGTTAAAACTTCAAGCTGATGAACAAAAAGCACAACTTGACTTATTACTTGAAAGAGCTCGTCTCTTAGACAGAGAACGTGAGATATTGGCTACTTTCATTGGTGAGTTTGCAGCTGTATCAAAAGGTCTTGATCCTACATCATCTCAAGGACAAGCTGTATCTGCTACAGCTCGCTCATCATTCTTGTCTACAGCTCCTGCTTCGGCTACAAAAGCTTTTGAAGCATCGATTGGTGTTTTAAGAGATAAAATCGATGAAAATACTAAAAAGCAGATTGAAGATGCTAATAAAATAAGATCAACAACTGTTGATAACTTAGCTGCACAGGCAGGAGCAGCTGTAGACTCTTATGATACTCAGTTAGAATTGATTAACCTTAAAAAACAAGCTGAGATTGATGCGATAAATGAAGTTCTTGAGTCCTCTAAGGCAAGCTTAGACAAACTAAAAGAAATTGCTGATATACAAAATAATGATGTGCTCCAAGGGCTTTCAAAAGGATTTGGTGCTGCTATTGATGAAATTGGTAGATCAATGGAAACTCTATTTGACTCTATTGCTGATGGAACTTTTAAGCTAAAAGATTTTAATGAAACATTTAGATCATTTGCATTTAATATATTAGAAGAGTTTAGAAAAGAACTTTTACGTGAAACGTTGATTAATCCTGCTGTTGACTTCTTAAAAGAATCAGCAGGTAGTTTCTTAAGTAATGCTTTTGGAATTAACATGGGCGGTATACAAAAAGGAGCTGACAATGCCAAAGTCATTGATGGAGCACTTTTAGTTACTACTGGTACAATAAGCAGTGTAGGCGGAATCGAAGATACTGTTCGAGCTCTTGATACCACTCAACAAACGCAAGCAGATGTGGCTAACAAAGCAGCTGAAGCTACTGAGCAACAAAAAGGATTTTTTGCAACTATCATTGATGGATTTAAAGCAGCTGGTACAGGGGTAGTGGACTTCTTTGGTTCTATCTTTAGTGCTCTAAGCGGTAGTGGTGGCGGAGGAGGTATATTTAGCTTCTTAGGTCAAGGTGGATTAAACTTTGGTCAACTGTTTGGCGGTCCTTCTAATGCGATGCTTGCAACAGGTGCCACAACTCACTCAGCTGCTCTACAAATGCAAGCTGATATTGCTTCTGGATCAGCTTATCTTGATCCAGGTTTATTTGCAGCAGGCGGTCTCGTAAAACGTTTTGCTGGCGGTGGTAATGTAAACTATCAGGACAGAGTTCCAGCCCTACTTCAGCCTGGTGAGTTTGTTATGAAAAAGTCAGCTGTTAAAGCAATGGGCGCTGATAACATGGCAATGATGAATGCAACAGGTAAAGGTGGTAATGTGGTAGTTAATATTAACAATCAAGGCACACCACAAGAAGCTCAAGCTTCACAACCAACCTTTGATGGAGAAAAATACGTGATTGATATTGTCACTCGCGATCTTAGAAATAACGGACCAATTCGTAAGTCCTTGAGAGGAGGAGCTGCTTAATGGCTACTTATCCCAGTGATGCAACCGCTCCTGTTACAGGATTTGGTGTTACAACAGAAATCACTTACACATCTACAAGCACAGAAACTTCTTTTAATCTTGCTGGTACAGTTAGCTATAGAGGCGAAATTTTAGCTATTTCAGACGGGGTGGTACAAGCTCCTTCTACCTATGCGGTTTCTAATGGAGGAGCTACTGTTACTTTTTCAACTGCTCCAAATGCTTCAAGCTTAACTCTAAAAACCATTGCAATCCCAGATCGTTACAAAGTTAGCAGACAAGAATTTGTTACAAGTAGTGCAGAATATTCTAATACTCTTGCTACTGTTATAAACGGTAATTCTTACGTAATTAATGCAGATCAAACTTCTTTTGCACTACCTGTTGGCTCTAACGCAGCTTCTGCAGAAGAGATCATGGTATTTTTATCAGGTGTTGCACAATCATCTAATGCTTTCACATATCCCTCTACAACATTAGGCACTCAAGGCATTGACATTGCAGATAATTCAGCAACAAAACTACTTACAAACTTTTATGATGCCTTAACAGATGAATCATACTCAGCTCATACTGTAACTTTTGTTGGTGGAACAGCAGCTTATGCAACTTATGGAGATGATAAGTTTATTACTCTTGATGGAACTAATGACTATCTTCAAATACCTGGACATGATGATTTTAATGTGAATGATCGATCATTTACATATGATACTTGGATTAGACCTGACATAGGAGCTACTTTAGCATCAAATCAAACTCTATTTGCTCGTCACGGAAGTGCTACTAATAACTATAATCTTCGTTTAGTCGGCGCAAACTCTAATGTAGGCTTTGTTATAAATCGGTCTGGAGGCATAACTGAACTATACGGTGGTAATGCTAATGGAGGCTCTAACTATCATGTAGCAGTATCCTACGATTCATCAACTCAAAACTTAAGATTATATGTTAACAATGTAAAAGTAGCACACACTCAGTATGTTGCTGAAACTGCGTCAAGTGGTAATGTGACAATTGGAGCTAACTCAAATATTACCTCTGTTGGTGAATATTTTAAAGGCAATGTGTCTTTTGCAAGAATGGTACATGCTCCAAGATATCGTTCAGATACTATAGTTCCTATTACATCTTCAAACGCTATTACCTTAGAATCAGGAGCTCCTCTTGGGGCAATTGATTCAGATGATCAACTTACAATCAGACTTTTTGGGGCTACTATTACTTCAGATGATAGATTTACTTCAATGGCAGACCGTAAGCCTGATAAAGGCTTTACATCACAAAGACAATTTGATTCAATAACTTTTACCTCACAAGCTGGCTATGAAAAACGCCGTTTAAAGTCTCGTCGTTCTAAAAGAGCCTATTCTCTTCAATATTCTAATATCACTGGAATTGAGAAAACAGCGATTGAAAACTTTTATCTCGCCAGAAGCGGAGAATTTGAAGCATTTAGTTTTGACTTGTCACATATCAATGAAAGTGGTACAATAACAGCAAGATTTGACGGACCGTTACAAGTTCAACAAATTCTTTCTACAGGTTCGCAACTCACTGAGAACTTTTATACTGTATCATTTAATATTTTAGAGACTTATGACTGATGACTGCTCGCAACTATGATGTAATCTTAACTGTTGATAATGCCGCAGGGTTTCAATCTACTAATGCCTTAGTAGGTAACACCACTGCTACAGTTGGCTATATTGCTAATGTCAATACAACAACCAATCAACTTAAAGTAAAACTTAACAATGTTTTACAAGAATTTTCTTCTACAGAAGTAGTTCATTCTAACACTATCTCAATTACAGGCACTTCCAACGGTCAACTAAACTCTTCTTCAATTCCTTTCCAAGCAAATACAATGAGTGGAAATGTAACCACTGCTATTGCTACTATATCTGCAATAGCTCCCAGCGCTTTTATTGCTGAAAAGAATGCTTTTACACAAAATCCTATTGTTCGTTTATACACAGTTTACTATCCAGGTGAGTGGTATCCTCCAAACTCAAACGGTAATCCTACAGGTCAAGGAGCTGGTAAAGCTTGGCCTAACGACTTTCCAATACGGTTTTCAGAGATAATTGGTGATTTAGTATCTGACCTTCAATACAATGTTATTTTTGACACACAAACCTACCTACCATTTCCATTAAACTCTACCGCAATTGATCAGTCCAGTGATGGTAAGATCAATGAGCTAACTCTTACTATGTTTAACTTTGACAATCTTATTACACGACTGGTAGAAGACCCATTTTTAGCAGGAAATAATACTTCAAACTCAGTACAGGCAACGGTAAATGGTGAGTTAGTTCATGGAATTGATCCTCGTACAGTACCAGGGACTACAACAAATGAAGATGGTTTGAATTATGATGAGGCAATTGTTGGAACTTATGGTAGAACTAATGCTTCTTTTACTTATGACCAAACTTTAGCTGTGGGGGGAACTTGGCAAGAACAAAAAATGGATACACGTGATCTATTAGGAGGTGTGGTAGAAATTAAAACAACTTTTGCTAACTTTTTAGATTATTGGCCTGAGTATTCTACTGTTCAATATATTAATGCTAATGTTCTTGAAGTTTATAATTCGATGCCTTATCGAGTAGGAGATAACGTAGTAGCAAAAGGTACTTCTACTGAAGCAACTATTCAATCGATTGAAGAAAACAGATTTTTATTTCTCTCTAATGCTTTAGATCCGAGCGTTACTATCGATACTCCAATCTATATTGTAAATGCTCAAGCTGATACAGAGTCTTATATTGAAGATAAGTTTAAAATTGATCAACTTGAGTCTTTAAATGATTCAGTAGCTTCTTTTGGTTTAGTTTCGTGGCTACAATACTTTAGGATTGTCACTCCAAAACGCAAATACTATAAAAACACCTGCCAATGGACATACAAAGGTGCTGAGTGTCAGTATCCAGGTCCAGGAGGTTTAGCTATTCCAGGAACTTCTTTAACTTCTAATGTAAACCCCATTGCTGCAAACAATCAAGTAGCTGCAGATTCAGCTGGAGATGTTTGTGGTAAGTCACTTCAAGCTTGTACCCTCCGTAATAATCAACAACATTTTGGAGGCTTCCCTGCCACAGGACGAACAATCCCACGCGAATAAAGATACTAAATGTATTTTACCATGGATTCATCAGTATGGAGATCTTTCAGGTCAGTATGGTCTGTGCTGCTTTACCTTAAATCATGACGGTAATCTATTTGGTAAAGGCTTATCTCCTTTAGCAGCTTTTAATTCAGAAGAAATTAAATCTGCAAGACTTGAAATGCTTAAGGGTAACCAGCCAAAAGCATGTAAAGTTTGTTATGACTGGGAAGAAGAAGAAATCGAAAGCCATCGCCAGAGAATGAATCAAAGATTTCAAAACTACTCTAAACTTTACAATACAACTCTTGAAGATGGAACTGTAAAAACACCGCCTGTCTATTTAGATTTTAGGTTTGGCAACTTGTGTAATTTTTCTTGTAGAATGTGTGGATCTTATGCTTCTTCTTCTTGGTCAAAAGAAGATAAGCATCACGGAACTCTTAAACAAGATGCTCCTAATTCTTATGATCCATGGACTGAAGATGAAAAATTCTGGAATGATATAGAGATGATAAAAACTCATATTAGAGTTTTATATTTTGCTGGGGGCGAACCTTTTGTACAAGAGGGACACTACAAGATGTTACAGTTTTTAGTCGATAATAATTGTAGTAAGAATATTGACTTATCCTATAATACTAATTTATCTTACAAAGGATCTTTTAAAGGTTATGATATAGAAAAACTTTGGTCTTCTTTTAAAAGTATTGACTTATGGCCGAGTATAGAAGGATTTGATGAAAAAGCAGAGTATGGTAGAAAAGGTCTTGATATAACATTATTTAAAAAAAATGCTGAAAGATTTTCTAAATATATTACTTCTTACTCTTTAGTGAGTAGTATTTACTCAATTACCAGTAATATAGAATTAATAAAATGGATTAAAATACATAAAAAATCTTTTAATATTACTAATTTAGTAAATCCTCCTTATCAATCTACTACAATATTACCGACTGATCTTAAAAAAGATATTATTCAAAAGTATCGATTACAAATTTTTGAAATTCAAGATTTAAGTGAGCATGAAACTAAAGATATTATTGGTTCTTTAAAATATATGAATTCAAGAGATGATTCTCATCTTCAAAAACGATTTAAACAGGTTAATACCAGAAGTGATTTATATAGGAATGAGTCTTTTGAAGCAACTTTTCCAGAGTTATCAGAATGGTACAAAAATATTTAGGTTTACGCCATATCTATGGCGATATAGACTGTATTGAACTTATAAAACACTTTTATAAAAATGAGTTAGATCTTGACTTTGAACTCCCAACTTATCCTAAATCAAGAGAGTGGATGAAGCATTTTACAACTGATCATGTTGACGGATGGGCTTCAAAGTGTGCTGTAAAAGTAAAATTGACAGAAGCAAAAAACTATGATGTAATAGCATTTAAGTCAGCTAAGTCAAATTTAGTAACACATTTTGCTTTATTTTTAGCACCAACACAAATGCTTCACATAGAGGAGGGGGGAGTCTCACGTGTTGAAACTTTATCTCAATATTGGGTAGAGCGAATACACTCCTTTTATCGCCATGAACAAATGGTATGATTCATACATAAACTTTCCTTATAGACATTTAGGTACAGATCCAGAAACTGGTATAGACTGTTTTAACCTTTGTCGATTAGCCTTTAAAAATGAACTTGGTATAGAAATACCTTTATCTACTGCTGATTTTTGTAAGATTGTAGATGAAGACTGGTATCAAAAAACTCATGATCAGTTTTTTGAAGATGGTGCCAGATTAAAA
>Ga0255751_10005855_pt1 | contig 10905 bp, 6 predicted proteins | sample 071ome_20_FD_179951 | JGI IMG/M metagenome (GOLD analysis project Ga0255751, IMG submission 179951) | Coastal salt marsh microbial communities from the Groves Creek Marsh, Skidaway Island, Georgia - 071412BT metaG (version 2) | ecosystem: Environmental > Aquatic > Marine > Intertidal zone > Salt...
CGGTGTGCCGCCGTCGTCGTCGTCGTCGGGCGTCGTCGTCGTCCATCGTGCGCACCCGGCGGCGGGTCGTTACTTTTCAAACTTTTCATAAACGGACCGGGTACCCGAGTTTATCGTAATTCGGACATTTATTGTATATTTGAGTCAGCAGTAAAGGTATGAAGTGTATCTCTGTCAAAGGTTCAAAAACGGAAGCCGTTTAGACGCTGACTCGTTCGCGGCACACCGCACCGCGCGTCGCGAGAGAGAGTCGGTAAAAGATGGATTCGTACCGCGCGAGATACATCGTTCCGGGCAAGTTTGCGCCGTTGAAACATTTCATGGTGCGTGTGCGATTTCGTGCGCGCGCGGTCGTGAGAATGAACGAATGAGTGAGTGATCGATTTTGCTGGGTTTTGACTGACGCGCGTTTGATTTTGATTGATTGTGTGTGCGTTTTAGGTTGGTGTGTTCGTCTTGGCGTTCGGTTTGGAGACGTATCATCATCACAAGTACCACTCGCACGGGGATGAGCACGGGCACGATGACGCTGCGGCGACGGAGAAGCCAACCGCGGCGGCGTCGGCGCGCGAGGTCGGGTCCCCGGCTTCGTTGGAGGCGGTGCATAGAGAGGTTTCCGAGCTTCAAGAACGCGTGAGAGAGATGCGGCGAAAGGTATTGGGCGACGCGTGAGATTTCCTCGGCGTTTTATAAACGACTGGGCGTCGCGTAGGCGGGATACTGGTCGGTTTAAACTTGTAACAATCGTGTGTAGTTTTGTTTGCTCTCGTCTTTGCGTTTGTCGCCGAGCGTTCTCGTTTGATCCCTCTCCTATTCTGTTTTTGGTTATTACACTGGTTTTGGAGGGATGCTCTGCCTGGCGTGGTTGAAATAGTACATCTAAAATGTGGCGGTACAAACAAAAAAACGTAGCCTCGTTTTGTAAGGCTACCGAGTGATATCAGTGATATCGACCGTTATCATTCGCGAATCGGTCATAAGTTGGAGTGACGTCGGCACTTTAAAGTTGCGTCGCTTGTTTGATATGGTTGGCGGCGGTGATCCGCATGTCGTCGAGCTCTCCGCGGACGTGCAAATCCGTCGAGGTGGAGTTGACTCGCTTGGCAGAGTTCATCGGAGGCGCGCTCACCGGCGTGTCGCTCCCATCCATCTCGTCTCTCTTCCTTCCGCGTTGAGCTTCAATGGACGGAACGTCACCATTCGTCGCCATCGCTCGTGCGTCTGAAATCGACCGTGGGCTCAGTGGTTCGTCGTCCCCGCTATCGCTATCGCTCGGAGACTTTGACGGTTCTTGCTGCTGCTTCCACGTGCCGCCGTCCATGGGCGCGGCGACCCAGTACTTTTGTCTCACCGTGTTGCGACCGGGATAAACGTTTGGAGTGATGATATCGTCCCCACCCTTGAGCCAACTCATACACATCACTAAACACTGTCTCGCCGTCGGGCGTTTACTCGGGTTTACTTCGGTCGCTAAGCGACCGAGCTCGCGAATAAATTCCACTTCAGACGCGTTGGACTTTCTCGTCTTTCTACGCAGTTGCTCCACGAGTTGAAAACACATCACCCCGTACCCGAAAATGTCCGAGCTCGTGTCGTACACCGTCCCATTCTCCACCTCGGGCGCTCGATATTTAGGCGGTCCAATCTTCGGCGTCAATCTCGGATTCACCTCCTCTCGTCCGCTCGTCCCGATGGCGCCCGGCAACGCGCGCGCCAATCCGAAATCCGTCAGCTTGGCTGTCCCATAATCCTCCGAAATCAGCACATTCCTCGCCTTGACGTCCCGATGCACGTGTCCACACGCGTGTATCCTCGTCAACGCCCTCGCGACGTCCGCCAAGACCTTGACTCGGTTCACTTCGTTCACCACCCTCTTGCTTCGCAACGAGTGCGGGACAAACTCCATGACCATGTGACAGTCACCATTCTCGATGAACGCTCCGTACACCCGCGTCACGTTCGGATGCGCGAACGCATTCAGATACCACAAGTCTCGTTTTAACCCCGCGACTCGGTCCGGTCGCGCGTTCGCCGTGACTTTCACCGCGACCGGTTCGCCCAGCAATTCCGCCGCGTACACCTTTCCGAAACTCCCGTCGCCAACCTGTTTCCACGTGGACGCGTCCGAGAGGTCCTCGGGGTCGAAACCCATCGGCCCGAGGTCACCGTCCGCCGCTCGGAGCGTGTGATCGGGCCCTCGCATGGCGTCTCGTTCGTCCGTCCGTCCGTCCGTTCGTTCGACGCGCGCGCGCGCGACGCGCACTCGCGACCGCCGAACGCGTCGCAATCGACGCGCAATCCGCCGATGATGATTGTAACAACCACCTGTCCGAACTCCAAAACTTTCGACTGTTCGTGTGAAAATATTTGCAGACTTGTTTGTTTCGCGTCTAATATGGAAGTTTCAGCGCACGGTCGATGGTAAAAAATCTGCGTGGAAAAAGTGCATTGGTGTTTGGTGCTTTTGTTTCTCGTTGTGTATGGGTATTTAGTATAGTAGTGAAAAGATCTCGCCTTTGCTCTCGCTTGTGCTTTACAACTCGTTCGCGCGTTCACTGTTTCACTCGTGCAACCGAGCGCGCGCGCGATATCTATGGATTCATCGTTCGCTCGCGCCCGTCCCCACGCCGCCAATGCCCGTTCAGACTTGCGGACGGGTTTGGACGACGTGGATTTGGCCGTCGCGAACGACGCCCTCGACGTCTTGCGGGGCGCCGAGGGCGCGTTCGATGGCGACGCCTGCGCGAGCGACGGCGTCGAGGACGGATGTCTGCGCGTCGCGGTCCCAGATGACGGGATCAGAGGCGTAGTCGGCGTGGTGACTTACCGGGGCGTGCATGGGGACGGATTCGTAGAGTCCGGCGCCGGCGTAACCTTCTAAATCTTCGCCGTTGGAATCCGAGCGAAAGATGAGCGTCTCGCACGGCACGCGAAGGACAGTGTTCTTCGACGGGTAGCCGTTAACCGTCGGGGCTGAGACGGATCCGTCGGTGTTTTTGACGACAGAGAAGCTGAGAGCGCGACCGGGGTAGTTGCCGACCAAGGTTTCTCCCAAGCCTTGCACGAGCTCGGCGTAGAGTTCGGCTTGGTCGTTGGTGCTCGGATTCACCGTGTGAATCACAAAGGCGTGATCGGCGTTGACGACTGGTTGGACGAGCACGGACATGCGCAGGTTTTTGTGGTCGAGACCTCTATTGCGCATGCTCACGTACGCTCGCTCGTTCCACTTCGAGGCCCACACGTCGCAGAGCGCCTTCCAGGCGAGGTCCCAACCGTCGTCGTCACTCGGCGGCGTCAAACCGCCGTCCCGCATGACGTCGGCGAGCTTTTGCAGCATGCCGGCGGGCGGGACGACGGAGCGCGCGCACGCGCGACACTGACGCAACGAAAGACTGAGCGATTCACCGCTCGAGTCGTCAATGGTCGCCAAAAGCTTGTCCATGTTCGCGGATGCCTTTGCGTTTTCAGGCGCCGCGAGGACGTGCTCAAAAGTTCCAAACGGAATCGCGATTGAACGCGGAAGCTGAATCCAATCCGGAATTCCCCCGTTTACCAACGAGTCTCGGAGAATCTTAGTATTCCTTGCCTTGGCACCGACAAGATTGGCGGTGAACGCATCCATGCCGATGGCGTACTCGCCCGCGAAATCGATCGCATCAATCTTCACATGACCGTTCATGTCCTCCTTGGCGCTCGCGTCGCCCTTCGTGGACAAGGATGCGAAATCAACCTCCTTGACTTCGACGCTCTCTTCCGGGGTGAGCGACAGAGCGACCGACTTTGAATTCATCCCCTTAAACTTATCCAAGATGGTGAGCTCGTAGCACGTGGCGAAAAGCACGCCGCCGTTTCGAGCTCGCACCGCGCTGTGCGAGAGCACGTCGACAGATGATCCAGTGAGCACGGCGACAGCTCCCGAAGGAATCTCCTCGTCGCCACCCACGTGGTCGCAGATAAGCACAGTAGGAACCTTAAAGGTGTCATTCATAACCTCGGTGAGCGTTTTCACGTGTAACACCTGACCCGCGCAATCAGCCGGCGAAATGATTTGCCAGTCGCCCATCTTTGCCTCACGGCGCAGATACGGATCCAGTCTCGTCAGCATCAGAGAGAGAGCGAATGCCGGACCGCCTCTGATGACTTCTTCGGAGAATAAATCAACCGTCCACGAATCACACTTGCACCGCTTGCCAATCGTCGTCGCCGCTGGCTGCATGCTGTTGGTGATATCCGTCGCGTGCTCGGTGACAGCGAGCCGAATGCGATCCACCGTCGCCTTGGCTCGAAGTGCCCAAGACGCGTCGCCACCTCGCTGCGCGTCGCGAACGCGACGGAGATTCATGAGACTATATAAAAGATCGTCATTTGTAGACGGAAGCGATAGGCAGAGATCTTCCAGCACCATATCGGTGAGTTTGAGTAATCCCTCCGTGTCTGTCACAGCTTCCGATCCACGCTGAATGGCGCGATTGCTCACTTCGGCGACGGAGAGATCGAGGTACAGCAAGTCCCGACACCACTGCGCATCCTTGGGATCAGCTAAGCCCGCGTCACGTAATCCATGCCTCGCCTCGAGACAGGCGTCGACGACGTCGAAGACGTTTCCGCTCGATTGCTGCTGCGCGACGAATTCAATCGCCGACTTGGTTTCGGCGGATAATCCGCGTTCGCACGCTCGGAAACTTTCAGACAAATCCGCGCCGCTATGTACCGACTTTAAAATCTTGAGATAATTTTCGAAATCCTTGATCAAATTATCCTTGATACCCGGGCGCCAGATGGGTTCGCTGCGCACGGGCCTCTCGAACGACTCGAGACGTTCCTTCGTCACACCACCATCCTCAAGCGTTCGCCAGTACGCGCCGATGTCGCCCTCTGCTCGAAGAAAGTTGAGATAGGCTTGGCAGATGATAATGTCGTCCGGCGTCGTGTTATTGTGCAACTTTTGATGCCATTCCTCCATCCAAATCCCCTTTACTTCCTTGATGTTATTGCGGTGCATGATGTTTAAGATTTCGTCCCGAATCTGTTGTCCTTGGCCACCCTCGCCGCCTTTACCGACGGTGCTCAACATTAACCGAGTCATGTCTCTCAAGTGCGGGTGAGAGACGTAAATATCAGAAATCATCTGCGTCAAACGAGACTGCGCGCTGGATAGTTCTCTCGGTTTGACGTTGTAGTTGCGCTGCCAGGTCAACTGACGAATCGAGCTGTACCTGAGCCAGACGAAAATCTTCGCCGCCGCTTCGACCGCCTTGGCGCTCGATTCGCCGCCGACGCAATACTTTTCTAAAAGCGAACGCGCGAGGTTGAAACGGTGCATGAGGGACCACCACGAATCCCCAGCCTCGGCGCGAGTGATGATTTCGACGAGTTCATCCGCCGTTTGCTCGCCCTGAGCGACGCGAATGCACGACGCGCGATAGTTTGCGTTTCCGTTGGACGTATCCTTGTACCACTGATTTCCGTCGGCGTTACGAAAGACAAATTGCAAACCCATGAGTTCATCGGCGCCTTCGCCCGGGAGCTCAAAGACGAGTCGTTGCATCAACGCGCACTCATCAAACATGTCGGCGTCGTCCATGGATGAGGACGAAGAGACGCGCTCGGTGGGGAAGCATCCCGTAAAGGTGTCCATGGACGTCTCGCAGCTCATGTGCGAAACCGCCTCGGTGCCGACGGGTCGAACCGTCTTGGGCGCGAGCACCCACTCACCCGGTTCTTCCTTGGCCACGCCCCAGTGACACACGAGCGGTTCGAGGGCATCAGTGGTCATGACGACTTGTCTCGACGTGACTTTGCGTCTCGGACCGCTCATCGCCTCTTCGTCTTGCCGAGAGCACTCAAAGACTTGCACCAAGAGTTGTCCGTCCGCCACCGGGTACAAGGTATCGCTGATGAGCACACGACCTTCCTCAGCGCCTTCCACGTCGCGCCAGCGTTCGAGTGTCGTGGGTTCGCGTGCCTTGGCTTCGGTGGACGCGATACCGCCCGTCGATAAGCCGCGAGGAAGGAGCGTTTTCAAATCGCGTCCGCGTCGAGTCGTCGCCGGCGGCGGCGCAGTCGCCTTCTCAACCACCTCGATGACAGGCTTCGGAGGAGAAACAACCACGTCTGACGCGCGCGTTTCAACACGCTCCGAAGTCGCTCCGTTCGACGCGCTCGTCGACGCCTTCTCACCGCCTCGTTTCTCCTCTTTCGTCTCCTGAAACTTTAACGCTCGCGGTTCGTCGTCTCCCTCCACCGGAGCTTGCCCGTAACGCCTTCGAATCTCATTCAGCGTCGTCCCGTTCGCCACCTCACGCTTCAAATCCAACGTCGCCAGTCTAAACTCTTCCTCCTGCCACTCCGTCGTCGTATCCTCGGGTTTCCCCGCTTCCTCCCAGCGCACGTACGCTCGAATCTGGCACAAGTCGCGCGGCACATCCACCGCCTCGAGCGCCTCCTCGCTCCACGTCGCCAGCTCCGTCTCGCGATCCGTCCCCATCGCGTTCCGCGACGGTATCGGCCGACGCGTCCCAACGCGTTTCGCACCGCGTAGGTGCGTCGTCGGTGCGCACGGCGCGCGTTGGGGTCGAACGCGCAAAGCCATCATAATCTCTGATTAAGATTAATCGAGTCAGTCAAGCAATCCAAAACCGCGTCCGTTTCGTCGTCGTCGCCCCCGGGTGGGTTCCCACCCGCGAAGTCTGCGCGCGAAGAAACTTTAGCCGCGTCCCGAACGGGCTCCGGCGTCGATACCCCCGGGCTCTGAGGCGCGCAGTGACGGCGCGTTCGCGAAGACGAAGCCCTGCACGCATCGCGTGTAGAAACAATTATGGATTTTGTTTGAATGCTGACGAGGACTGTATGCGTAAACAGTGGCAGTACTACCGTTATGTATCATCACCACACCCAACAGGTTGGCGGCGCCCTCGGACGCGTAACGGTCGAGCTTCGATCGGCGCCAGTGCGCGTCGACGCGACGCGACGCAGAGACGAACAGCGGCGGAACCGAAAGGAGAAAAATTCCACGATGAGCGCGCTGCCGACGTACACGATGGATGAAGTGCGAAAGCACGCATCGGCGAACGATTGCTGGATGGTAATCGATGACGGCGTGTACGACTTGACTAAATTCGCGGCGTTCCATCCCGGCGGGGCGTCGTTCATCATCGCCGGCGCCGGGCAGGACGCGACGGAGGCTTTTTATTCGTTGCACCGAAGCGAGGTTTTGCAAAAAACGGCGGGCAAGTACAGAATCGGGAGCTTGGCGGGGGCGAAACCGAGGGAGGATTCGGCGCCCGGGGCGCTCTCGGCGGTGCCGTACGGGGAGAATGCTGCGTTTCAGGGGGCGCCGAGTCCGTATTACGACGAGTCGCACGTGGCGTTTCGCAAGGCGGTTCGGGCGTTTTACGATGAACACGTTCGACCGGATATGGTGCAGAACGACATTGCGGGAAAGCCGCCGTCGAAGGAGTTGTTTGAAAAGCTGGGCGCCGCGGGGATGTTTGCGACGCGACTGCAACCGGGACCTTGGATGGCGGATTGCGTAAAAAATTGCGGAATGCAGCTTCCCGGTGGGTTGACGCCGGAAAAGTTTGATACTTTTCACGAGATGATCGCGCACGAGGAGCTCGGAAGGTTGGGCGTGCCGGGATATTGCGACGGTATCGGCGCGGGTTTCGTAATTGGCGTGCCGCCGGTGCTGATGTTCGCGCGTCCAGAGGTGAGAGCAAAAGTGGGTAGAGAGTGCATCATGGGGAAGAAAAGAATTTGTCTCGCCATTAGTGATCCGTTCGCTGGGAGCGACGTCGCGGCGGTGCAGTGTACGGCGACGAAAACGCCGGATGGTAAGTTTTACATTGTCAACGGCGTCAAAAAGTGGATCACGAACGGAACGTTTTGCGACTACTTCACCACGGCAGTTCGAACCGGTGGTAAGGGCTTCCAGGCGTTGTCATTGTTGCTCATCGAGAGAAGTGAAGGCGTGGAGACCAATCCAATCAAGACGGCTTACAGCCCGGCGGCGGGAACGTCGTACATCATCTTTGAAAACGTCAAGGTGCCTGTCGAAAACTTGCTCGGCAAGGAGGGCGATGGCTTCAAACTCATCATGCACAACTTTAACCACGAAAGATGGATGATTGTCGCGGGAACGAACGGCGCGATGCGAAACGTACTCAAGGAGTGCTACATGTTCGCGCAGCAGCGCAAGACGTTCGGTAAGAGATTGATAGAACAACCGGTGATTCGCAACAAGCTTGCCAGAATGACGTCTCAGCTCGAAGCCGTCGAGTGCTGGACCGAAGCCATCACCTACCAGATGGGCATCCTGAGCCACGCCGAACAGGCGGTCAGACTCGCGGGCCCGATCGCTTTGCTCAAGTTTTTATGCACCCGCGTCGCCAACTTTTTCGCCGACGAGAGCGCACAAATCTTTGGAGGACGCGGCATCACTCGCACGGGTATGGGACGAGTGGTCGAATCGTTCAACCGAGCCGCCAAATTTTCCGCCATCCTCGGCGGTTCGGAAGAGGTCATGGCTGATCTCGGGGTCAAACAAGCCCAGCGTGGCTTCCCAGACGCTCGTCTGTGAGAGTTTTCCCCTGAAACAATAACAAGCGACACGTTCTTCGCATATGTAGTGTACATTTACGCATCGCGGTCTCACATTCTACGCAGCGCGGTGATTTCCACAACCACATTCCTACAAACACATCATTCGGTGATACAGTGTACTGTTCATAATTTACATAACGATATAACTAATTACCGCGGAGCGGATGTCATCGGCCTTCGGGCGATCGGGGACTGCAAGTCACCGTCAGCTAAGAGGGAGGGCTTCTTCTCCGCGTCCACGGGCTCGGGAAAATCGAGCGTGTAATGTAATCCTCGAGACTCCTTACGCATTAAAGCGCATCTCAGCATGAGTTGACCGACGACGAGCAAGTTGTTAATTTCCGCCGTGCGCAGCGTGCACCCTGCGACGTTGTTTCGCGCGCGTTCCTCGCATGCGAGAGCGAGCTCCGCCAATCTGACCAAGGCGGCTTCCATTTCAGCCGTGCTTCGAACGATGCCAGCCGCGTTCCACATCGTGCGCTGGATTTCTTCACGAACGTCGCGTTCCCAGTCTTCCTCGCTGGTAAAGTTTTTCGCGATGCGTCCAGAAGTCAGCGCGTTGCAGTTATCCTTGATCCAGCTCCTCAAGCTTTGGTGCTCGTCGTCCGCGGGCAGCTCGGCGCGCAACGCGTCGAGCTCCGCCTGCACGGACGCGACCGCGCGCCGCGCAAAGACGACACCTTCTAACAGCGAGTTACTTGCCAGCCGGTTCGCGCCGTGGACACCGGTGTATGCCACCTCACCGCACGCAAATAAACCTCGGAGAGAAGTTTCTCCGTTTTCATTCGTGGAGACGCCGCCGCACATGTAATGCGCCGCTGGAACAACCGGAATGCGCTCCTTGGTGATGTCTAAACCGCGCTTGTCGAGCTCAGTCGCAACGCCCGGGAAGTTTTTGCGAATCTCATCCGCACCGACGTGGGTGATATCCAAAAACACACACGGCGACTTGGTGCGCTTCATCTCGCTATCAATGCTCCTGGCGACGATGTCGCGAGGCGCGAGCTCCTCGCGCGCGTCGTAACGAGACATGAATCGTTCACCCTGCGCGTTGAACAATCGACCACCGTGTCCACGCACGGCTTCAGTGATCAAAAACGCATTTTCCCGTGGGGACATTTTCTTTGCGCCGCCCTCGCCCGTGTACAGCGCCGTCGGGTGAAACTGCATGAACTCCATGTTGGCCACCGAAGCTCCCGCGCGCGTCGCCATGGCGATGCCGTCGCCCGTGCTCACCGTTGGATTCGTCGTACTCGGGAACAAGTGCCCCGCCCCGCCGCACGCGAGCACGGTGGAGGACGCGATGAAAGCCTTTGTCTTGCCCCGAGATTCGTCCACAACGAGCGCGCCGGCGCATCGCCCTTGGTCCTTTGTCTTGAGTAACTCCATCGCAAAGTGGTACTCGTAAAACGTGATTCTCGGGTGCGCCTTGGCCGCCTCGAGCAACGCGCGCTCAATCTCTTTCCCAGTCATGTCGTCCGCGTGCACGATACGATGTCTGCTGTGGCCGCCTTCTCTCGCCAAGTGCAGCGACCCATCCTCTGAGCGCGTGGTAAATTTCGTCCCACGCTCGATGAGCGTCTCAACCGCAGCCTTGGAATCTTCAACCATGACCCGAACGGCGTTTTCATCGCACAAAAACCCACCGGCAACGATGGTATCCCGCACGTGTTCATCCACCGAATCCAATTTATCCACCACGGCGCTGATGCCGCCTTGCGCATACGCCGTCGCCGTCTCAAACGCGCGCGCCTTCGTAATCACCGCCACCTCCCCGAGCTCCGCCGCATCCAAAGCGTATGACAACCCGGCGATCCCGCTTCCAATCACCGCGAAATCAACCAGCATCGCCTCGTCGACGACGGATCCCAGCCCCGCGGCGCTCTTCTTTGCTGAACGCCGGCGTTCCCCGGGCGCCCTCGGCGTTCCGCTCTTCGTCCCCGCGCCCTCACCCGAGCGCGTCCTCCCACCGGCTTCAGATCCCGTCGTCGCGTCCTCGTCGATCGAAGACGGCGTCACCGCCCGAGCGACGACGACGTCGTCGCGCCTCGCGTTCGGGTCTCGCGTCCGAGTCGCGTTTCCAAACCCGCCCGCCAGTCGAGTCGGCCCGCCTCTTCGTCCCGCGCCGCCGCGCACCGTCGTCCTTCGCACCCGCGCGTTCGACGACGTCGACGAGGACGACGACGGTATCACCGCACACCGAAGACCCATCGTCGTCTCCATCACGCGTCGTCAAACGAACCGTGATCGGTCAATGGATGGTTGGAGGGATGCGATCCAATCTTATCGCCCGATCCGATTCGG
>Ga0255751_10005863_pt1 | contig 10899 bp, 7 predicted proteins | sample 071ome_20_FD_179951 | JGI IMG/M metagenome (GOLD analysis project Ga0255751, IMG submission 179951) | Coastal salt marsh microbial communities from the Groves Creek Marsh, Skidaway Island, Georgia - 071412BT metaG (version 2) | ecosystem: Environmental > Aquatic > Marine > Intertidal zone > Salt...
TTTTTGCGCCCGCGATCATCCAGAGCGGCCCCGGTCTTTTTCCCGGCTCGATCACCTCAGGCACCTCGCTTGGCGAGGGGGAAAAATTGGGTGTGCGTTTTGGCGAGGCAAAGGGTGCTTCATCATTGGCGGAATTACGAGCCCTGACACCCGAGCAGTTGATGGCCCCCACTGAAGGCGCTCCGCGGCCAAGGCCTGTAGTCGATGACTATTTCATTTCTCCTGACAAACCCGCAAAAACACAAGTCCCGGTGATCAACGGTTTCACTGCCGATGATATGGGGGCCGGAGGCAGATTCGGTCCTCCCCAACAACCAACAGTAAGCGCTTTCGAAAAAGATGCTCGTGCTCGGTATAAGGATTCAGCTGACCGATTTCTTGCTTTGTATCAACCGGGAACGGATGCCGAAGTGGAAGCAATGCGAAAGGCCAGTGGCCGGGATCGGGCGAAAGTATCATTGCACCATTGGGCCCGAAAGCAAAAGGATTTAAGTGATCGAGTCTACACCTACTATTTTGACCGGGCAATCCCCTGGCCAGAGCACCCCGAATTTGGCGCTTTCCACACCGGCGAAGTGCCATATGTGTTCAATAACCTGAAACAATTGAACCGTCCCTGGGAACCTGCCGATCACACGGTGGCAGACCAGATGTCAAGCTACTGGACCAACTTCGCCAAGACAGGCAACCCGAACGGACCGAATCTACCTCATTGGCATGAGTATGATGGAAAGAATGCCACCACAATGCGTATTGGCGCCATGACAGGCGGCATGCCAATCGCATCGACTGAAAAAGTGAGTTTTTGGATGGACCTGATGCAGGATTCCAACTGATGGGCATGTTGCCCTGAAAATTAACGAGTAGTCAGCACCTTACTGCAGCCAGCGTGGATGATCGACGCCTCGTTCCTCCCAACCGCGTGTCAACAAAAGGGGTGAACTCCCCTCAGCATCCATGCTGAAAAGCGCCGGAACTCCACCTGTCTCGGCTCGACAGAAAACGATCCGCTTTCCATCTGGTGACTCGCTGGCGCGGAAATCCCAGACCGGAGGATTGTTTTGCGTGAGCGATTCAAGCGCACCAGATGCGGGATCGAGTCGGCATATCTCGGTGCCTCCCCGGGCGAGATCGGGGCGGAAGTCACGATTAAAGTGATCAACGTCCGGTCGTTGGTGCTGGTACTCCCAGGGGACTTTTGAAGCAGGCAACCGGCGCGGAAACAGAATCTGTCCGTCCCGGGTCCATCCCGCGAGATTCGAACCACCTCCTCGATTTTCCGGGTGACCATAGGTTGCCCCGAACCACATGGACTGCCCTTTGGTCAGCATGCGGAATTCGCTACCGTCTGCCCGAGCCACACACACATCGCTCCAGTCGTGCCCCGGATCATCCTTGAATTGACAAGCCTGAAAAACCAACCACGAACCATCAGGCGACCAGGCAGGACCGAAATAAAGATAATCGGGATGAGCGGCGACTTGCACCCGGTTGTCACCATCAATATCGCTGGTCCAGATCTGATATCCCTGTGGACTTGCCAAATGGTAGGCAACCCTTTGACCGTCCGCGTGCAGACTGAGACCGTAGGGCAATCCCTCACCGAGCCGTGTGAATGCACGCGCATCCGAACCATCAAAGTTCATGCTGAAAATCTGCCCCCCCGAATCCCGGACCACCTGCACCAACAAGCGCTGGTCAGATAACACCAGCGCCGGAGTGTAAAAGACACTCAAGCGATTACGCGTGCAGATTTCTGTCAGCTCTTCGCTCTCGAGATCATAAAGCCAGATGTGTGTCGGAGTATGGTGATAGTATTGATCAAAAGGACGTCCCGGTCCGTCACGACGTGCCTCCATGCTGAGAAAAATCATTCGACGACCATCCGGAAGAACGGGCCCCGGCTGCCAAGTCACTTGATCAGGAACTTTGAAGTCGAAATAACGCATGCCGGAACCATCCGAGTTGATCATCGCGGTACGACCTTGCGAAGTGAACAACAACTTTCCCGTACGGTTGTCCCCATAGGCCGGTCGCCCCAAACTGCGGCATCCCGTCAAAGCTGCAGCATAAGAAATGGCAGTGCCGCATTGGAGTAAAAACTCCCGTCGACTGGTGTTCTTTGATTTTATCTCACGCATGATATTCACTCTTTGCGGAACCACTGAACATATCCCTCTTTCCCCGACACCGAGCAGTTTATCCGCCGTTTTCACAGATAGAAAAAGGAAATCAACGCGTTTGAAACGGAAGTGTCGAATATTGAAATATGAATCAATTCTCCTTGGTCATTAGTTTTTTGATCGGTTGATTGCACACAAAAAGAATCGCGGACGCTCCTACGGTGGTCAGAACAATTTGCAGGAATATGTCCGGCATTTCGTTCAGGGCTTCAGGATCGAATCGCCCGGCCATCAAGCCTGCAATCAGATTTCCCAGTGAAGTTGCCAAAAACCAGATCCCCATCATTTGCCCCATGAAGCGCTTGGGCGCCAGTTTGGTAACAGAGCTTAAGCCCACGGGGCTCATACAGAGTTCTCCCATGGTGTGGATCAGATAGGTAAGAACCAGCCAGTAAGGCGCGGCTTTTTGTCCGGCCACAACGAATTTTGCCGCGCCAACCATCACCAGAAAACCGAGTCCAAGCAGCAGTAGACCGAGTGCAAATTTTGCAGGCATGGAAGGATCCAGTTGCCTTTTTGCCAAGCGCACCCATAACGAAGCGAATACAGGAGCCAGGGCGACGATGAATAAGGGGCCCAACGATTGAAACCATCCGGCCGGGATTTCGAAACCAAAAGCAAGACGATCCGTGTAACGTTCCGCAAACAAATTCAAGGAAGAACCTGCCTGCTCAAAGCCCGACCAAAAAACAGCGGAAGCAATGAACAATACAACGATGACCAGGGTTTGTTTGAACTCTGCCGAATTCAGCTTGCCAAACACAAAGAGATAAACAAAGAAAACGACTGCCAAACCAACAATGACATAAGTCGTGTACTGAGCCAGGGACAAGGCATTCACCTGTAAAACACCTGAAACAATCAGGACGATGAACAGACCCAACGCAGCCACAAACCCAATCACCGGAAACCAGGCACGATCCATTCGGGAACCAGAATCATTGGCGTCACCTGATCGCCGGGAGATCAACCCCGCATCTCCCAACCGATGCCCTGTCAGCCAAAATTGAATGACACCAAAAACCATCCCGAAACCCGCAGCCGCAAAGCCCATATGCCAGTTCACGTTTTCGCCCAAATAACTACATACGAGAGGCCCAAGGAACGCCCCCATGTTGATTCCCATGTAAAACAAGGTGAAACCGGCATCCCGTCGAGCACCTCCCTCGGGGTAAAGCTGCCCCACCATGGCGCTGACATTCGGTTTCAACAAACCGGTACCGAGAACCACCAGAAGCAACCCGGTAAAGAATGCCGTTTGATTCGGAATGGCCAGCGTAAAATGTCCCGCCGCGATGACCAGGCCGCCTACCCAAACCGCCTTCCGAGCTCCCAACAGTCGATCCGCTATCCATCCGCCCGGCAAACAGGCAAGATACACAAATGCGGTATACAAGCCATAGATGGCGGTGGCCTTTTCATCGTCCAGTGACATGCCGCCATTCTGGACCTCGTCCACCATGAAGAGCACCAATAGGGCCCGCATCCCGTAATAACTGAACCGTTCCCAAAGCTCGGTGAAGAACAACGTGGATAGACTCAAAGGATGCCCAAGCCATGTCCGAATTGATTTTGAGTCATTCATAGATGATCCCATTAGAGAGACTATCGCAAACCCTGCTTGAGCACAGGATCATCAAACTGTTTCTGCATGTCGTGTAGCCTGCTTTTTAAATCCGCGATCATGGGAACCTTTTCTGAAGCATGATAAAGGTTTTTCATTTCCATTGGGTCTTTGGCAAGATCATAAAATTCCCATGTGTCGGATTCATAAAAATGAATCAACTTGAGAGAGTCCGTGCGGATACCATAGTGCTTGGCAACAAGGTGAGCCGTGCGGTTTTGCGGTTCTTCCATCTGATAATGGTAATAGATGGCGTCACGCCAGTCATTGGGGGTATTTCCACGAAGCAGCGGGAGCAAGGAGCGACCGTGCATGGATTCCGGAATGCCCAGCCCGGCTATTTCAAGAATGGTGGGAGCCATGTCTATGTTCTGAACGAGCGAGTCATTGCTGCTCCCGGGATGCGTGACGCCGGGCCAGTGGACAATCAGAGGCGTGCGAAACGATTCCTCATACATCCATCGCTTATCATACCAGCCATGGTCACCAAGAAAGAAACCCTGATCGGACGAGTAGATGACAATCGTATTTCGATCCAGACCTTGCCTGGCCAAGAATTCCCGAACCTCACCAACGCTGTCATCCAGACCATCCACATTTCGAAGATAGTTTTTAATATAACGCTGATAATTCCAGAGGGTCAGTTCATCACCGGAAAGATTAAGTTTGGCAAACGTCTCGTTCTCCGGTCCGAAGGCGGCATCCCATGCGCTTCTCTGTTCCGGGGTCAGGCGGTTCAATTGATTTTGAGCGGCTTGATCAAGGATTCCTTTTCCTGTCACCGGGAGTTTCAAGTCGTAAGCGGGGAATAGATCGCGTGAGATACGCATCTGCGCCGTATGTGCGCCAGGGTTCTTCCCGCTGTAATCATCGAAGAGCGTCTCGGGTTGAGGAATATCGCGCTCGCCATACTTCTTGAGATGCCGAATGGGTGGCTCCCAGGTGCGGTGAGCGGCGGAGTGTGAAATCCACATCATAAATGGTTGCTCCTTGTGCTCACGCATCCATTCGATGGAACGTTCGGTGATTGTATCTGTCACATGGCCCAGGCTTTTCTCGATCCCGGTCTTCGTCTCAAAATCAGCATTGTAGAAGCTGCCCTGCTTGAGCGCCCAGTAATCGAAACCGTTTGGTTTGGTGGAAATGTGCCACTTGCCAACGACGGCAGTGGCATAACCGGCGGCCTGCACCGATTTGGCAAAGGTCGGAAGATCATCGCGAAACTTCGACCGATTACCAACCTGCCCATTGGCATGAGAATGCAATCCGGTCAGCAACGTCGCCCGACTGGGGCCGCAAATGGAGTTTGCAACGAAACTCTGAGTAAACATCATTCCGTCACGGGCCAAAGCATCAATGTTGGGCGTCTTGTTGATACCGGAACCGTATGCGCTGATGGCGTGTTGCGCATGATCGTCCGCATAAATGATGACGATGTTTGGACGAGCAGCATTCCCGTTCGTCACAACGCAACAGGATAATACCATGAGGAGCCAGGGAAGTACGGCTCTCACACGAAAAGATGTTTGTGCGAACAATGTCAAATCAATGATCTGCTTATACAGAGAACAATGCATGAGGGAGGTTAGCCATTCCCAAGGGAATTTCTCAAGACATAAGGTGCCAACCTTTCTGGAGACCGGCTGGAATCGTGAGGAAAGCAGTCAACAAATTGAATGCCCCTCAAAACAATCATACCGCGATTCGAAAAAGTGAAAAAAACTGTCCCCTTATGTCAGTTTGTTACGCAAAGCATGAAATAGAAGATATCAACCTTAAACCATTTTGCTGAAAAGACGTCATGAACAATGAATCAAAGACAGAAAGAGGGGCAACCACACCGCATACAACCTTGCGCTATGCAGTAGGCTTTACGTGTCTAATAGCTCTGCTGTATTTGGTTTCAAGCCACTCGAAACACCATCATCCAGAGGGCGCTATCAGACGGTTTCATCACGAATCCCTTGGAATCGACGGTGAGCTTTCTTTGGATATCATGATGTTTAAAAATCTTTTTCAGTATGCAAATGGACGCAATGGCGGTTGGAAAACCGGATCCCGGCTTTCCAACCCAATGAGTTCGTAGGCAGTCAAAAACAGTCATTGCTCAACATTTGACACCTCTGGGACCCAAGGCATGTAAGCAAAAAAACAAGTAACCCATCAATATAAGACCATCCGCTATCTCGTTGATAAATGGAAATGGACATGTTCAGGTCACGCCGCATCTCAACCTGTTGACACCTTCAAGCGGGCGGGAAGGCGTGTATCCTTCAGGGCTTCTTGATCAGTTGGTAGCAAGCCATTTTAAGATCACCATCCACAAGGTGAGTGACTGTATCCGTGTCCGGAGTCATACTGGTCACCAAGGTCCACTCAGTGAGATTCTCCGACGTGACCAGTTCATATTTACTCCCAGGAGTCAGCTGGCTCATCTCGATACGGATGTTCTTTCCTTCACGGATAGCAGCCAATTCCGGTCGTTGTGTTGTTAGGTGTGAAACCCGGATATCATCGACATAAAACGATCCGGACAAGGCTGGATTGGGTTCTGCCCAACCTTCAACCAGAATGCGCCACTGCACAAGGTTGCCGGTGTCGATCGTGCTCGTATCGCCGAAATCCTCCATGGCGATGGTCAGAGTGGTCCACTCACTCGAAATCACGGGAGCAATGTCCGTGATGTAGTTCATGCGATTTCCTGCGGCATCATAGAATGAAAGCCAGAAATTCGTACCTGCGTCTGCCACTTTTGAAAGGCCGGCATCCCCTTTCATTTTTAGTGTAATCACTCCGTCATCCGGCAAAGAAAATGGTTCAAGGATGGGTGAGCGAACGCTTCCCCAGGGATATTGTCCCTCAGGAAAATCGATATCAAGCCGCAGGCAATTTTCTCCTTCTGGCGCTGGGGATTCAATGGAAGCAACGGTAGTTGCGGGATGCCAGCTGTTTTCATAGGTATAATACTCGCGCAACGCCTCACTCGTCGCATACCCTTCGAAGTCATCGATCACCGATCGTGACGCGGAAGGAGCCGCAAAATCAATAAGAGGCTCGTCTCGAATTTCAATATCATCGATATAGATAGTTGCTTCATAAGGATCGATGGCGGCCTGACTGCCATATTGGAAAATGGCAATCTTGGAAAGAAAGGTCATGTCGATTTCACCGGAGGCATTCCATGGAAATTGATAATCCCCACCACCGAAATTGATCACCTGCCAGCCATCGGTAATGGGAACCTCAGCGCCCCAACGCGCGAAGTCACCCCAGTCATCGTAGACATAAAGATAAATATTCCTGAAGTCAGCAGATTCAAAAGCAGGATCCCCCTTCAAACGAAAACTGATATACTGCTCGGGTTCTATGGAGAAAATTTCATCCAACAGCGGCCCTGTGACCGTTTGGGTAGCCCAGGCGGCCGATGGAAAACTCAGTTCAATTTTCATGCTCGTTTCCCCTTTCGCACCGTCGGCGACATCTGTCGATAAAGAAGGCACAGCTCCTGTGCTGGGTTCGTATTGGAGAAGCAAATCGTCCTCACTGGCGTATTCGAAATCTTCGATCACCCTGATTGTTCCTGCTGATACAGTGAAAGTGGCAACGACACAAAATAAAAGCCATACGTTTTTCATCACTTTTTGTTTTTCAATTTTTCCAATTCAAGAATTCCCGTCCAATAATGCTTTTCGTCCCAATGACCTTTCAGTTCTTCGAATAACTGGTCCCACCGGAATGAGAAGATAGACACACCATAGCACGCGGGGACGATCGGGCAATATTCTTCCATCAGAGTGGCATCCGTTAAAGGTATGGATCCGCTGCCGCGGGTCCGCGAGCGCGGTGAGGCGTTCAAATGACCGTTGCGGTGTGCGGATACGCCATTGCACTTACGATCGGGATGTGTCGAAATCCCAAGCAAATCCAACCGATATCCCACCACGCTGAATCATACCATTTTCATAGAGGATGCGCTTAAATGTGGGGGCTGAATGTATTGATTGTTAACCACAGAGGGTACAGAGAGCACAGGGGTAACATTTTTTACACTAACTTATTGCAATTCTCTGTGAGCTCTGTGGTTTTGATAGGTTTACCCCGAGGAAATAATCGTGCCCTTTCATAGATTTGCAGCATTTGAGATCTTGACAAGTGCACCGAAACAGAAAGGATCGACCTATTCAGCCCGTCGATAAGCCAATGGAAACCGAAATGAAAAGAATTTTTAAAAAGTCAGCAACCGCAAATATCAGACCGCGGTCATGCCCGCCACTGTTAAAGGCCACAACCATGATCATCCTTGCACTCGGCCTCTCTGTGGTTCTGGTGCCGCAACGTACCTTTGCACAGCAAAGCGCCGACGTTCTAAACAATCCCCCAACCAAGTCTCAAGAGGACACGAACGATCCCAAGGACATACTCGAAGGCCACTCCTTCCACGGCGAAGCATTTAACGAAGGACCTCGCCAAAAAGCTTACCTGATGGGTGGCACCGGGAACGTGAGTTTCCCCGTGTCGACAGATGTCGCTCTTGCCCAGCAGTTCTTCAATCAGGGAATCGGTCAGCTTCACGGTTTCTGGTATTTCGAAGCCGAGCGGTCTTTCCGTCAGGTCGCCAAGCTCGATCCAGAATGCGCCATGGCCTATTGGGGCATGGCGATGGCCAATTTCGAAAATGAAAAGCGGGCGAAGGGATTCATCGAGGAAGCCGTAGCAAGAAAAGAAAACGCCAACAAACGCGAACAACTATGGATCGACGGACTCGATGCCTATCTGAAAGCCAAAAAGGACAATGCCAAGACCGCCAAACAAAACTACATCCGAAATTTGGAGGAAATCATCCACGAATATCCTGATGACATCGAAGCCAAAGCGTTTTTGACCGTGCGACTGTATCAATTCAACCGCGATCTCCCCATCGTCAGCCACCAGGCGGTCGATGCGATCCTGGATCAGGTGTTTGCCTTGAACCCCATGCACCCAGCTCATCATTACCGGATTCACCTTTGGGATCGTGAGAAGCCGGAACGCGCTCTTGGATCAGCCGCTCGAGGGGGGCAGTCAGGCCCCAGCATCGCTCATTTGTGGCACATGCCCGGACATATCTATTCCCGCTTGAAGCGATACAGCGACGCCGTATGGCAACAGGAAGCCTCTTCGCGAGCTGATCACGCTCACATGGAGCGCGATCGCGTCATGCCGGATCAGATCCACAACTATGCGCACAACCAGGAGTGGATGACCCGCAATCTGATCAACATTGGCCGATCGGGCGACGCGCTCGCCATCGCTGCCAATTTGGTCGAACACCCCCGGCATCCACAGTATAACACGGCGGCCCGACGCGGACGCAGCGCTTCGTATGGACGTGCCAGGTTGTTTCAAGTGCTCCAACGATTCGAGATGTGGGACGAACTCATCCATCTCAGCGAAACCATGTATCTGGAACCGACCGACCTGCCGGAAGAACAGGAAAAACGCGTCCGCGCTCTGGGAATCGCTCATTTTGAAAAAGGAGATTCCGCCAAACTCCTGGCCCAGCTCGTCGCATTGCAGGGCCGGTTGGCGCAGGTGCAAACCGAGCAAGCGAATGCCCAGTCCAAAGCGGAAAAGGAAGCCAAAGATTCCAAAAAACCCGAAAAAGAAATCGAAAAGGCCAAAACCAATGCCGGAAAAAAATTCGATAACCGAATCAAGTCACTCAACAACGCGGTCGCCGAACTGACCGCATGCTCAGGTCTATTGGTCGGCACGAGTGAGACAGCCAAAATCCTGCTCGATCAGGTAAAAGGCATCGGAAAGGATCGACTCGCCAGGCTCTATCTGCGGGTTGGGGACCATGAGAAAGCAGAGAGTCTGGCAATGGAAGCCGTTGACTCAGCCGAAAACGAGGTCATTCCCCTGGCAAACCAAATCGACGTTCTCTTCCGAATTGGAAAGACAGAAGCAGCTGGCGAAGCATTTGCCAAACTGCGTGAGATTTCCGGAGACATCGATGACTTGACCCATCCCCCATTCCAACGGTTATCAGAGGTCGCAGCGGCACTCGATTTTCCGGCGGATTGGCGTGTTGCCAAACAACTTTCCCCAGATGTCGGGGAACGCCCATCTCTGGACAGCATTGGCCCGCTGCGCTACACCCCGCAATCGGCTCCGGATTGGAGTTTGCCCAATGCAGACGGGGAATTCGTGGGCTTGAATCAATACAAAGGAAAACCCGTCGTGGTGATCTTTTACCTCGGACACGGCTGCCTTCATTGCGCCGAACAGCTCACCTCCTTTGCCCCGAAAACGAAGGACTTCCTCGACGCTGGCATCTCACTGGTTGCCATCAGTACGGATGAAGTCAGTCAATTGAAGGGAAAAATAAACGGATATGAACCGGATGCAGACTTGAAGAAATTTCTGGACGAAAATCCACTTGCGGGCGGGTTCCCCTTCCCCTTGATATCCGACTCCGATCTTGAGGCTTTCAAAGCCTACAGGGCCTTCGACGATTTCGAGAACCAGCCATTGCACGGCACCTTCCTGATTGATCGCGACGGTCTGGTCCGCTGGCAGGACATCAGTTACGAACCATTCAACAATCCCGAATTTCTCCTGAAGGAATCCAAACGCTTGCTCCAACTACCGGTCCAATCAGAGGAAAACTTCGCCATGAGCCAGAAGGATTGACCGGATTCAGAGTAAAGATATATCAATCAAACCAAACTGTCGGGCATCCTGGATAAAACCACTCCAGGAGCAACTCAGAGGACAAACCATCCGGCTATATGAACTCAGCGAGACACACACATCTTGAAAACTTCAGGAGGTTCGGCTCCTTTTAATATTGGAATCCGTCATACCTTGGCTTGTTTTTTCACCATCAGAGCATGAAAATTTCAAAGAGGAAATCAGGATGAGAAAAACCTCAGGACAAACAGCAATCAACAAACAGCGAACCATGCTTTTTCGACTGTTACTGGTGGCAGCTTTTTCATGGGGGGGACTGGATGCAGGCAGTGGCATCGGATCCATCCTAGGAGCTGAAATCAACCAGGGTTCAGGCCAAACCACCGGAGAAGGTGAGCCAACTGGCATAATGATCGA
>Ga0255751_10005872_pt1 | contig 10892 bp, 5 predicted proteins | sample 071ome_20_FD_179951 | JGI IMG/M metagenome (GOLD analysis project Ga0255751, IMG submission 179951) | Coastal salt marsh microbial communities from the Groves Creek Marsh, Skidaway Island, Georgia - 071412BT metaG (version 2) | ecosystem: Environmental > Aquatic > Marine > Intertidal zone > Salt...
AATAGCAGCAGTGTCATCAGTAGTCCCATCGCCCGTAGCGCCAAAATCTTTGACCGATACTGATTCGTTGAGTTTTGTTTCTACAGTCCTTTCGACCGTACCAGTTCCAGCTTGAGTGAAAGAGACGTTAGTTGCGGATGTTGCACCAGAAGCCAGGGTGATGACCTCTGGGTTCCCGGTGGTTGCATTAAATCTCAGGATCTTATTGAGGCGATCAGCCTTAGCAGGGATCGTCATATCCCCATCAACGTCATTAGGATCTTGGCGCAATGCTCGATCAACCCGCTCATCGAGTTGCTGGGTCATAATTACATTAGCATCGAGCTGATCATTCAGCGCAGACGCCAGGAGATCCCCGGCAGTCGTGAAATCGGTGGTTCGAGCCAGGGCCTTATTGCCAATAATGGTCAGATAGTCAGATGAGACCAATGCTGTACCGCTGCCGGCGCCAGTCAAAGTAACGGAACCAGTGCCATTGACATTGATCGTGACCGTGTAATCAGTGGTCAGCGTCAATAAAGTAGCATTTTTGTATACAGCGATATCTGTATTGGCTAGAATCTCGAACGTAAATGCGAACGGACCCAGCCCAGTGTTGCCTGTAAACTGGACTCGGCGCGTTACCGCATTGATAGGGATATCGGCCATTTATATTTCTCCCGATGTTAATGCGCTTTTTAGCATATCTAGCGCCTTTCTTCTATCACATTACTTAAAGCCACCGCCCGTTTGGACGATTTCTGTCGGTGGCAGCCAGTATTGCTGATTGTTTTCTCTTTCTATCCTGCGCTCCATTCGCCTTAAATATCCAGGATTCTGCATCTCTTGGAGCTGATACCAGACCAAGTAATCTAGTACACCTTTGGTATAGAAAAGGTTTGCAAAAGGAATGTTGCCCTTGATTAGTCTAGTAACATCCCCGCCTAAATCCTCTTCTCCTCCGGTCACAACGCCTCTTGCCCTTTGAAACAAATCAACAGCATCAAATACGCTAGTAATGCCTGGACCCAAAACAGTCTCCAATGTTCCACTTCCAAACCTATTAGCCTGGCCAAACAAGAAGTCACCATAAATACCGAGGCCGCCACCCTGAAGCATCGCTGCGATCATGGTGTCCATCGATGCCTCTCTTGGTTCCCTGCCCTTTAATATCTCTTTCGTCTGCATGGACAAATACCCCATCAAGGTTGTGCCCACTACTAGGTTGACTAGATTGCCGTATTCTTTCGCCGCTAATTGCCTCCCAAATACTTTAGTCAATACAGTCACGCTAAATGATTTAAACTGAGTTACAAATCTAATTGCTTCACCGGCGAATGTGCCAGGACGATATCCTCTGGTTAGCATTGCTCGCTCTCTTGCCCCAGGCGTGGGAACAGAAGCGTCTGCCTCTGTAACATAAAGCAGCCGAACTAGATTGCGCGTATCTTCATCAGCAATAGATTCTGGTAATAGATATTCTCTGCCATCTGCCGCTTTCTTGATTCCTTTACGGGCCATATCCCACTTAGCAGAATCAATCCCGTAATTGTTTAGCAATCGACTTAGATCAGGGGGAAGCTCATCAAAAGACTTGCCGCCATTGTTGGCAAAGTCTCGGGCAATCATATATGTCACGCCACGCTTGTTTGATTCTGTCCAAGGCTGCAAAAGATTGAGCTTAAAAAATGCGTTCATCATTTTGGTCATGGACCCAGGAACGTCATCATTAGCGTTAAACCTGGACATAAAATCGCCTAGCTGCCCATCCAATCCAACACCAATCAGATCAGCCATCTCTCTCTTTTCGCCGGTCGAGCGACCCTCGAACACCGCAGAAAAAGAATCACCCCATGAATCCAGCAAGGATCTGCCCTGATACATTCTGTTGGCAGACATAAGCGCGATGTCAGATATTGCCGATATCCACGCACCACCCAGTTTTGATAACGTCTGAATAGCTCGATACCCTCTGCCGATATCTGCGACCATGTTGCTCAGATATCCGTCCTCTGACATATAAACATCGCCAGTTACTTCAGCGATCTCACCGCTAAACTTTCTTTGCAGCTTTCTGCGATCTTTGCCTTTCAGCTTGTCTCGATATTTTCGTTTTACTTTATCTGTAATCTTGTCAAGCATTGCTTCAGGATTAGTGCCCAGCTTTTGCATCAAAGCCGTTGACCTGGCTGATCGCGTTATATCTTGCATAAACGATTCACGCAAAGCCCCAATGCCAAACTCTTTGTCATAATCATACCAAGCATCAGAATCTTTAAACTCTAATAATCTTGAGGCACTTTCTTTCTTGGCAAGGTTGCGAGGCCCTTTAAACATTGCCATTAGATCTGTTTGTTCTGCGCCGTTGCCCAACCTTATTCCGGTAGTCAACGCATCCCATACGCTTGTCAGAAACCTGTCAATGTCATCAGGGGCGATACCCATCTTTTCGTAATCTAGCCTGTCTCTGATTGACGCCTTCCATCTATCCTCGCCAGCCTTAATCATTCTTCTACGATTATGAGATTGTCTGACTACATAGCCTTGCTTCGACCCTTTGAAAGCACCGGCTTTATTTTCTCTCCGCAATGCTTCTGATTGAACCTTGTGCATGACTTTGGCAATCTTTCTTGCTTCCGGTAACGGGATATCACTAAGATCTGGCATATCAGAGTTAAGTTTGCTCAATGCCCTAGCGACCTGCCTCTCAAGCTCATCGGTCATCCTTCCAAACTGGTCTAATACACCTTCCTTTCTAAGTCCGGCAATCAAAGCTCCAGCATATTCACCCATCAATGCGGTGGTTCTTGCCCCAACAGAATCTTGAGCACTTTTAAAAGTAAAATTAGATCCTACAAGCGCAGCCTGTATGCCTTGCATGGGATTACCAGTCTCTTCAAAAGCATCAGAGATAACCTGGTCTAATTCTTTTTCTCTAAGAAAATTGATATAACGATTGCGCCTTTCAATCTTTGCAGCCAGCTTTGCCTGGTTGCCCATGAACACGCCATCTTTGAACAGCTCTTCTTGAATATCGGCGAGCTTTGGCTCTGCCTTCTGCTCCATCTCTAGCCTGCGCTTTTTGGCGTTCAGCTCATTAACTATGGAGCGGATATCTTCAACAGATAGCCTGTCACCAGCCGCGTCTTTTACTCTTTCAAAACAATCAACCATTATGACCTCGCAACGCAGGATGCAGCGACTTGTGATATATCATCATAGTCTTGAGCGTATTGATCGAACTGATCTAGCTCCGCAAACGAATCAATATCTTCTTGACTGAGATCGCCAGTAGCTCGATAGTCATCAATGATTCGCTGTTGCTCAATCAAATCCCTATCAAGCGAATCAATGTTGTATTCACTAAAATCAGTGTCAGGTGTGGTCTTGAGGGGTCTAACAGGCTCTTCTGGGACAATATCCAACCCTTCCTGCCAGGTAAATTCTGGCATCAGACCTGTCTTTTGTTCAGCGAATACGGTTTCTGCTAGCTGGGCCGTTCTGTTCTTTTCACCAAGTGGACCATAGTTCAACCAACTGTTTTGTCCCCTGGTCTCAGTTGTCAATGCGTGTAATGCTTTACCGGTAAACAAGCGAGCATGAGCCTGCCAAGCATTCTCTTCTCCCCTTGCCCTGAAACCTGCGCCCTCTAATCCATGGCCAAAAGCATCGTGAACAGCTCTGAATAGATCGTTTGCAGTGACTATCTGTTCAACACCATTCTGGTCTTTCCATCGCAGCCCTGTATCAGCAAGCATTGGGTTATTTTCTATTTCAGCCCCAGTGAGTCCCTCTGTGCCATATCCGTCATAAGTACCATAAACAGCCATGCGCTTGTTCTCGCGCAAGTCTCTCATGGCATTGTAGGGGTTCCCGTCGTATGGATCAGAGTTGCTATCGAAAAACGTAAACTCATATCCATCATCAATCAATGCTTGATACTGGTCCCTTGTTTGATTGATCAGATCATCGTAAGCCTCTCGCACCGCTGGGTCATTTGGCGCGTGCTCCATCTCTTCATAGGCTTTAGCAATACGTTCAGCTCTTTCTCTATTGACTTTTACGTATTCTCTTTGCCTGGTAAGGGGGATGCCTTTGGATTCTGCGTATCTTTCTGCGACTGAGACGAGACTCGTATCCGGTCCCGTTGCGCCTGTAATTGTCGGCGAACCTTCAAGCGGCGCAAGCCCTCTGCTCGAATACCGTCCTCTTCCGTCTCCATCGCGTTCGGGTCGTACTCCATCAATTTTCTCCTCAGGGATTTGTATAACTGTGGGTTCATCTTCCATTCGCTGATAGGCTTCAGCATCTTCGCCTATTGGCTTATTTCGTCCATCCAAGTATTGCTGTGCAATGATCTTGGATTTAGCGCCTTCTAAATCTATATCAAGCTCTTTGGCTGCCTGATCAAGCGTCAAATCTCTTTGCGCCATTGCCGATGAAATTCGAGATATGGTTTCGATGTCAAACTCAACGAATCCATACTTCTGTAATTCATCTTCAATAACTTCGCGTTCTTTTAACGTTTTCTCTTGGTCGGTCTCTTGGTCTTTCCAAAACGCTCGCCAATCACGTAATTCTTTTTGTGCCCTTGGCTTGTTGGAGAAAATGAACTGACCTTCTCCCTCATTAACCAAGGCATCTGCCAGCTTCTTCTCTGAAGCAGTAGTAATGAACCCGGCCTTCTTGGCTAACTGAGCCATGCGCTTAGGCGTAATACCTGAGTCTGGGTCATAGACAATCATGCTTCCCACATTTGTGCCATCAAGACGTACACCGCCTTTTAGTGCCACAAACTCACTGATCGTCATGGGTCTTTTGGGAACAGGCGTTATCGTGAAAGAAACATCAATGTCATTGCCGCTGGCAAACTGAGTGATTGCCAGTTGAGCAGATTGCATTTGTGATTCTAGCTCGGCCCTTGAGATAAACCTTGGGCCAGGCTCAACATCAATACGCTCACCCCCGATTGACTTAGGCGCAGGGAAAAAGTATGACTCAGTAAATGGTTCATCAGGGATTGGTGTGACTGGGTTTTTGACCTCGATCTCACCTTCAGTAGGTATATTCTTTGATCTTGATCTGGCGAACAACCCGGCAATCGTGCCTATGCCTCCACCCAATGCGGTGCCAACTCCTACATTGAACAAGGCATCGGTCATCGTATAGTCAAGCTGTTGGCTCTTAGATAGCAGGTAATAACCTGGTTCAGTGACTACCGATCCAACAAACCCATTTGCTGCGCCTGTTGCCATCTTCTGACCAACAGTGCCAAGTCTAGCCAGGGCTGCAATCTTTGGGGCCTGTCCAACAAAAGGAATAAACGAAATACCTAATTCTAGTGGGTCAGTAGCAGCGGCCAATATGCCGGCACCAAACTGAGCTGCGGTCGGCAATACGCCTTGTGGTCCAACCTCTATTAATGCCTGCCTAATTTGTTCGGCTTTTTTATTATTTGCCAAAATATCAGCTTCGCCCTGAGTCATTGGGCGATCAAAGGTCAGGCCAAGAAATCCGTATTGATCAGTTAATTCCTCTGGCGTTCTTAGCCGACCCTCCTCAATGCTGATCCTATCTTGCTCTGTTAAAAACTGAGAATAATTAACCTCAAGCTGTTCTAGCTGATCCCGAAGAGATTTTGCTTCCGGGGTAAATGATGGAGTAGCTGCCAGTTCGGCACTAAGCTGTCTAACTTGCAGATATTTCTGTCTGCTCTTATTGGCAATTTCTTGCCGCTGTTCAATAGTGTATCTGTCTCTGTCAGCTAAAAATCTTTCTGCCTCAGTAAACGCCAAATCTCCCAGCGTCTCCTCAAACCGGCCAGCCAATGACGTAGATAGATCAATACGCCTTAATTGAGAACCAAGCGTCCTGACATATCGACTATCATAAAGCTCTCTTGTAAGAGTAGTAGGCATTACACGCCCAGCCCAATCTGTCTAGCGCCCCGGATTATAGATTCTTCGCCACTAACAATCCCTGTATTGTCGAATCTTATTTCGTAGTATTCCCCATTAGTTAATCTCACCGGGACCAAAAACCCATCAAGGTTGTAATGCAACACTGCGCCATCGCCAGTGCTGTTATTTAGCCATATTCCGGTATCATTCAATGATCGAACATTGATTTCTTTGTCAATAAACTCGGGGAATCTTGGGTCATCTAATGGCTCAATATCAACAGTTCTCAGATTATCCGTATCCAATGCTTCCTCTAGCCTGTATGATAAGAAGTCTGATGCCTCGTCTTGCGGAACGATCAATCTTATATGCGTCTCATTGATTATTGTTTCAGGGAACATCTGATTAAACACTTGATCAGCAGCTTTAGATCCAGTCATTGTCGTTTCATTTATCAGGCTATACCCTAGCTTCTTAGCTACATCAAAGTTTCTGGTCAAAGTTTTTAGCGCATTGCCAGTAATATCACCGCTAACAAAAGCAGATCTGTATTCTTCACTGAGGAGTCTAAACTGTGTATCAAAATCATTGGCGTTAGTTGTGCCAATAGGATCTTTCAATTCTTTTTCCGTTACTTTTGACAGCCCTAATATCCTGATAGATAGACCAGGATTGTCAGCATATCTAGCGCCTACGGCATACTCATTCGATAAACCGCCCTTATTTAGCTCGTCAATCGCTTGATTGTATTTGTCTCCGTATAAGCGCTGCATCCCCTGAATCCGCTGTATGGCTTCATCAGGTTCAGAAGAGTTGAGATAATCGACCTCGGCCTTAACCTCATCCGTTGTCAAGAATGGGGCAATGTAACCAGGATTGACGCCTTGCATATATTCTTGTTGTTGCACTCTTTCTGCCACAGCATTTTCATCAACAAGCGCAATATGCTCTAACTGCCCCGTTCTAAAAAACCAAGCGTAAGGGTCGGAATTAAGAGAAATTTGGTAATTCTTGTACAGCTCTTCAGTTGCATTAAGCATTGCATATTTGTTTGCAGTATCAGGATCATCAGAGCTTAACCGAATCAGTTCTTCTCTCTGTTGAACTATGTCCCGGTTTAGATCTGCCATGCTCATTTTTTGCAACTGAGGCAATCTGTCTGCAATGAAGTTAAATGTATCTATTTCCTGCTTGATCCCTGGTACAACATCTTTTAGCAGCTCATATCTTTGATCAAGATCTGCCCTTGTCTCGGGATTTATCGGCGACCCCCTCTCGATGTTCTTGGCATTTCTTTGAAGATCTTGAACGAGGACTCTGGCTTGGGTTTCAAAGTTTCGACGCTCTTGATTGACTTGTATCGTTAATTCTTTCCTGAGTGATTCAGTCTTATCAATGCTGACACCATCAACACGAAGATTCTCTATAAATTTCTCTTTGTCCTCTAGCGGCCCTAGCTGATTAAACTGGAATCTAGCGTGTTGGATTGCCATCAATTCCGATTGCTTCATGCCTTCTCTTGCCGCATTTTCTGGGCTGTAACCATTGTCTAGCGCGTATTGCTCAACCTTTTGGGCTGCATCTAAAGCAAGTTGAGGCGTATATGCATAGGAATTTGCGAACTGTTCATTAGCTAATGTTCTGGCCTGAATACCTTTTAAGGCCTCAGCTCGTTGGAACTTTATGGCTTCTTGCTGGTGGTAAGTAGAGTATTGTTCACCGATTACCCCTGACTGACCGATAATATCGTTCTGGAAAAAAGCAGCATACTCAGGGTCTAATGATGCAGCAGCAGCTAGATATCCATCTCTAAGATTATTCAGATCATCATTAAAATCTGACATAGAGACGAGTTCATTAGATCGCTTTGCTTCATCAAAAATTCTATTGCTCTCAAGCGTAAATGCTGTTTTTAGTGCATCAACCTGAGTCCTTTGGTATAGAGCGTTCTGTTCTTCCTGCTCTCGCGTCTTTTTAATTTGACGCTCTTCTACTTCACGCTCGACAAATGCGGCCATACGCCCAATCGATTCAGAGAATCGCTGACGCTCACGCAGACCAGCAAACTCAACGCGACCAGGATCAATCGCGGTTATGCCTGCTTTTTCATATCTGGGTAATCTAGCCATGATTTATCTCTAAATTGATGGTGCTGGTGCTGTTGTTGCTGTTGATGTTGTTGGAGTCATGGTCCCTAATGCTTTCTCTGCGCCGCTCAAAAGAAGAGGGCCTGCTTGAGTAAGGGCTCCAATCATTCCTGATCGATACGCCGATTTACCCGCCGCTTTATATTGTTGTGCCTGGTATTCAGACATGCCGGTGGCAATCAAAGCGTTATCTCGTGATTGGTTATAGTCGCGCATACCTTCGCGCATTGCATAGTTCTGTAAGTTCAATGCGCTACCTGATAAGGGATCAACACCACCAGCAGCAGCACGAGCAACCGTAGATGCCAGGTTTTCATTCAATCGTCTCAATACCTCAATGCCTTGTTGTTTGTACTGTAACGCCTGAGCACGACCCCGAAGCCTCTCTTGCGCGGCTTGGGCATCGTATTGAGCACGAGCATAAGCGCCCTGGCGCCAGGATGAATAAGCCCCAACCGCAGGACCAATAACGGGAGCTGCGGCTTTTAGTAAACCAATACCTTTTAATGCGAAAGCTGCTACGGCTGCCATATCAATTTCCTAAACTTACCCTGTACTCCAGGCCCAACAATGTAAACTTGAGCGGAGCTGTTTGCGTTACTGTGATCTGAGATGTTTGCGAATATCCCAACATCCCTCTGACCGTCTTAGTACCTGTGAACTCTGGAACCGGCGCATCGAGAATCCCGGCGCCTAGCTGCCTGAATGCAACAAGCTGGTTATTGATCGTCATGTTTTGCGTTTGATATACCGGCGCATCAACCTGAACAATTCTTTTCTGTAGTCCGAATACCGATCCTTGCGCTAGTCTTGGCTCAACCGGCATGGTCTTGATCTCAACATCATAATCCATCCCAAATTCCCAGGTCGCATAGGTGCGATCAAAATTGACCGTCGGCCCAGTCTTTGTTCCAGACTCAACAATACCATCACCGATCACCTTGACGGGATGAAGTGTATTGGGTTGGTCCATTGTTCCTGAAGATGCAGACGTACCTGTCACCGCATAGTCAGTGAATACATTGGAATCGAACTTCAGAAGATGGCCTCTAACATTGGTCAGTCCGCCATCGTCGTATTTGATAACGACATAAACGTCAGTTACAACAACCGCAACGCTTACGATCTTATAGAAGTTATTGGTATCGCCATCTGTTTGCTGCCCCAGGATGATCCGACTCGGAGCGATCACATTCTGATCCGGCAAGATAGAGTACAAGCTGATCGTGCCATCATCACCGTTGACAATATAAACCTGCTCGGCCTCGTCGGTAGAGACCGCTCGGCGCTTCGCCATATCAATAGGATTCTTCAATAGATGCGAACTAAGCGTAGATAAAGGCAACGTGCCATAGCCGCCCTGTTCATTGCTGTATTGCATCGAAACCAATGATTGGCCCTGGCGCTGTATAAATAACGCTGATCCACCGATATTAACTACGGGAACATTAGGCTTTGATCCAATCTGGCTTTGCGGCTTGATCATGAATGTCGATGGCGTCACTGGAACACTTGGCTCCTGGATGACAACGAACTCACCGCCGGACGTAAAGATCTGTAGATCAGGGCCAGCATTGAGTGCAGTGATCTCATTAAATTCTTTGACATTAAGCGTGGCTTCAACTGCCTCATCATCGAGACCAGTTCCCTGATCAAAGTCAAAGTATTGTGCGACCTTAGATCCCCATACGGTATTAGGTCTTAATGCCGTACCACCCAGATAAAGCCTGCCTTCATAAAATGCTGCGGTCCTGGGCCAGCCTTGCGTTGTTGACCAAGTATTCTCATAGCCTGATTCCGAATACCATTGATTCTGAGATTCCGTCGGCATGGACACATAGATCGTATTATCCATTGTCGATGTATCAAAAAACGGAGTAGTAACAACCGCTCTGACTGTTGTGTCAGTTACATACTCAACGATCCTGGCTTGTCCCTGGGCCGATGTGCCCATGTTCCGGTTAATAATCTCACCGACACTCGATGGTCCATAGGGCTGAACTTTATATCCACTGGTATTGTCTGGCGCGGTATCCCAAGTACCGTCAATCGTAGCCACTTTTGTAGTGTCATTATAAGAATGGATATGCCTGTTTTGGCCGCTGCCAGTTCCCGATGTGATTGTTACCACCATACCTGTGGGCTGATTAAGGGCTGTATAACTTGTTGCAGCCTTTAGTGTGATCGTTGTACTGCTTCCAGCTTGAGCTGTACCCGTATCAGTCGTTGCGCCTGATGCCGTGAGTGTAATGTTTCCATCAACGGCAGATGGCGTAACCGCAAACTTAGGATAATGATTATGCGGATCGAACGCATAATAAGGAATGTTCGTTAAAGGCAAATCCTCAAACGTCCAGCTAACATCAGAATTTCTGATCAATCGCTTAGGGTGCATATCCTCATGAACGAGGATTAACGTATCAACGGCTTGCGTGTAATTCAGCTCTGGAACGATTGCGTCAGTAATACCTGATGCAAGGACATTGGCCTGGAAAACATCATTCTTGTATACTTTGATTAAGTTGCTCTTAATGACCAGAACATAAGCATCATCCCGACTAAACTGAAACGGGATGACTCTGAAGTTTTCTGGTGCTGGGCTGTTATAGAGATCAGCAATAGTTTTCAGCCCTGGCCTGCGAGTGGCGCCGCCCTGGGGATGAATGATGACATTCTTAGCAGACTCGAGGCCGTTCCCGTATTGCTCGAGATCAGTTCTTGCCCTCAATAAAGGATCTAGCTCGCCTACGCTAAAGTTAGTTTGGAATTGCGTATAGCGTGGCATATCACCCTCTTACGTCTATAAGCGAGTAGTCCTCAATGACTTGAGGCGGGTTGCCTCTTGAATCCACGTTCATCGCTTCTC
>Ga0255751_10005873_pt1 | contig 10891 bp, 19 predicted proteins | sample 071ome_20_FD_179951 | JGI IMG/M metagenome (GOLD analysis project Ga0255751, IMG submission 179951) | Coastal salt marsh microbial communities from the Groves Creek Marsh, Skidaway Island, Georgia - 071412BT metaG (version 2) | ecosystem: Environmental > Aquatic > Marine > Intertidal zone >...
AAGCAGGGTATACCTTGTGTATGACCTGTGGTGACAAACAAGCATCACAACAAACACGGACTATCGTACCTATGCACAAGTCAAACTACATGTATCTCACGGACGAATCTGCCCCGGAATTACTCAAGGGCATTAACAACAAAGGGGGTAAGCATGGGTTATAGAAGTGAAGTTTCTCTCGTGATACAGACGGACAACCCCATTGACGACAAGTGTAAAGACTTATGGGCTACCTTCATCACGGAAGCAAAAGCGTTAGATGATACCAAGTGGTTCATGTCGATACTTTGCGACACTGCCGACGAGGAAACTAAAAAAGGCTACGAGGGTTGGCTTGAAGGCACAGGCTTAGACATGGAGAACCAGTCTATTGTCTGTTACTTTGCCGATGTCAAGTGGTACGAATCGTTTCATGATGTGCAATCAACGATGGCTTTGTTAAAACTAGCCGAGAGTTACGTTGAGGATAAACACCCCTTGTCATACGCATACGTTAGGATTGGTGAAGACAACGACGATGTGGAACATGATTGTGGAGGTGAGGAGGGTTACATATTACTTCGCCCTGTAACGTACATTGATGGTGGTGAAGAAATACGAGGTAACTTTGATGTTTGAAAATCGTGGAACCACAAAAATTTAATTTAAACTATGGAGAAAAACTATGATGAACTTTGAACTACAAAAACCTGACCACATTGTGTCGCTAGCTACGTCTAGTGTACTCGTGTCGGTTGATGTCAACGTTTGGACTGCGACTAAGCAAGACAGACAAATATCTGATGAGGTTACGACTATGAAAAAAGCTGAGATTGGTACGGGTAAATTTACCAAGTATCTATTCAGTGGCAATCCGAAACACCATAGAATCGTAAAGCTGCGTCAGTTGATTTACAAATGGTTGAAGACTAACACATACCGATGGAATCAATCGCAAGACTTATTACCTACGATTGACCTACCGAAATTCAAACAAGAGTTTCATGAGTATGAGAGTGAGTTTAATACTGCCGTGGAAGACTTCCTTGTGAACTACCAGAACCTAGTGTCTGACATGAAGTTCAAGCAAGGTGATATGTTTGATGCGAATGATTATCCTGATGTCGAAACGTTACGACATAAATTCAGTATACAGTTGTATGTATCTGAAGTACCTAGTCATGACTTTAGATGTCAAGTATCACAGGATATTGCTGAAGACTTGAAGAACCAATATCAAGACCAAGCCAATTCCATCGTGAACAATGTCGTATCTGAGCAAGTCTCTCGTATCACTGATGTGATGGAAAGTATTTCACACTGTTGTGGAACGATTGAAGGTAAGGATAAAGATGGTAATCCAACATACAAAAAACGTGCGATATACGATACAACAGTTAGTCGTGCGAAAGCATTGGTTAATACCATTAAGAACTTCAAGCCGATTGAATCTGAGCAGTCAGTCAAATTGCAGGAAGCATCGGCACGTTTGGAACAAGCATTGACTGGAGTTTCAACCGAGTTACTTCGTGATAGTGACGCAGTGAGGAACAAAGTCAAAACTGAGTTGGACGATATTCTATCTAAATTTAATTAAGGAGAAAAACTATGAACGTTACAATTGATGAACTACGTAAACTGATTCCTACCATTGGAGAAAGTTTAACACCAATCATACAGAGTGAGCCGGGTTGTGGTAAGACTAGCTTGTTGAGTATGATTAAGGAAGACCTTGGCGACAAGTATGACTACATCTATGTCGATTGTCCTGTGAAAGATATGTCTGATATTGCGATGACTATCCCTAACCATGACACCAAGACACTGGAAAACTATGTTGGCTCATTGTTTAAACTTGATAGTGATAAACCTAAAGTCATACTGCTCGACGAGTTTATGAAGTCCCCCAAACTTCTACAAGTGTTATTCACTAGATTGATGCTTGAGAGAATGGTTGGTGATACACCACTACCTGAGGGAAGTATTGTGTTCGGTACTTCAAACAATCAATCAGACGGAGTTGGTGACACTATGTTGGCTCATGCTGGGAACAGAGTTTGTATCTTGCAGATGGAAAAACCTGATGTGAATACATGGTTGGCATGGGCTACTAACAATGGCATTAGTGCATTGATTCGTGCCTTTGTGCATACTTTCCCACGATGCCTTGCGAGTTACCTTGATGAGAACCAAGATGACAATCCGTATATCTTCAATCCGAAGAAACCACAGTTGTCGTTTGTCAGTCCTCGCTCTCTCGCTAAGTCCAGTGTGATTGTTGAGAACCGTGACGCTATTGGTGAAAATGCTACCATGGCAGCCCTGAGTGGTACGATTGGTAAGAGTGCAAGTGCAGACTTGAGTGCGTTCTTGAGGCTTGAGAAAGAACTACCGACGTTTGACAGTATTGTTGAAAGTCCTGAGACTGCTCAGATACCTGACAACATATCAGCACAGTTGATGATTATGTTCCAAGCCGTCGACAAGATTGATACTCAAGCGACACTAACGAGTTTCATGAAGTATCTCAAACGACTAGCAAGTGAAGAGATGCAGGCTGTATTTTATACTATGGTGTGTAAGCACAAGACAGCCGTGAAAGTGGCTCGGTCAAATCCTGAGATTGCACAGTGGTGTAAACTAAACCATGAACTATTTTGAGGGGAACTACGATGAAGTTGTATAACATTTATTACAAAGGGGATATTTGTGGAAACCCTAGAACTTATGAAGGTACTACTAATAACTTTCAGAAGTGGCTAAAAGAACACAATGAGGATAGGAAAGCGAGTGGCAATATGACTGAAGATGCAGATGAGTTTATTGTTGAACCTATCCACATACAACATTTTGAGGAGTAAACTATGACACCTGAAATGAGACTGAAGAAGGCTCATGTACGTCTGATGAATCACCCTGAAACTGCGTTGTATTCAGGTATTATTCTGATGGGACAGTCTACTGTTGTGGACAATTGCCCCACTGCGTACACTGATGGCTTCAATAAACGCTATGGTAGAAAGTTTATTGAGACGCTAACGGACAAGGAGTTACGGGCCTTAGTGTTACATGAAAATCTACACGTTGCGTTAAACCATGCAGGCAGATTCAAGCGTGAGTTTCGTAAGAACCCACAGTTGATGAACGTCTGTGCCGACTATGTGGTCAATGACGTTATTGTGCATCTTGAGGATAAAGATTTATGCGAACTACCTGAAGGTGGACTGTATGAAGAAAAGTATCACAATTGGTCAGTCAATGAGATACTTAAAGACCTCAAGCAACAGATGTCGAAACCTAACGACACGACCGACGGTGGAACTGGCGACGGTACGCAAGGCGACGACAAAAGTGTGGTGCCACAAAATTCACAAAGTTTGCCTGATGGTTTAAAACCTCTAGACGAGCATGACTTTGACGGAGACTCTCCAGACGGTGTAAGTTCTCAAGAAGAGATGACACAAGCTATTGAGAACGCACTGAAGGAAGGTGGCATTATCGCTAGTAGACTTGGAGTAAAACAACCTAGAGCAATTGCTGAGTTGTTTGAACCTAAGATTGATTGGCGACAAGCCTTGAGAGAATTTGTACAATCATCGGTTCGTGGCAGTGACGAGTACACATGGCGTAAGTTTAACAAACGCATGATGGCAAACGACCTGTACCTACCAACCACTGAGAATGAATCAATGGGCGAGTTAGTTGTAGCTATTGATACATCAGGCTCGATTGGACAAGAGGAACTGACGGAGTTTGCGACTGAGTTGGTAGCCATTTGTGACACAGTAACACCTGAACGCATTCGAGTTGTGTGGTGGGACTATGACGTACACGGTGAGCAACGATTCAATCCTGAAGACTACGGCAGTATAAAGTCTCTACTCAAACCTCAAGGTGGGGGTGGTACACGGGTGAGTTGTGTAAGTGAGTACATCGAGAAAGAACATATCGATGCAGAAGCTATTGTTGTGTTCACTGATGGTTACACTGAGAGTGACCCTGAGTGGAACATATCGACACCTTCGTTGTTCATGGTGACAGAGAACAAATACTTTAAGGCCCCACCCGGCAGCACGATAGTGTTTTATGATAATTAACTTTTTATAATGGAGAAAAACTATGACTGATACATATATGGTATGGATAACACAATTTTGTAAACCTGTAACTGTACACGCTGACACGAAAGAACAAGCTATTAAAAAGGTACAAGAGGATACGGCATGGGAAGTTGTGACGGCAGAATTTGAAGCGGAGAAACTATCATGATTGATTATGAACTATCTATTAAGTTACCTATCATCGTGAGACATTGGGACGATGAAACGTTAATAAGAGAAGAACCAATCACGATAGAAAGTGAAGTTATTCAAGACGACACTTTGCAAATGATATTCCGTGATATTGACCAACATTTGTCGAAACGCTTCGACAGAAAGGAAGTGAAATGAATAACGTTCGAGGACATAAAGTAATAATAGAAAGAGAATACACATACTACTTCACATTGTTATTTTGGTTTGTGTTAGGTGTGATAGTAGGATTTACAGGATACAAGGTTTATGATGCGTATCTAAGTTATGTATACGATGAACCGATACAGTATTTATGCAAACATAATAAAGTGTATGAGCAAGTTGAACCACTCAGCTTTATTTATGTAAAGACTGATAAAGAATGTTTAGATGAAAGAGAGGAAAGCTAAATGCAAACAAGCTATATTGAAGAATCTATGTGGAGCCCGGAGCTGGCACAACGTTTGGCTCAGAGTGAAGTTTATCCACTAGCACAAGAGTTGACCCATGTGTTCGAGATGAAAGTGGTAGGCTACATACCTGTGACTTACACTACCTTTAACCGAAAGCGACACTATGAGTTTAACAGTCCACATCAAGAAGAAGAACTTGATGGTTTCATTGTAGGTTATGAGGGTATTCCACAGTGTATTATCTATTGTGATGACAAAGGTTTCAATTGTCATATGCACTATGAAATTAAAGACCGAGGTTACAATGATTGGGATAGACACACAGTGGCTAGTAATAAACTATCACAAGTCATGAAGACTTTGATACGGAAAGGGTTTGACCCGTCGGATAAATACTATGAAGACATGCGACCAAATCCTAATGTAAACTTACCCGTATTTAAATATGGTGATATGGTTGAACGTCATGGTGAGTTTCAAACATCGGTATCTGCTAAAAAGCATACACTGACTAACCACAAGAATCAGTTGACGAGTAATTATCATGGTGGTTTAAAAGCTATCGAGGCTCTTGTCCGTAAACACTACGGCGATGGTAAAGCTATGTCTCATGAATCTGAACTTTTTTTGAAAGACCATGTTGACAAATACAATGAACTGTTACATGATTATGAAACGGCTAAAGAAAATGCTATATCTGAAATCGGTGAAGAGTTTACTGCTATTGGTACAAGTACATTGTTTGATGGTATCTTTGTTCTAGATTGTAAACTTGTAATCGACGATGAAAAAGCGTTTGAGTACAATCAAAAAGTTGTCAAGGTTGTCGGTTCAAGCGTATACAAAAGCATTGAAGAGTTACCATTTCATGATGATATAGTTCATATCCTGACAATGGCTAAACTAGCTGATGCCGATAGGACTGACGTTGCCTTAGATTATTTCCGAAAGCAATCGTCTGACTGGAATCCTGACTTAGGTCTGTATTACACTGACCAAACATACAACAGGAATCCGTTTAAATACATGTGGATTAAGTTACCGTATAACAGAAAGGCAGTGCTTGATAAAGAAAGTTAGTTTATCCCCCGTACCAATCTTACCTCCTGAGGACGAGACGCTTTACATGGTGCTTTGCGAAGTGAACTATGTCGAAACGTCTCGACACTCCTCATATAAATTCTATACTGATAGCAATACATTAAGACGCTATACAGACCCAGTATTACCTAATTTTCTCCGTGTAAAGTTTAGTATGATAAAAGCTGCCGACGTGCGGGAAGAGTTCTTAGGTTTAAGAACGACTCACGCAGCCATGATAGATTTTGCTGAAGCTGACTGTTATAGGTGGCGAGAAGCTACAAAAAATAATCCTGAATTTAAATACATCGGTTGGCAAATTAGTGATACACTATTTGTTATTGTATGTGATAAAGATGAGTTAGCACAGTTGAGAGGATACAATGACACCAGAGAAAAAAGTAAAAGAAAAAGTAAAGAAGAAACTTAAAGAATTAAAATGCTACTACTGCATGCCTGCAACAGGGGGCTATGGCGCAAGTGGTGTTCCTGATATTATCGCTTGTTATAAAGGCACTTTCATTGGCATTGAGTGCAAAGCAAACGGTAACAAACCTACCGAACTTCAACAAAAACATCTACGAGATATTTCAATCAGTGGTGGAAAATCATTAGTTATTGACGAAACAAATGTTGATATGCTACAGTTTTTTATCACAGGTAAACAAATTATTAATAATGAAAAATGATAACGTAAACAGACCGAAGCATTATACTCAAGGAAAAGTTGAGTGTATTGACGCAATCGAATCAGCAACAATGGGTTTAGTTGGGATAGTTGCCGTTTGCGTGGCTAACGTCATAAAGTATGTATGGAGGTTTGCTTTAAAAAATGGTGTGGAAGACTTAGATAAAGCAGACTACTACCTACAAAAACTAAGAAAGAAAGTGAGAGAGAAATGAGTGCTGATTTATTTAAGAGAGTGCGAAGTTTACTACGAGACCACATAGAGTTACTTAACAAGCATCAGCTAGGTGATACTCATGTAGAGGACGCACAGTTGATAATTGATGAGTTAGATGTTTTACTTAAGTCTGACGCAGTAAAAGACATTGAGAAAAACATTGACGAAGCAGAAAGAAAATTAGTGAGCGATGATTTAGCAGAAGAAATACTCAACGGAAAGTATTGCGTAGGAGGAAGTTGCGAAGATTAATCCTGCGTGTGTCACCAGTTCCCACATTAAAGGAGATAGTTATGTTGTATATAGTTTATGATAGTGAGCATCTACCTTTACGTAGATTTCACAGAAGTGATGAAGCAAAGTGGTTTGTAAGAGATAAGCCAGAGTTTACGATAGAAAAAATTAAACAACGACGAACAAGCAGGGCTGAGCAACAAAGAGAATTATTTAATAAGATAGGAGAATGTTTATTTTGAGTGATAATAGAAAATTAACTTTTGAAGAAAAAGTGGCACGAGTAGAAGAAGTATTAAAAAAGTATCCAAATGCAACACGATCAACCATAACAAATTGGACTGGGTATAAAACACCTTTGCTAGATGAGATGTATGAAAAAGGAGTTAAAGTTCCAAAGAAGAAAAAGGCAACAAGTAAAACAACATCTTGGAACCAATATTTAGGAAGTTTAAGTGGCAGACGAGATCGATAAAGCTAATGACCAAATGGAAAAAGCTATGGCTTTAACCATGCGAACTGTCAATACTGAAATTAAAAAGAACACCACAGGAAAATGTTTATGGTGTGGTGAACCCATCACAGATACCAGGAGATGGTGCAGCGTGGAGTGTCGTGATGAGCAAGAAAGACATAATTAGTCCATGCACAGAGATATGTCGCTATGAAGAAATTGATGGTGAGCCACGGTGTATCAGTTGCTTTCGGACTTATGAGGATTTAAACAATTGGTTTTACATGACAAATGAAAGTAGACGAGAAAGAATTAAACAGATTAAGAAAGATAGGAAAAACTATGAACGTAAGCAAGCGAACAATAAAGATATGGGAAAAGAATCTTAAAGAAGGTTATCGTTTTTTTCAACCACATAATGCAATACAATTAACACCAAGAACAGAGCGAGAAGCAAATGCCATTAAAAACTTACGGAAACAAATGCGTGAAGTGCAAAAACCCCGCTAAATACTACGACAAGAAAAAGTGGTGGTGTGGGTTTACTTTTGAAGGACACGGATACTGCAAAGCAGAGAAAGTAAAAGATAAATAATGCAAATAGTAACTCTCGACTTCGAGACGTTTTATGACGTAGGTTATGGACTTAATAGACTAACTACTGAAGAATATATTAAAGATGAAAGATTTCAGGTCATCGGTGTTGCCATTAAAATTGATGATGGTAAGACTAGGTGGTATAGTGGGCATGACAATATACAAGACATACTATCCTCCATTGATTGGAAACAATCAGCAGTATGTTGTCACAACACTATGTTTGACGGTGCGATCTTAGCGTGGCATTATAATGTTTCTCCCGCGTTATACTTTGACACGCTTTGTATCGCCCGTGCTTTACACGGAGTAAACGCAGGGGGGTCTCTCAAAGCCTTAGCTGAAAGGTATAACTTAGGTCAAAAAGGAACTGAAGTACTCGACGCAAAAGGCAAACGTTTAGAAGACTTTGCAGATCACGAACTACGTAACTATGGACTGTACTGTAAAAACGACGTTGATCTCACATATAAACTTTTTAATATCATAGGAAGAAAGTTCCCACCGTTAGAACATAAGTTAATTGACATTACACTGCGTATGTTTACTGAGCCACTACTTGAAGTTGACGACGCATTGTTAATACAACGACTTGAAGATATTAGAACTGAGAAAGAAGAACTACTATCAGGACTAAAGACAAAACTAAAATGCCCCGATGAAGAATGTGTTCGTAAGAAGTTAGCAAGCAATAAACAATTTGCTGAGTTGTTAGAGGAACTAGAAGTTGAAGTACCTATGAAAGTGAGCCCTACAACAGGTAAAGACACTTATGCTCTAGCTAAAACTGACCAAGGATTTATTGATCTGCAAAACCATGAAGACCCTTTCATACAAGAACTTTGTGCCGTCCGCCTTGGTACAAAATCTACTATCGAAGAATCAAGAATAGAACGTTTTATTGATATTGGTGCAAGGAATCATAGCAAACTACCTATCCCACTTAAATACTATGGCGCACACACAGGTCGATGGAGTGGTACTGATAAAGTAAACTTTCAAAACCTACCGTCAAGAGATGTAAAGAAAAAAGCATTGAAGCAAGCCGTGATCCCTCCAGATGGTAACGTTTGTATCAATGTAGATTCTTCACAGATAGAGGCACGAATATTAGTATGGCTTGCAGGTCAGACAGAAGTGGTAGAGATGTATCGAGAAGGACGAGATGTTTATTGTGAGTTTGCAAGTAAAGTATATAACAAAAAAATAGACAAACGAAATAAAACAGAAAGAGCAGTCGGTAAGACATGTATCCTTGGGTTAGGTTATGGTACAGGGGCAAGTAAACTACAGAACGTATTAAAATTACAAGCGGGAGTTGAGTACAATGAAAACCAATGTCAGCGATTAGTTAATATCTACAGAGAGGTAAACAATAAGGTGATTCAGCTGTGGAGTGATTGTGATTTAGCTCTTCAACACATAGCTTCATGGCCCAAAGACAAAGAACCTTATTATTTAGGAGCTCAGAAATGTGTGATGGTGACCCCTGAAGGATTGCGATTACCTAACGGACTTTATATTTATTACCCTAAGTTACGAAAAGACACATCGAAATCAAGAACAGAATATAACTATAAGAATAGGTACGGAGAAACTTCAATATGGGGTGGTTCAGTTGTAGAGAATATCGTACAAGCACTAGCTCGAATAGTGATCGGAGAACAGATGGTAGCTATCAATCGTAGATACCGTCCAGTCTTGACAGTGCACGACGCTGTGGTTTGTATAGCTCCAGAGGAAGAAAAAGATGAGGCTTTAAATTTTATAATGGCAGAAATGTCTAAGCCACCAGCATGGGGTAAGGACTGTCCAATAACATGTGAAGGAGGGTACGCAGATAACTATGGAGACTGTTAATGTATTAAGTTTGTTCGACGGAATGTCTTGTGGACAAATAGCACTTGACCAATTGGGAATAAAAGTAAATAAGTATTACGCATCGGAGATAGATAAGTATGCCATTGAAATCGCAAAGAAAAACTACCCAAACACAATACATCTTGGAGATGTTACAAAGGTACAGAATAATAGTATCGAGGAGAAAATTGATCTACTCATCGGAGGTAGCCCATGTCAAGGCTTTAGCTTTGCAGGGAAACAACTAAACTTTGATGACCCTAGGTCTGCTTTGTTCTTTGAGTTTGTTCGATTATTTAACGAAACTAAACCTAAATACTTCTTGCTTGAGAATGTACGAATGAAGAAAGAGTACCAAGACATCATATCAAAGTACTTAGGTGTTGAACCTATCATGATAAATAGTTCACTCGTGTCTGCACAAAACAGAGTGCGGCTGTACTGGACTAACATACCAGTAGAGCAACCTGAAGATAGAGGTATTGTACTAAAAGATATACTTGAAGATGGAGTCGTAGACAGAGATAAGGCACACTGTTTAGATGCTAACTACTTCAAAGGTGGTAATCTTAAGTCTTACTTTGAAAAACACAGACGACAATTAGTATTTAGCAAAGACGGACTATGCCATGTTGGAGATGCGGATATAAAAGGGAATGACTCTATCAAGCGAGTCTATCACCCTGAAGGTAAGTCCCCTACATTAACTACAATGCAAGGCGGACATAGAGAACCTAAAGTTTTATGTGGTGCGTTCCGTGGCAGATACCACAACGAAGAAGGTAAGCGTGTAGACAATAAACAAAGAGTGGCAGGGCTCACAAAGCAACAATTAGAAATACGAGAAGACGGTAAAACGAATGCTTTGACTACTGTACAGAAAGACAATGTTGTAACAGTAGATAAAATGTACTACCGTAAGTTGACCCCTCTTGAATGTGAGCGTTTACAAACTGTACCTGACGGATATACTGAAGGAGTATCTAATACACAGAGGTATAAAATGTTAGGTAACGGTTGGACAGTCGAAGTAATTAAACATATATTTAAAGGAATGAAATGAAAAAACTATTA
>Ga0255751_10005874_pt1 | contig 10887 bp, 8 predicted proteins | sample 071ome_20_FD_179951 | JGI IMG/M metagenome (GOLD analysis project Ga0255751, IMG submission 179951) | Coastal salt marsh microbial communities from the Groves Creek Marsh, Skidaway Island, Georgia - 071412BT metaG (version 2) | ecosystem: Environmental > Aquatic > Marine > Intertidal zone > Salt...
ATAAAGCGTCTTGCGAATGCAACTCATGATGTCGCTGAGTATGTCGTAGATATTGCCAAGAAAGAGGGGCTTGCTGAAGGTCTCGGTCCTTTAGATGGTGACATAACAGTGCATCTCGCCTGTCACGCACGTGCGCAGAACATGGGGCCAAAAGCGGCCGAGATGTTGCGTCTCATTCCAGATACACGGGTTGCAATTATTGAGCGCTGTTCGGGCCATGGTGGATCATGGGGTGCAATGAAGGAAAATTTCGAAGTTGCACTGAAGGTTGGTAAACCGGTAGCTCGTCAAGCCGCCAAGGCAATCAACGACGCAGCTGCAAAAGGCAAGACAAGATTTATTGCCTCAGAGTGTCCTTTGGCGGGCCATCATATCGTGCAGGGCATAGAGCGCGAGGACCCAGAGGCAAAAATATCTGAAGCCCCACATCCAATTAAATTATTCGCCGAAGCATACGGTCTTAAATACTAAGAGGATCGAACACAGCTATGTCAAATCGCCAAATAAATCCAGACGACATCATGGATCTTGAAGCTTATCTTTCAATTAGAAAGGATAAGCGAAGAGAGATGTCACTCATAAAAAAAGATCGACGGGTAGAGGTTGGACCTTTTGCGACCTTTTATTTTGAGAGTTACGAAACCATGTGGCACCAAGTCCACGAGATGCTCGCCATTGAAAAAGGCGGCGCTGAGCAAGTTCCGGATGAACTTGAAGCATATAACCCTCTCATACCGCAGGGTAGAGAGCTAATTGCAACAGTGATGTTTGAAATCGATGATCCATTGCGACGCAAGACCGTTCTAAGTCGCATGGGTGGTGTCGAAGAGAATATGTACCTTGAGGTTAACGGCGAGCGAGTGAGTGGTAAGGCTGAAGAAGATGTTGATCGTACTGCGGCGGATGGCAAAGCCTCCAGTGTGCAATTCGTTCACTTTCCATTATCAGATGCTCAGGCAGATGTGCTGAAGAATTCGGGTGCCCGAGTGATCGTAGGAATAGATCATGAAAACTATTCCCACATGGCAGTTATGTCAGAGCCAACCCGGAACGCTTTGGCGGGGGATTTAGACTGAATTATCTCTGTTGGTTATGCGCAGGATAAGGTTGCCATAATCATCCACAACAGCAGCCCAATCTGGTGGTAAGACAGTTGTTGCTGTCTTTTCTATTATGATCGCTGGTCCATAAATCTTATGACCTGGCCCAGTGGATGATCGGTCATAAATACTGGTCTCAATAAGAGTTTCTCCGTCGAAACACACCTTCCGTGTTCCTATTGACTGGATTTCTTTGTCGGAGCGGAGAACAACCTTAGGGCCTGTTTTGAAGCCAGTGGCCGTTGCGGTTAAACGGCAATTAACGATCTCAATTTGCCGAGAACGTATATCGTAACCGTGCTCTTGTGTGTGGATTTTGTGAAAGCGTTCAGTAAAAGTATATAAGGTATCGTGAGGTAATACCATTGTCGTTGCTTCGAAGCCTTGCCCTAGATAGCGCGCATCAATAATCCATTTTTTTTGATGCCGTGTTTGGTCTGATGTTTGTTTCTTTAGCCAAATATCCCCTAAAGAAGTCATCCGCCCGAATGCATCTTTCGCCATCTGCCAGCCTTCAGCATCAGCTGATCTTAGAATTGTTTCCACAAAACTAGATGTGGGATCCGACATTAGGATCCCACGAGCGCATAATGTGCCAGGAGCTGGTGGGACGATTACTACTGGACATCCAGACTCAAGAGCGACATCAGCGGCGACGAGGGGGCCTGCACCGCCATATGCAATTAGAGCCATGTCTCGAAGGTCATGGCCTCGCTCTGATGATGCGGAACGTATAGCCCTAGCGATGTTTGCAGCCGCTACGGACAAAACCCCGGCGGCAGCTTTCTCCAGTGTAATCTCTAGAGGTTTTGCCACTTGCTCGGTCATAGCGTTTTCTGCTGCCCCCAAATCAAGTTTTGTAGAGCCATCAACTAAGCCAGTATCTGCATCTAGTCTTCCGAGAATTAGGTTAGCATCTGTTAACGTCGCTCCTTTGCCGCCATTTCCGTAAGCTGCCGGGCCTGGGATTGCCCCGGCACTTTGTGGGCCAACGGATAACCCTCCTGCGGCGTCAACCACTGCCAGTGAACCACCACCGGCTCCGATGACTGAAATATCAAGGCTGGGTGTTCTTACTGGATAACCTGCTACATCACGTTCGGCGGAAATACGAATTTCACCATTAATGATGAGACCAATATCGGTTGATGTGCCGCCCACATCAAAAGTTGCAACATTTGGAAACCCTGCTTTGAGAGCTATTGCTGCAGCGGCTGCCACCCCCGCCGATGGGCCAGAAAGGCAAGTGCTCACTGGTATTTGCTCGGCTGTCTCAAGTGTCATGAGACCGCCGCCGGAGTGAACTATGTATGGCTCAGCTGTAATGCCAAGTTTGATAACCCGATTTCGGAGGTCTCCAAAATATGTTGCCATTTTTGGACCAACAAATGCATTTAGGACCGTTGTTGATGTTCTTTCGAATTCGCGAAACTCAGGCGAAACCTTGATGGAACAACTAACAAACGCCTTCGGAAGTAAAGATTTCAAAATTTCTTCAGCTTGCTGTTCATGGATTGGGTTTCGATAACTGTGGAGAAAAACAACAGCTATCGCCTCTATCCCCGCATCTAAAAAGTTTTTACCAGCATCTGTTACAGCCTTTGTATCCAAAGGGATTAGGATAGAGCCGTCCTGGTCAAGTCGTTCCGCAACCTCTACTCGATTCCGCCGGGGAGCTAGAGCAGGTGGGCGAGTGACGCGGTAGTCATAGAGATTGGGGCGTGTTTGTCTTGCAATTTCTAAGACATCACGAAAGCCCTTGGTCGTTACTAATGCCGTTTTGGCACCATTTCTCTCGATGGCCATGTTGGTGGCGACAGTCGTTCCATGACCGATCCAATTGACTTGATCAGGAGTAACAGAGGCAAGTTGTAGAATTTCTCGTAAACCGGTCTCAATAGCCCGCGCGGGTTCCTTTGGTGTCGAAGGCGTCTTGTGGTGGATGGCGTTGGTACCCTGCAGTAACGTCAGGTCAGTAAATGTTCCACCAACATCAATTCCTATTCTGATCATTTGGTCCTTCGACTATTAAACAACGCAAGTATAAATTCGGTTAAATTACTTTAGATCGTTTTTTGATCACTCTCTGATGCATGTTTTATAGCCTGCCAGACGCGTTCTGGCGTTGCAGGCATCTCTATGTGTTTAATTCCATAATCTCTCAAAGCATTTACTATTGCAGATATCACAACCGCTAGAGCTGGTGTTGTTCCACCTTCACCGCCGGGTCTAATTCCAAAAGGATGTGAGCTAGCTGGAATTTCTGAAATTAATGTTTGCATAGGCGGGGTTACATCCGCCCGCGGAACAGCGTAGTCCATGAAGGAGCCTGCAAGCAGTTGGCCTGTTTGATCATCATATTTGCAATGTTCAAAAAGTGCCTGGCCCAACCCTTGGGCAATAGCACCGTGAGCCTGTCCATGTAGAACCATTGGATTAATTGCGTTGCCGACATCGTCAACTCCAGTCCACTTCAGGATTTCAACAACGCCGGTCTCAGGGTCAACCTCAACCTCGCAGACATGTGAGCCATAGGGATATCCGCCAACGCGATTTACAATATCTCCTATACCCTCGAAATGTCCTTTGAGGTTGCTAGGCAGACTATTTAAAGTTTCAGCGGCATCCCTGACCTGCCAAAGATCCATACTTTGCCCGTTTGGGCCTACGAAGGATCCCTCTTCATAAGAAATCTCGTTGTCGGGAAGATTGGTTATATGAGCAAAAATAGCCTTGCCGCGAGCTATAAGCGCTTCAATGGCTTGATTTAATGCAATTGTCACAAGTCGCATAGAACGTCCGGAGTGAGAACCTCCGCCAACACTTACTCTTGCGGTGTCATTTGCGATAAAACGAATTTTATCGAATGGTACTCCTAGCCACTCGCTAGCAACTTGAGGGAAGGTGGTCTCATGACTTTGGCCACTCGACATGGTTCCTACAACGAATTCAACCATTCCATCATGGGTAACCCTCAGTTCAACACGTTCGCGTGGAATACCACTGGTGACTTCAATGTAATTAGCAATCGCTATTCCGCGTTTCTTTCCTAAGGTTTCGGATTGGGCTCTTCTCTCTGGAAAGGTTATCCAGTTAGCAGCCTCTAAAACTTCCTTCATGGAGGCTGGATAATCGCCGCTGTCGTATGTCACACCAACGGGTGTGGTGAAAGGCATGGATTGGGGTTGGATTAGATTGCGAGAACGAAGTTCTACTGGGTCAATATCCATTTCCTCTGCGGCCATATCGATTAACCGTTCCACAATGAAAATTGCTTCAGGTCGACCTGCACTTCGGTAAACAGCCGTCGGAGGCAAATTGGTGAAAACGGCTTCTCCGCGGAAATGAATGGCAGGGATGTTGTATACACCCTGCATCATCGATAATCCCTTGCGCAGAGGCCAGAAATAGACCGAATAAGCTCCAAGATTCATGGTATTGTGGCCCCGAAGGCCCAAAAACTTTCCGTCTGCCGATAGAGCAAGTTCTGCGGTAGAACGCAGATCTCTCCCCTGATAATCAGATAGAAAGCACTCGCTTCGTGTCCCTACCCATTTTACCGGACAACCAACCCGTCTGGCTGCCCATGGGATTAAAGCAAATTCTGGAGAGAACGCATTGCGCGTTCCGAAGTTTCCTCCCATATCACCAAAAACAGCGCGACACTTTGTTAGAGGTACGCCCAGTACAGTAGCAAGTCGTTCCCTTGTTTGTACCGCGCCTCTCCCAGATGCTGCATAAAGAGTGTAGGAATCTTCTGTTTGACTATAGTCACCAACGACGGTCCGTGGCTCCATAGGCACGCCATTTATCCGATTAATCCATGTTTCTAATCGAACAACATGAGCTGCTTTATTAAAAGCATCTGACGCATCCGCAGCACTGCCTACTTCCGCTTGGAGAGCTATATTTCCAGCACAGCCTGGCCAAATTTCATACGCACCCGGTGCAGTGGATTCTTTTGAATCCGTGTAGGCTGGAAGAACCTCAAAGGTAACTTCTATGGCCTCTATGGCATCCTGGGCCTCAGCAGCAGTTTTAGCGACTGCCATTGCTATGGGTTCGCCAACATAACGCACAATGATAGGCGGCATAGGCATATTTTCAGACGTAAAAACGTCAAACCCCAACGGTAGTCTGAGTTCAGCATCAGGTGGGCCTTGCCAATCAGGATTGTGAGGAATGGGTTTCATTCCATCATTGATGGCATCTGCTCCGGTGAGGACACCTAAGACGTTTGGCATAGATGCAGCGATAGATGTGTCTATTTCAACAATTCGAGCGTGTGGGTGGGGTGATCGAAGAAAAGCGGCATACGCCATAGAGTCAAGCTTGACGTCGCTTGCATAGAGACCACGACCTCTTGTTAATCGTAAGTCTTCGACGCGCTTCACAGATACACCAATACCATTTGGTCTCGGTGGACTTTGGTTCACCACTATCTTCCTGCCCTTAAAGATTGCTTGGGAAAAGTTACTTGCAGTTCCAACTAATTGCTATGGTGTGGCAGCTAATGTCGAAAAAAACATTGGCCAGTTTTTCTTAAATTTTGAAAGGGTTGTGTCTCAGAACGAAGAGGTGATCATCTCATAACTGCTCAACACCGATTTTCAAAACGCCAAGGTCAGTGAGATAACAACAGAGTTACTTTAATTTTGGTCTAAAAACGCTTCATTCAGTATTACTTGGATTTAGACGGTCTCGTAATTCTTTACCTGTTTTGAAGTAAGGCGTGTTTTTACTATCAACATCGACTGCTTCACCGGTCCTGGGATTGCGACCCGTTCGAGATTCTCGGCGCTTAACTGAAAAAGCACCAAATCCTCTGAGCTCTACGCGATCTCCGCGAGATAAGGCATCAGAAATTTCATCAAAAACGGTGTTAACCACTTTTTCAATGTCGTGACTGGTTAAATGAGGATTGCGCTCTATCAGACGAGCGATCAGCTGTGAGCGGGTCATAAAGGACGCCTCCAGATCTTTTGCTTTAAGAAGTTTAGCTCAAGCATACCGAAAGCCACAATATTTTTTAATTTTGAGAATTACCCAGCAGAATATAGCGAAAATAGCAGGCCAGCTGCGTTATTTAAATGGACGCGGCAGCGCACGTTTATAAATAATTATCGGCCAGCTTAGATGCTGGCCGATAATAAACCATGGTTATAAGACTAATCTTGAAAAGATTAGAAGCTGATTATGCTTCATCCTCTTCTTGTTGGCGGTTCCGCAACGCTGCGCCCAGAATGTCACCAAGGCTGGCACCTGAGTCGGATGAACCAAATTGTGCCATAGCCTCCTTTTCATCCGCGATCTCACTGGCCTTAATTGACAAGGTGATCCGGCGATTATTGCGATCGATCTGCATTACCATCGCGTCTACCCGCTCACCTACGGCAAAACGATCAGTCCGCTGTTCACTCCGCTGGCGAGCTAGATCTGATTTACGAATAAATCCAGTTAGCTCGTTGCCAAGATCCAGCTCTAAACCATTTTCATTGACAGATGAGATGGTGCCAGTGACGACTGCGCCGCGACGCATTTGCTCACCTTCACCCAGGGCTGCTTCAAATGGATCTTCAACGAGCTGCTTAATACCAAGACTGATACGCTCTTTCTCTGGATCAACATCTAGCACCTGTGCCTTTAGAGTTTGCCCACGCTCATAATCTTTGATTGCTTCATCGCCTGAGCGTTCCCAATCAAGATCTGATAAGTGGACCATACCATCAATGTCACCAGGAAGGCCTAAGAAAAGGCCAAACTCAGTGATGTTGCGCACTTCGCCTTCAATTTCAGACCCAACGGGGTGACCCTCCAAGAAGACCTCCCATGGGTTGCGCTGAGTCTGCTTGATGCCAAGGCTTATGCGGCGTTTATCTGAGTCTACCTCTAAGACCTGTACCTCGACTTCTTGGCTAGTAGAGACAATCTTTCCAGGATGCACGTTTTTCTTAGTCCAGCTCATTTCAGAGACGTGGACTAGTCCTTCAACGCCAGGCTCTAATTCAACAAAGGCGCCGTAGTCTGTGATGTTGGTCACCCTTCCGGAGAACTGAGCATCAACTGGGTACTTGGCCAGTGCTCCTTCCCACGGATCAGTTTCCAACTGTTTCATGCCGAGGCTAATACGCTGAGTTTCAGAGTTGAAGCGAATGACCTGCACAGTCACGCTTTGACCAATTTGCAGTGCGTCAGATGGATGATTTACCCGGCGCCAAGCGATGTCAGTGACATGCAATAGACCATCAACACCACCTAAATCGATAAATGCACCGTAGTCCGTGATGTTTTTGACGACGCCCTGCAGAACTTGTCCCTCTGCAAGATTTGATATCAGTTCGGTTCTAGCCTCTGCTCGGCTTTCTTCCAGAACAGCGCGGCGGGAAACAACAATATTTCCTCTAGCCCTATCCATCTTTAAAATCTGGAATGGTTGTGGTGTACCCATTAGAGGGCCAATATCACGGACAGGTCGGATATCAACCTGGCTTCCAGGAAGGAACGCGACTGCACCAGCCAAGTCAACGGTGAAACCACCTTTGACACGACCAAAAATGATTCCCTTGACCCGCTCTGTACCGTTGAAAGCATTCTCAAGTTGCTGCCATGATTCTTCTCTACGAGCCTTATCACGAGAGAGTACAGCTTCGCCGTTACGGTCTTCAAGTCGCTCAACGTATACGTCTACTACGTCACCAATTTTCAATTCGGCTGGTTGTCCTGGCGCTCCAAACTCTTTGAGCGGAACACGACCTTCGGCTTTTAAACCAACATCTACGAGCACACTGTCGTGATCTACGGCGATAACTACGCCCTTCTGAACTGTTCCCTCGAAACCATCCATCTCGGTGAGAGAGTCTTCGAGTAAACTGGCAAAGTCTTCATTGTTAGTGGGCGCTGTCTGTGTATCGGCCATATTTTTCATCTCGTGCCGGCTTAGCGCAATCAAGCGCTTTGCCTTTGGGTTGGACGCCCAATAACACGGTCAGCCGTATCCGGCCCCGCCATTGAGCGAAAGGTTAGATTGATTTTTGAACCGCGCTTGCCTCATCTGGGCGCTATTGAACGGGATTTAGTCCTTGGCGCCCTCCTGTAGCGCCCGAAACAGCGACCGGGAAAGTACGCTGTTAGGACCTGCTGCGTTTGTTGGATACAAATCGCTCTTCGATGGTTTTAACAGCAAGCTTAAACACTGACTCAGCGTTTAGACTATCTGTATCGAGGCAAAAAGCATCCGACGCAGGCTTCAGTGGTGCAGTACTGCGGCCACTGTCCCGTTCATCACGTGCCCGAAGGTCGCTTAGAACGGAGGCGTATATAGCCTCTTCTCCCCGATCCTGCAACTCTTTCACCCGTCTGCGAGCGCGAATTTCCGCAGAGGCGAGCAAATAGAACTTCATGTCTGCTTTTGGGCAAACTACGGTCCCAATATCACGTCCATCTAGAACGGCGCCGGGAGGGCTCGCCGCAAAATGCTGCTGAAATGCTAGTAGTGCTGCACGCACACCGGGGATCGCCGCAACCTTAGAGGCTGCTGCTGCTGACGCTTCACTTCGAAGATCATCGCGATCAAGGTCATTTGTTGTGAGGGTCTGCGCCACCTTGGTTGCAGATAAAGGATCAGCCGGATCTTTCCCCTTTTCAAGAACCATTGCTCCAACAGCTCTGTAAATAAGCCCAGTATCTAAATAATTAAGGCTGAAATGTTTCGCCAGGTTTTGGGCGAGGGTACCTTTCCCAGATGCTGCAGGACCATCAATTGCTATTATCATTGTTTGGGCTTTCCAAATTCAGCCCCAAGGGATGCCATCAATGCTTGAAAGCTTGGGAAACTTGTAGAGATAGGACTTGAGTCATCGATGGTTATTGGATGCTTCGAGATAAGTCCAAGGATTAAAAATGACATAGCGATTCTATGGTCCAGCGCAGTGCTGACAGTACAGTCTCCTTGTATGTGGCTAGATCCAGTAACAAGCAATTCATCGTCAGACTCAGTTACTTTAACCCCGGCAGAAGCTAGGCCTTCAGCCATTAGTGCTATTCGATCACTTTCTTTTACTCGCAACTCCCCTATGCCCCGCATTCTTGTTTGACCTTCAGCCGCTGCCGCTGCGATAGCTAGAATTGGGTACTCATCTATCATTGAAGCAGCACGAGCTGGAGGAACATCGATACCCTTTAGGGTCGAGGTGCGAACTAAAATATCTCCAACGGGTTCGCCCCCTACGTCATGCGTATTAACTACTTCTATATCACCCCCCATTTCCTGCAGTGTTGTGACTAGTCCTGCTCGAGCTGGGTTAAGTCCTATATGATTGAGACGAACTTCTGAGTCCGGAGTAATGAGAGTAGCCACCATTGGAAATGCGGCCGATGAAATATCTGCGGGAACGTCTACGTCTATCGCACATAACTCTGGTTGGCCCACTAAGCGCACTTCCCATCCATTTTCACCGATTGCTAGGCCACTCTGTATTGTTGCACCCATGCGGGAAAGCATCCGCTCGGTGTGGTCACGGCTCATGACGGGTTCAACAATTCGAGTTTCGCCCGGTGCGGCAAGCCCAGCTAACAGCAAAGCCGATTTCACTTGGGCTGAGGCTACAGGAGAGGTGAAGTCTAGAGGCATTGGGTTTGCGGCACCTCGAATTGCCATTGGCAATCTTCCATTAGACCTTGTCCAGAATTGAGCTCCCATCATGGTTAGAGGTTCCGTCACTCGTGCCATTGGTCGAGAGCGAAGTGATGCATCTCCTGTCATAACGGCAAAGTTTCTGCAGCCAGCTATAGCACCTGCTAATAGCCTTGCAGCTGTGCCGGAGTTACCCATGTTCAAAATATTTTCTGGCTCTTGAAAGCCTTGAACGCCAACGCCATCAATATGCCACTCAATGCTTGCCTCTACTCCGCGACGTTCAATAGTTGCACCGAGCTGCCTTAAGGCTTTTGCCATGTCGATGACATCTTCTCCTTCGAGAAGTCCTGTCACGCAGGAGTGTCCTACAGCCATTGCATTCAACAAAAGTGAACGATGAGAAATTGACTTGTCACCCGGCGGACGAATATTTCCCTTCAGGCCCGTTTTGGCTTGAATGGCGAATAGTGGAGCTGCGAGCTTCGCGGTGGAGAAGGGGGATCCCATTTTGGTTTTAAGTCTCCTACTATATTCATCTGCGGCGATACGGCGTACAGATGGTATTTGACAGGTCGTGACCTTTCTGGCAATTCCGCGCCGTTGTTTTCTATGGAATGAAGACACATTTGAGTTGGAGAGTTCTTTATGGATCTAGCTGCCCGAGGAAAAAAGCGCCGCTGCTTTGAATGTGGTGATCAATTCTATGATCTATTACGTGATCCGGCACCTTGCCCTCATTGCGGTCATCTGAACCCTCTTGAGGCATATATTGCGGGTAAGCGCACTGAGCCTTCTGAGCCAAAGGTAGCAAAGAAAGACCGTTCCGCTGATGTCGATGATGATCTTGATTTAGATGATGATAGCCTCGGTGATGACGACGATGACGTTGTTTTAGATGACGATGACGACGATGATGATGATGATCCGGAGCTCTCCCGAGTTAACATCGGTGGCGATGACGACGACGATTAGGGGTTGTTCCAGAGGTATTGCGCTTCAAAGCCTTCAAGGTTAAATCGTCGTTGTAGAGTTCTGCTTGTGCAGTGTAAATCGGGGCCATAGCTCAGTTGGGAGAGCGCTTGAATGGCATTCAAGAGGTCAGGGGTTCGACTCCCCTTGGCTCCACCATTGCACCGCGCGACTGAGCTTTAT
>Ga0255751_10005892_pt1 | contig 10874 bp, 12 predicted proteins | sample 071ome_20_FD_179951 | JGI IMG/M metagenome (GOLD analysis project Ga0255751, IMG submission 179951) | Coastal salt marsh microbial communities from the Groves Creek Marsh, Skidaway Island, Georgia - 071412BT metaG (version 2) | ecosystem: Environmental > Aquatic > Marine > Intertidal zone >...
ACCAAACTTATCTTTAACAGGTGGTTTGAAACAAGACCTCAAACCAACCAATCCGAGAATTGCATCTACACCATTTCTCAACAGATTTTCAAAATTAAAGTCCTCAAAGAAACTAAGAATTTTTGTGACTCCTTCGAGAGCAGGTAATACTGCATCATTCATTAGAGAAATGATACCATTAATCATTGCTCCAACTGTTTGATCTGCAACACACTGGACAAAGTTTAATACATTATTTGCTACTGATTTAAGTATTTCTGCAATCAGAGATGTGACCTTACCAACAATCTGATTTGTCAAACATTCAATTAAACACTGAAATGTTTTGAGTGCTGGAACCATTCCGAGTTGTGCTGCAACACCTGCAAGATGTGCTGCTATTGGACTACCTGTAGCGGCAAGAGTTTCTGCATACACCTTAGCATAAAGCATCTTCATTCCTTTGTTGAATAAAGATGCAAGACTTGCCATCACAGTGCTTACCATTCCAGAAATTAATCCGGATACTATGTTAGTAATCTGCTCTGCTCTTTCATCAATTTCTTTATCTATTTCATCTCTAAGCCACTCTATATCTTCATCAAAAAGTGCTTTCTTATTCTGTAACCACTGAGTGAATTGCTCAATAGCATTTTTGATTTTATTGATTGTACCCTTAGATCCTTTATTTTTTTCTTCTTCATTCCCACAAGGAAGTGGAATTGTATATCCATCTGTGCTTGTATATGTTGCTGGATTATCGGGATCAACTCTCTTAGCATCTTTTTGAGATAAACTGCGTGGTGCCTCTAATACACTTCCTTGTGCTCCACTAGTCTGGTCATTCTTAATTACATAAGAAGGTTTTGCTTTAAATGTATCGGCAAATCCTGTGTATGGAGTGAATGGAGTAGGATCTTTACCTGGTTTCGAATTTGATCTACCAAAAGATCCCATAATAACAGGGATTTGTCCATCAGTACCATCAAGAAAGAATCCAACTACAATATCACCTTGAGCGAATTTTATAGTTTTGGATATCATAGCACCACCAGTTCCTACTCCTGGTGGTAACATCACTAATGCCCAAGGAAGATCTTCATCCTTAAGTTGTGCTGTACTGTATGGGTGATGACCCATAATACGCACTTTATATCTGTGTCCCCATGCTATCGGATCGCTTGCATTAAATTTCCAAGACTTTTCACTTGCAATCTGACCTATCCACCAATAGAATCCATCACGACCTAAGAAACTATCTTTTATTAAAAAATCTTCCATATCTTATACGTTTCCGAATTCTCCGTGGGTGTCTCTTATTAGTTTCATAGATGTAAGAGATTGCTCATTATCAAAGAAATGACACAACTCTTTAACCATATATAGACCGCTTTGCTCACGGTCATATCCGTTATCTCCAGAAATTCTTGGGAAATTGCACTGGACAACATCACCAACTTCTAAATCTGTGTTGACAGGTACCGTCATCGACAACTGTTGCATAAACAGAAACTGATACCTAAACATAGACTGTCTCTGATATAATGCTCCAGATCCATTTTGTGCTACTGAAGCACCTTGGTCTATGGTACCAATGCTAGAAACAGTAGAAAAAATTCTACTTGGCATATCTGCAAGAGTAGCACCAGAATCATTTACGACTTTAGGTGCTTCTGGATTTCCAGATCCAAGATTGATTGTTTTATTAGTATAGTCATTGATATTAAATTTTCCCTCTGATGGTTGTGTAAAATAACCTGTCAAAGGATTAAACTCTACAAAGAAACTGGAATATGTACCAAGTCTCAATTTTCTAAGTAAATCTTGATTCTTATCAATTCTATAACTTAGAATCTTAAAATCATCCTTTTCTATAGGATCTGCTGGTGACTGATAGTGAGTGTATGTTGCCTTTGGATTTCCAACACCATCAGAAATTAGTTTATCAACAGACTTAAACTTAAATCCACTCTTTGTTTGATAGAAGAAAAATCCTGCTAGACCTTTAGATGGTACTGCTTTAGCAGCTAACCAAACTAAGATACTAAATGGTTTTCTTAGATTACCATAAAAACCATATTGATTCTGTGTTTCATCAGCATCAACATCTATCTTCAAATGTTCTTTTGCAAGTTTTGTTACAGAATCACTAACTCTAAGATCTCGTGGAAACTTATCATGAACTCTTGTGGTTTCATTAGTAATTGCTTGTCTAGAAACTAAATCAATAACAAATGTTTCTCTTTGATCATCACGAAACACAGATGTTATGGAAGAAACATAAAGATAATCTTCTGCTTTAGTAGCAAAGTCTAATACCTTATTGTGACTACCATTAGGTTTAATCTTTATTGCAACTCTTTCACCACCACGAATTGGAAGACCATTATAAACAGATTCATACTTATCATCGGAACCAGCCACTGTCCCACCAGTATTAACTATCTGCATTCTTGCAGTGATTGTCGGAGAAAATAAATCCTCATAATAATAAATTTCAGTAACACCCAATCTTAGGTCTACTGTTTTCGACCCATCATTAGATTCTATAATAATCTCTTGGTATTCTGATGATTCTCTTGCTGACATTTATGCTAGTTTCAGGTCTATTAGATCTTGTAACACGTTACTATTTACCATAGTAAATCCATTATTATTCTTTATTTGTTGTGGTACTCTTGCTACTGGTTGTGCTACTCTGGTTGTTCTGTTTATAACCAAAAGATTAGTAGTTTCTTCCTCCATGGGTGTAGAAGCAAGCATAGTTGCTCTAGCAGCGTTGGGTTGAGTTGCTGGATTGAATGATACCTTTTGTGCTTTTGAGGGAAGATTGAGTGGTGCTGCTCCACCTGGTCTTATTGGAATATATTGTGCTCCAGGAGGATTGCTAATTATAAACTGGTTATCTTGATTCGTGCCACGCCAAACTGTTCCAGGTATTATTCCATTTCTATCTGCCTGAATATTATTTTTTGGATTGTTATCACTGTTAACTTCTCTAACTGTTGCTGGACTACCTCTAAACTCTAAAGCACCACCAACGAATGATGCTGCACTTGCTTGTCTTGCAGGATCAGTCATAAGACTAATAACTTTTAATAAAGTTGCCTGACTTTGACCAGACCAGGCAGATGCTTCCCCTAAAGATCTTATTGATTTAAATGCCGCAGCACCTCTGTTCCACACTCCAGCAAATTGTGGATTTGCAGCAGTACCAGCAGCAAGAACCTCAGTATAACTATTTCCATATCCAGGAGAAGCAACTCTATTAGCAACTACCTGCATCATATCTGCATACCCCTGGTCACTATTACCTTCGGTAGTAAGTGCTGCAGCAATACGATACATTTCAACAGACTTTGGATCAGGATATGGTCCTGCACTTCCAGTTTGATTAGTTGTAGATGTTTCTGTCTCTGTTTCCTCAGTCTCAACTCCAAGCATTTCTTTTAATTTATCCAATCCAGGTATCTCGAAGTCTTTAATACTCATATCCAAATGATCCAATATTTTTTCTGGTGTATCTAAAGACTGTAATTTTATGATAAATCTAGACACTTGAAGTTGCATTCTTTTGAATATAGTTTGCATAGAATCTAAATAACCATCAAATGTAGTTTTTAAATTATCAAATCCAAAATTTGTTATACTGGTTAAAATTTCACCAAATCTTTGTGGCAATCCAAGGAAAAAGTTAGAAACACCACCAACAAAATCTTGAAGTATTCTAAAATACTTTTGCATCCTTTCGGTTAAATTGGTAGCAAGTTTTATAATCTTTGGTAGATTTAATATTGCCCAACCGACAAGAAGTGTGCCAACATAATCAAGGATTCTTCCCAAGAAACCTTTGGTACTATTCATCACAACTTTACCAGTTCTTCTAACAATACCAGTAACTTTTCCTGCTTCAAGAATATCTTCTCTTTCTCTTCTTAAGGTTGCTTCTCTTCTCTTCCTAAAAAGACTTGATCCCAGTGCTAATGACTTTCTTTTGTCTCTATTACTTTCCAATAAAGATTTTGATATTGTTGCGGAAGATGACTGTGCTTTTCTTACACTCTCACCAAGAGAATTTACAGATTTATTAATACTTTTTAGGTTAAGTGATGACCCTAATGCTAGTGTAGAATTTGCCATACTATCCTACCACGTTATATTGTACTTGCGAATAACTTAAATACATATTCGACATATTCATACTAATTAATGATGGGAGAGATGTTGCTGAACCAGAAGCAGATGGAACATTTTGCTGACCACCCTGTGTTCCACCATCAACATTTACCACATTAACTTTTGGTACAGCTTTAGTTTTTTTGACCAAGGAATCAAATAATGTATCCTTCGTCATTCCCAGTTGTGGTAAAAATTGCTCAGCAGTTGGTCCTATCTGCTGATATGCCATGTTTGCCAAGAATGGTAATCCAATACTGGCAGCAAGACCATATGGACCTGTCAACCCAATTAATCTTGGAAGTAGTGCCAATCCACCAGCAGTCAATGATTCACCAACACTACCGCCAGTAAAGAAGTTAATAATTGCTGCAAGTGGTCCAGCAAGTCTTGGTGCAGGAACACCTGGTGATCTTCCACCCGTTGTTGGAGCAGCTGCTGGTCTTCCCTGACCTAAAGCTGTTAATGCACCTGCAGTCGCTGGTGCTGCTCCTGGTATTGCTGCTGCCGCTTGACCTGCTCTTGATGCTGCTGCAGCAGTTAGTCCAGGAATGGTTATTTTACCAAAAAAATCTTTAATACCTACGAGCACACGCTTTATCACACCCAACACTGCTTGGATTGGTTTAGTAATCAGATTTCTAGATACAATTCTAGAAATTAGAGTAATTACTCTAAAAAGTACAGATAAAACTGTACTAAATCCACCGTTTATTCCTAAGAATATACTACCAACAATGGCAAGATCTTTAACTATCTTATCACCAAGATTTTTAAGACTAAACTGACCTTTTTCAGATAATTCGGATGTTGATTTTAAGATCCTATTGAGTAAGAAACCTCCCAATAAAACATTAAAAAATTGTCCAAGATTGAAGAGAGCACCTTGTGCCTTTGCACCTACTTTCTGAATTGGTGCAACTAATGCTGCTTGTATCTTAGACTCTACTTGACTTTCCTTCCCTTCTCTTATCTGCCTTTCTGCTAATATTCTTTCCTGGTTTGCTTTCTGTTGTTCTTTTAAATTCTCAATAGCAGAAGACTCTCTAATTTGAGTACCAATACCTTGAAGAGATACTGAAAGTATACTAACTTGCTGTGCAATTCTTGACAGAGAATTATTTACATTCGAAAGGGCAAGTTGATTTTGTCTGAGTGCAGCAGTAGTATCAGCATTATCTGCCTGTTGCACTCTTTCCTGTGGAGTGCGACCTAAAAGGGTATATGGTGATATTCTGCCTCTAATTGGCTCAGCCATTTAATTCTGCTTGTCTTTGTTTTAGATTCTCTTCTTCAATGTATTGTTGGAGAAGAGTAAGATAAACTTCTCTTTCCCAAGGAATCATATTTTCAAGTTCTGTCAATGAATATTTATGATGCTGCATCAAGGCAAAATTGACTTTATAGTATGACTCAAGGTCTTCATGAGCCATACTCACCCGAAAAAAGCAGTCAATCCCTCCAGAACAATATCACTTTCAACACCAGTCTTTGGATTTTTAACAGTAACTGTATGAGAAAGTTTAGGCATAGTTTCAAAGAAGGTTTCAATCTCTTTAAATTGTTTAGAACTCAACTGCTCCAAAAATTCTCTCAATTCCTTTTTAGTGCAGTCTGCAGCAGCCCATGATTCCTCTTCAGAATAAACCTGCTCAACACAAGACGAAATCAAATCAAAAGTATTGTCAACACTAATCTCTTCAGAGCTAAAGTTATTCTTAATAAATTCGTTAAGAGATGGATACTTCATACGAAGAATCAACTCATCATCAAGTTTAATGTCTCTAGTATGATTCTCTCCTTTTTGTACCTTAATATCATCTAGACTGATAGTAGTAGGAATCTGCGTAACTCCATCATCAGGACAGGTTACCATCACTTCTACATCTTCACCAACAGACTTGCCTCTGATATTGAGGAAGAGATATTCAATATCGAATGTAGATAGTTGCTCTACCTTAATACCACGAGTGATGATACAACTAGAGATAACATCTTTAATTGCATTGGTAATCTGCTTCTCATCTTCACTTTCCATTGCAATGATGAGAATTTTTTCTTCTTTGACTAGAAAGGGTCTATACTTAACTTTCTTTCCAGTCGAAGGTAATTCCAACTCATATGTTGGTGTAGAGATTTTTGGTAAAGGCATAACGACCCAAAGATTTCAGATATGATTATTTATTATGCTCCACCAAAATCATTTAAGGTAATTACATCAGGAAGAGTAACATCTCTTCCGTTAATATCAAAAACTCTATTTGGATCAAACTCACCTTCGCCCAACGCAGCTCTAGTCGCTCTATTTAAATCACTTCCAGGATCGTTAAAGGATCCAGATAATGGTTGTCCAGGTTCTTTATTATTATCAACACCTCTACGAAGTGAGTAACTATCAAACTTACCAGCAATGTATCTATCAAAACTAAAGGTCGCAGTTGCTTTCAATACATCAGAGTTTTCATACTTAACAGGTGTTGAAGACAAATCAATCGGAAACATTCCATAAAAAGTATATTCTATTTCCTCTTTATAGTCTCTATCAAACTTAATAATCTTTGTTTGATTTGACTTATAAGAGTCTGGATACTCCATTCTGTAATAATATCCAGCATTGCCTTGACTCTGCCCAGAACCATTACCAATGAATTCCATCCAGTGGTCTAAGAATTTTAGTGTCTTGTATTCATTATCAACATAAAATTCTAACTGAATCTGTGTGAATAGTCTAGTGTGTGCCATTTTTTCAGACACACCCATAAAGTTTCCAACAATATCAGCAGTAGCCAATCTGCTTCCAGGCAATACCGCAGAATAGCAAAGAAGACCTGAAGTTTCTGTGATGAATCGATATCCAACTCCACGCACATTTAGGTGCTGTCTCAATGGAAGTGGCAGTCCAGCAAATATCACCTGGTAGTGAGATGTTTGCGCTAAATTTGTTAATGTTGGTTTGAAATCAGATATTCTACGGGGTCTTACCACTCTAAATACCTTATACGAGTCTTACATTATTAAGTATTTAGATGTCATATAAAGGAAAATATCAACCTTCATATCCAAAAAAATACATTGGCAATTCTCAGAATATCATTTACCGTTCTCTCTGGGAGAGAAAATTTATGAGATATTGTGATATGACCCCAAGTATCTTGGAATGGGGCAGTGAAGAAATGTTTGTGTGGTATATGTCTCCAATAGATAAAAAACCACATCGATATTTCCCAGACTTCTATATTAAAGTCCAAGAAGCAAATGGTAAGGTAAAGAAATACATTATTGAAATCAAACCTCAAAGACAAACTTTACCACCAGAAAAACCGAAACGTCAAAGTAAAGGTTATCTGCGTGAGGTTTATGAGTATGCTAGAAATCAGGCAAAGTGGGAAGCAGCAAAAGAGTGGTGTTTAGATAGAGGGTTTGAATTTAAGGTCTTTACAGAAAAAGAACTAGGCATTAAGTAATGGCAAAAAAAGAAACTCTTCTTCAATCACAAAGAAGAAAACTTGCCGAACAGAGAGCATCAAAAAGACCAACAGATACTGATACTAATCGCAATCGAATTCGTGGAATAATGGACGATTTGATTGGTATTGAAGATCCTGATGATGTTATGGTTGAATTGTTGAATGTCTTGCAAGAAGGTCCTAAAGTACCTCAGGTTGGTAAGTTATACATCTTTGTTTATAATGCCAAAACACCTCTAATCCGTTATGACCAAAATCCTTTTGTTGCTGTAACTGATATCTTTCCTTGGGGATTTCGTGGAGAAAACTTTCACTGGCGTGAAGTGAGGCAATATACTTGGAGTGAAGTTGCTGGTGGTCTTTATGAGGTTTATCCAGCAGAAGTGAGAGATCTTAGTGCCTTAAATTTTGCTAACATCCGTCTAAATAGATAAAAAAGGGTAAATGGCAATACCACCATCAGGTAAAACTGAAATGATTGCTGCAAATCGTGCAAGAGCTGCAGCAAATAGGAAAACTAATGGTAAAAAAGATCCTCCCACTAGGGGAAAGGGTGGTGCTGAAAAGAATGATACTACCCTCAGATATCCTTATGCAATGTTGAAAGACAATACCGACTATTTGAGAATTGATATTGCCACATATCAGCCTCCTGGTCTCAATTTATCAGATTCAGTAGCAGATGGTCCACTTAATGAAATTACAAAGGATGGGAAAAAAGAAACAAAAACTGTAAAAACAATAAACACAAAATTCTCACTAGAAACTGGTTCTAAAGTTAATAGAGCATCTTTAAAAAAACCAAAGCAAACAATATATCTACCAATTCCACAACAACTATCTGACAATACATCAGTTTCATGGGGGGATTCAGGATTAAATGCTATTGAAGCATTTGGTCTTTCTACAACTGCAGATGTAATTAATAATGGACTTGAAGGTGCTCTTAGAGCTTTTGCACAAGGTTCTGATGCTTTAAAACTTCTTTCTACAGACCCTCAACTACAAAATGCCTTAGTAACTGCTCTTTCTGGAACAGCAGTTGGTACTCTTGGCGGAAATGTTAGTGGGTCTCAACTTGTTTCTAGAGCAACTGGTCAGGTATTCAATCCAAATCTTGAGTTGCTATTTGAAGGTGTTAATATTAGGTCTTTCCCATTTTCATTTGAGTTCTTCCCACGAAATCTAAAAGAAGCAGACCAAGTAAAAAGAATTATTAGATCTTTGAAGATGTCAATGAGTGCCAGAAAAAATGCTTCAGGTGGTGAGATATTCATTTCTGCACCTGATGTTTTCCAACTCACTTATATGAAAGGAGGAAGAAAACATCCATTCTTGAATACTTTCTTACCAATGGCACTCACTAGCGTCAATGTTGTCTACACTGGGTCTAATACATATTCAACATTCCATGATGGCACACCAACACACATGAGAATGGATTTGACATTCAAAGAACTCAATCCAGTTTACTTCGAAGATTATGATGAGAAGAATGCTAAAATCGGAGTTGGTTACTAATGTCATACTTCAGAGAACTACCAGACTTATACTATCAGTCACCACTTTCTACTCGCACTTCTTCTACAGAGTATGTGCGTATTAAAAATTTATTCAGACGAGTAAAACTTCGTGATGACTTACAAAATGTCTTTACTCTCTTTAATAAGTATGAGATCGGACATGGAGAAAGACCCGATACAATCGCAGAGGATTTGTATGGGTCTACTGATTTAGATTGGGTTGTAATGATGTCTGCTGGTATTATCAATCTGCATGACCAATGGCCACTTTCAGATTATGACCTTTATCGTTATGCTGATAATAAGTATGGAAATGATTTGAATGCAATTCGTTTCTATGAGACAACTGAAGTAAAAGATGCATCTGGAAGACTTATTCTTCCCAAAGGTAAGATTGTTGACTCAAACTTTACAATTCCAAATCCAGATAATACTGCATTAGATTTAAATCCAGTAACTGGAATTACAAACTACGAATACGAAACAAGATTAAATGATGATAAGAGACTGATTTATATCTTGAAACCAGAGTATCTTCAACTCTATCTGAATGATATGAGAAGAATTATGCAGTATGAAAAGTCTTCTCAATACATCAATAGAAGACTTGCTTCAACAGAGAATACTAGAAATACCTCACCACAATAGGTCGAGATTCTTATCAAACACCATCACATACCTGTGTTTACGGGAGCGATTTTTCCATTCTCCAACACACCCTTTAACAGAACCTCGGGAATGCTTTGTTCCGTCTGCAAAGTAGAAATCTTTCTTTGGTTCTGATAGACCGCAATACCTAAAATTGCAAGCCCGATAAATTGTGCCGTTATGATAGTCGCTATCAGCGTATGAGATGATTGCTTTGACTTCTGTGTCTTTTCTAAGTCTCTTAATCGCCTTTGAAACGAACCAAGAAGTGATATTATACTCTCCCTGCTGAGTATCGGGGTGGATACAGAGCCTTGAGAGCTCGAAGAGTCCTTGTTGTTCATGACGTTCTAACCCAAACGCACCTTTAGCAATTTCTGGAACAGGGAGTCCAGTAAAGATACAAACTCCCTGAATGCCTCCAATATTTAGAGGTGAAAAGTCATTTTTCTTATATAAACCGTAATTGTAACCAGATTTGAAATCTTTTGAAATATCTTTAAGATAATGATATCTCAAAAGTAGATCTGCTGATTGTGATTTGGTTACACGGTCTATATAAAAATCTGATTTCATAACATTTTTTCTAACGCATTTCTAGTGTCAACACCAGAGAAATGATTCTTTAACGATTGTATTTGTTCTCTGAATAGAGACTCTGGACAACGCTGTCTACCAAGATTAAAAAGTCTTAAAGCAATAACAACATTTTCTGGAATATATCCAAGAGACTCATCTAGTCTTTCTAAACTTGGAGCAAGAGGATTAGGACTTATGAAAATACTTTGTGGATCAATAGGAAAACCTGTCCAATAACACCTGCCGTTTTGTTTGGCAAATTGATGAATAAGATACTGCTCGTCAATAGTAACATCTAATGGTTCTGTCCTCTTGATTCCATTTTTCTTTTCTTGTCCAGGACGAGCAGCAGTTCTTGCTTTTTGGACAAGTGCTTTCCAAGGATTTTTCATAATAATAAAAAAAGATAATGAAACCGCAGAAGTAACTCTGCGGCTTCGGATTTGCTTACACGGTCTATTGTGTAATCAGACTTCACTCGTCGGCAAGGCGGGCGAAATAG
>Ga0255751_10005914_pt1 | contig 10845 bp, 16 predicted proteins | sample 071ome_20_FD_179951 | JGI IMG/M metagenome (GOLD analysis project Ga0255751, IMG submission 179951) | Coastal salt marsh microbial communities from the Groves Creek Marsh, Skidaway Island, Georgia - 071412BT metaG (version 2) | ecosystem: Environmental > Aquatic > Marine > Intertidal zone >...
AAAGTTTGTTCTGTATTACGGTCACGAGAGAGTATGGTACAAATATATTAAATTTGGTTTAACTAAAGGAACAAAAGAATGAGTTTTGATTGGCAAAAGCCTACAGCACAAATGCTAGGCAGATGGCAGCCGTGGCACGATGGTCACACTGCCTTATTTAAAAAAGCACTTATGGAAACAGGACAAGTGTGTATAATGATCCGCGATGTAGGCGGCATTGTTGGACAAGATGCAGGTGCAGGCCGTACAGTAGCACAGGATGATAATCCTTTTGATTTTGAAGAAGTTTATACTAATATCGAAATGGGATTGGCAGAAGAAGGCTTTACATATGGCATAGAATATGTTATAATGAAAGTTCCTAATATTGTAGATATTAGTTATGGTCGAGGTGTAGGTTACACATTTACTCAACACGATCTCGGCGAGGAAATTCATAACATAAGTGCTACACAAATTAGAGCCAAGTTGAGAGAAGAAGGAAAACTTTGAGTTGTAGAAAGTTAAAAAACGGACTACAGGTTCCTGAACTTAAACGTTCAGTAGAGCTAATTGTAAAAACAAAATGTCCGACCAAATGGAAACTTGTAGATCTTGAAACAGGTGAAGAATACGTAGGAACTTCACCTCACGAAAATGATATGTACTGGAAAAAAGTAAAAGATGCCTGATATTGATATAGACTTTGCCGATAGAGACATAGTGTTGTCGAAAATACAGCATCGTGTTGCTAAACTTGACAGTGAAAAGAAACATAACACTGGTGTCTATGTTACTGAGATTCCACATAACCCAATAGATAATCTGAGCACAATAGATTACAAGACCGCAGAAGAACGTGGTTACTTTAAATTAGACTTTCTAAATGTAAGCATTTATAAAGATATAAAAGATGATAAACACTTAACACAACTCATGGAGAAGGAACCACAATGGGAGCTATTGGAGCACGACGACTTCACGAACTTAGTATTTCACGTCGCAGGGCATGGCGACATATTGCGAACTATGCAGCCAAGGTCAGTGGAGCAACTAGCAGCAGTACTAGCAATGATACGCCCAGCGAAGAGACACTTAGTTGGACAACCGTGGGATACGGTGATGAAAGACGTGTGGATGAAACCGACCAACGATGATTATTACTTTAAGAAAGCACACGCTGTTGCCTACGCAGTAAGCGTAGTAGTACATATGAATTTATTATGCGAGCAATTACAAGATTTATGATTTTGCTTTTCTTACCAACTGAACACTTTTACGTTTAACACGCTTTATTGATAAATTATTTAAATTTACAGTTGGTCCTACACTGACTTTAACGTCCTTACTGTTCATAGTAATTAAACAGTATTTGAATTTTTCCATTTCTTTACGTAAGAATATATTAATAGGAATCATACGATTTGATTCCCACCACCAAGTTTCACCTAGGTCTAAAAACTCTTGTTTCTCTTCTACTGAGTTTATATCTGTATAAACGTACATAGAAGTAACGTATTGGTCTTGATTTACAATGACCCCTACGTATTCGGCCCCTCCGTAGGTGACCACACTAATAAATGGAAAGTTTGTTTCTATATCTTTTAATAACATGTGGTTCCGATAAATACATTATGCAATTAATACCTAGATATTTAGTCAATAATAGAATTACCATTATAGCTAATGAAGCAGGATTCATTACGGAGTATAGACCAGTGTATCAAAGACAAATAAAAGTTTATAAAGGTATAGACAATACCTTGCAATTTAGATTACTTAACGCAGATCAAAAACCAATAGATGTAAGTTCTTACACGCCAAAGTTTGTTGCATTTGACGAAAGCAATCAAATGGTCATAGAACACAATGCTACTCAAATATACAATGATGACAGTGCAGCAACTAGAGGTTTATTTGAAGTTACAATATCTGAAAACGATTTGCTTAATATAAAAAGTCAATACTTAAAATACAATGTGTATCTGGTAGATAGTAATAACGGCAAAACACTGACATACGCTGATTCTCACTTTGGCGGATGCGGAACTATCTATGTAGATCCTTGCCAAATGCCTGGACCGCTTGACAGTTACTCAGTCACTACATTTACACAATACAGCCAAGGTGAAGATTTATGGTATAGTGAATCTATAACTGCTGAACCTGCAATAAATGGCAATGAAGCATTGCACACTGCTGCAATATATACTGATACGTTTGCTGGAGACGTAGTAGTGCAAGCAACACTAGATAATCAAATAACTGGCACAACTAAGTGGGCGAATGTTGCTACAGCTACTTTATCAGGTAGTGAAACAGAACCAACACCTATTAACTTTACTGGAGTCTTTAGTCATTTAAGATTTAAGACAGAAGTAGATCCAGCAACAATTTCTAAAATACTTGTTCGAAACTGATTGACTTTCTTATACATCGATAGTATAATAATACTATGAGTGTAGTAAGCGATACAGTTCTGACATACTTGCCAGCAAAGCGAAAGCAAACGCCAAGCGGCTGGCTATCCTTTAATGCTCCGTGTTGCCATCATAACGGCCACGCAGCTGACACTCGCGGACGTGGTGGCTTAATAAGCAACCCGGATGGAGGCGTAAGTTATCATTGTTTTAACTGCGGCTTCAAGGCATCCTGGCAACCTGGACGTAACTTCTCACACAAGATGCGCAAGCTCTTGCAATGGACAGGGGCACCTGACGATATAATCAACAAGGTCGCACTTGAAGTGATGAGAGAGAACGAAGGCGTAGAAGCACAAACACGCATAGCGGAATTGCCCTCGTTCAACACTGTACCGTTGCCAGACGATGCTGTTAGACTTGCAGACCATCAATGGGCCGAAGTAGGTACTATACCAGAGCGTATGGTTAATGTGTTCCAGTATATGCTAGAGCGCAACCTACGTATAGATGACATTGACTATCATTGGTCACCTGGCCTAGGTTATCGTGATAGGCTTATTATTCCTTTCTATTATGAAGGTAGAATAGTAGGCTGGACTGCTCGTGCTATCACACCAGACAAGAAGCCTAAGTATCTTACTGAGGTGCAACCTGGTTATGTGTTTAACTTAGATGAGCAACGACATACTAAGGTGTTTGCTATTGTATGCGAAGGACAACTAGATGCTATACACGTAGAAGGTTGCGCACTAGGCGGATCAGAAATAAGTGACCAACAAGCAATGCTGTTAAATAGATTACAAAAACAAATTATTGTTGTACCTGATAGAGATAAGGCAGGAAGCAAACTTGTTGAACGTGCTATCGAATTAGGATACAGCGTAAGTATGCCTGATTGGACAGATGACATAAATGACATAGGTGACGCTGTACAACGCTATGGTAGATTATACACACTACATAGTATTGCTACAAATGCAGACGAGTCACCTTTGAAGATTAGATTAAGGGCAAAGAAATGGTTTGGTTAAAAAAGATTTGGTCATGGATTACGTGGCCTTATAGATGGATTAGAGACGAACTGAAATATAGAAAAAAGATGAAAGAACTTAGAGAAAAGGATCCGTACATTTACAAATGAAATGGTTTCTGGTTTATATAGTGGTAAGCAGTCAAGGTAATTCATTATCTATTGACATAGGATCATATGATAATATGATAGATTGCTTTTTTGCAAGAGAGCAATTAACATTAGATCTGGGCAGGGTAGATGGACACTTTCCACACGGAAGTCAAGCAGTTTGTATTCCTACTGATATAAAGGTTGATAAATGATAACTTGGGGAATAAGCGCAAACAGTCATGACGCTGCCTTAGCGGTGTTTGTTGATAATAAATTAGTATTTGCAAGCCACTCTGAACGTTTTAGTGGTATTAAAAATGATGCACATCTTAACTACACTTTAATTGCTTATGCAAGAACATGGGGAGAACCTGATGAAGTTATTTGGTATGAAAAACCCTTTAGAAAAACTCTTAGACAACTTAGAGCAGGGCAAGGATGGCGATATAGTGAGAATAATATCAAACGTTATCTTGAAGGCTATGGCATTAGTGCTCCTATTAGGTATAGCAGTCACCATCATAGCCATGCTGCCGCTGGTTATTATACTAGCCCTTTTGATAATGCCACTGTCGTATGTATTGATTCAATTGGAGAATTTGAGACCCTAAGCGTTTGGAATGCACAGGGTGACAATATGAAGCGGGTATATAGCCAAGGGTATCCACATAGTGTAGGATTGTGGTACAGTGCTATGACGCAACGTGTGGGCCTCAAACCTAACGAGGACGAGTACATTCTTATGGGCATGGCAGCATATGGCGACCCTAGTTACTTTTATGAAGATATACGCAAAGACCTAATTGATCTTGATATACGTAATGGTTACAAAATAAAATTAAAACAAAATTTACACAGAGGATGTAAGTGGTGGAAGCCTGAAATTACTAAGCAACAAGATATGTTCCATATTGCTGCCGGCACCCAAGCGGTTTATGAACAAGCCCTATCTCAAGTTTTACATAAGGCCAGTAAAGATTTACCTAGTCGTAACCTTGTGTTAATGGGTGGGTGTGCATTAAATTGTAGTGCTAATAGTTTAGCGTATCAATTTTTTGACAACGTATGGATTATGCCTAACCCGGGTGATGCAGGGTCAGCAGTGGGTGCAGTACTGGCTCACAAAAAGTTACGTATAGAGTTAGATAATGTATATCTAGGATATAATATAGAAGGCGAGTACCCTGTTAAGAAGTTGCTGAGAGAGCTAAAGAAGAACGGCATAGTTGGAGTAGCTAACGGTCCTGCTGAATACGGCCCTAGGGCATTAGGTAACCGTAGCTTACTAGCTGACCCACGTACAATAGAAAACAAAAAGAAAGTGAATGAAATTAAACAACGTCAGCAGTTTAGACCATTTGCTCCTGCTATCCTAGAAGAATACGTAGATGAATATTTCGAAGGGCCTACAGGACCTTACATGCAATTCACTGCAAGATGTAAAGACCCTGATATGATACCAGCAGTTATTCATCAGGATGGAACAAGTAGGGTACAAGTTGTAAAGAATGACGGTAGTGGCTTTAGACGATTACTAGAAGAGTGGCACAAACAAACAGGATGTCCTGTGTTGCTGAATACTAGTTTAAACATCAAAGGCAAGCCTATGGTAAATGATGAAAGTGATGCAAAAGAGTTTGCAAAGAAATATGGTATCAAAGTTTATTGACATTAGTAGCAAAAGAAGATATAATACAGTATGACTAGACAAAATGCAGATTACGGATTTGATATACAAAAAGTATATCTAGAAATGATGCTTACTGATGCAGAAACATTTGTAAGATGTCAAAGTGTGTTTAACGATCAAGCGTTTGATAGAAAACTACAAGAGCCAGCAAAGTTTATAAATGATTATGTAGTAGAGCATAATGCTATGCCTACGTTTGATATGGTAAATGCTGCAACAGGATCTAGTTTAAAACATCCAGGTGATTTAGCAGAGAATCATTATGATTGGTTGTTACAAGATTTTGAAACGTTTAGCAGACACAAAGCACTAGAAGCAGCCATACTTAAAAGTGCTGACTTACTAGAGAAAGGTGAGTATGGCCCTGTTGAAGACCTTGTTAAGAAAGCTGTTCAAATTGGTTTGCAAAAAGATCTTGGTACTGATTACTTTGCGGATCCTAGGTCGCGTCTGGAGGCGATCAAAGACAAGAACGGACAAGTAAGTACTGGATGGGCAAGTCTTGATAAGAAACTGTTTGGTGGATTTAACAGAGGCGAACTAAACATCTTTGCAGGTGGCTCTGGTTCAGGTAAGAGTTTGTTCTTAGCAAACATGGGTGTCAATTGGGCACTTGCAGGAATGAACGTACTGTATCTAACATTTGAACTTTCAGAGAACTTGGTTAGTATGCGTATTGACAGTATGGTAACTGACATTCCAAGCCGCGACATTTTTAAGAGCATTGAAGACGTTGAAATGAAAGTCAAGATGATTGGCAAGAAGAGTGGCGCTGTACAAGTAAAGTATATGCCAACAGGCAAGAATGCAAATGACATACGCTCTTATATCAAAGAATATGAAATTAAAACAGGACGTAAGTTTGATGTAATACTTGTTGATTATCTAGACTTGATGCATCCAATTGCTGCTAAGATTAGTGCAGAGAATTTGTTTGTCAAGGACAAGTATGTATCAGAAGAACTTCGTAACTTGGCTATGGAACTTAACTGTATCTTTGTTACAGCATCACAGTTAAACAGAAGTTCAGTAGAAGAAATTGAATTTGATCACTCGCATATCTCGGGTGGTATTTCAAAGATCAATACAGCAGATAACTTGATTGGTATCTTTACTAGTAGAGCTATGCGTGAGCGTGGTAGGTATCAAATACAGTTAATGAAGACACGGTCAAGTTCAGGTGTTGGTGCAAAGGTTGATCTAGAGTTTGATGTAGATAGTTTGCGTATCAGAGACCTAGCAGAGGACGAAGACGATCAAGGATTTTCAAAACCTAAAACAAACATCTATGATCAGATCAAGAGAGGCTCATCACCTACAGCACCAGACGAAGTCAAAGAAGATCCTACACTGGGAGACACAGTAGGTAAGATACGTGCTGAAACAGATTCAACTAAACTAAGACAGTTCCTCAATAACCTAGGTGCTGAAGATTAATCGTTTTTACAAATACAAATAAACTGCGCACTTAAATAATACACAAGGAGATTGTGTATGCTAAAACTTATTAACGACGATTGGACACTAGGCTATGTAAAAGATGATCCTGTTCGACCTCATCTTCCTATGGCTTGGAGGATCACAAATGGTCGTGAAGTTTATTGTCTTGAAGATGACGAAGCAGGAGTTGCTAGAGCTGTAGTATGTGTAGCATATACTAAAGGTGTTGCCACAGACGAAGCATACCTCAACGAACACTGGCAAGACCCTGACACTGCTATGTTCTACACAGTGTGGAGTTATGACAAAGGTGCAGGTAGAGAAATTATCTTTGATACAGCAGCAGTAATACAACGTGAGAAGCCACACATCAAACGCTTTTGCACACTGAGTCCATTGACCGAAATGGCTGAGAAGTTTCATTTACGCAATGGTGCTTTATTCCTACAGCGCGGCGAAACCTGTCAAAACTTTGAGTACTCGTTATGAGATACTATCTCTCCTCTTGTGAATACAAGTGGAGCCATGCAGATACACACATGGAAGCCATGTGGGTTATGCGAGAACTGGGTGAGGATCTATACAAACTGATAGAATCAAACGGTTGGCAATGGAAACTGCAACGCAGCAACAGCCAATCACTGCCCGGTGATATCTACTGTCGTTGCGACATATATGTAGAACTAGACGATGACAAACATGCAACACTGTTCAAACTGAGTTGTCCTCAAGCAGTATGCGTAGAGCCAGAATGATAAATACCATATGCATTTGAGACAATTATCTATACTGCTTGAAAAAGATCGAGCATTTACAAGAGGAAAACAGGTTGATTGGAACCAGTTCAAAGCCAGCCTAGCAGCCAGCGGACACAAGTTTGGCTCTGGTGATAGATTTGATGCTATTGTTTGGCTAGGCATGGCTGGCGATCCTAGTGGCAAGATGCAAGGCGATTATGCAAAGCCTGCAAGACTGTATCATGAAAAACCCCTGTATGGTATTGTGGATGCTGCTGGGTTCTTTAATCCAATGACAGGAGCGATCAGCATAAATCCAGAAGACTATCCTACCTGGGACGGGTCAATGAGTGCTACACTGGCACACGAACTGCGACACAGAGGCTTCCACATCGCAAGCAAGATAAGTGCCTTAAAGAACAACTTTCCTGATGATGTCAAGAATGACATTGCAAACTTTGGCCTCGATGGCGACAAGTGGAACGCAGAACACAAGATGCTGTATGCTATCGGATATGGTTACTCATACCGCAGGTTCAAGAGTCGCGATGAAGTCAATTACTGGAAGGCTCGTTATCTAGACTGTAACACAGTGGTACGTGAATGGCTGCGCACATTTCCAATGCCCAAAGATGCTCCAGCAGCACTGCAAATGGAATTGGAAAAGATGTACGGTCAGCCAGTTGAGCTTGTACCACCTGGCGGATCTCCCAAGACCACTGCTAAACCCATCATAGTTGCACCAGATGTTGCTCGTGATGCTCCTCCGCCAGAGGATGCACAAGACAGACGCAACCTGCTCATACAACAAGCATTGGGAATACTGCAAGGTATCAAAGGTGATCTAGAGGAGCTGGCAGGTGAAGACGATGCTTCCATTATGGGCATGATGTTGCAAAAGCGTCAGTTCCCCAAACTGCAACGCTATGTGCAAACCAAACACGGCCTTGGTCCAGGTGATGAACTGTATGATGCACTGGGCCGTATCAGAAAAATACAACAAGAACTCAAGAAACTCAAGCGCAACTAGACCTACACCATATGGTGAAACTCCAACGCCGACCTCGTAGGGGAGCAGTTGCACGATGCAGCATGGTGCTGGGAAATATCACAGCCCATCCCACAGGCAGATCTACTGCACCACTTTCAAACTCAAAAGCAGCACCAGGTGCGTTCTGTAGTGTTGCTGTGAGTGTAAGACTGCGATAACTGCTGCGACCACTGTTGGAGTCTGGTACTCCGTCCGTGTGCCAGTCATAGCTTTGTCCAGGTGCATAACAACTGATCTGAAATGGCTCTTCTAACCATTGAGGTTCATACTGTGTGTATGGCTCAAACAAACTCCACCAACGCCAATAGTGATCATGATCATTCCAACGATACACTGAGTTTGATCGTATGTGTGTATTCACAACGGCTCTACGACTCACAGTGCCAGGCACACACTTTAGCGCAGTGCGAGCATGATGTATCAAGCTGCTGCACTGATGAGGATCAAACAATTGGAAAGGCTTGCACAACATAGTGTATTTAACACGGCGAAGCCGCCCGCGGTCCGCCAAAAGCCGCAAAGCGGTAAGCACAAATTTCTTAGAGCGCGAAGCGTTTCGCAGAAAAAACGGTAGCGCAGAACTAGTCCTCTTGGCGCACCAGTACTGTGATACTAACTGTGTGCTTACTGTGCGTTTGACTGTGACCATAACGACAGACACATTCCGCCGTGCTGCTTTCGGCGTTAAACAACGATTAGCAAAAAGATGAGTCTTATTCGCACTAGCTACACTGTGCTCTACTGCTAAGAGGCATTAATCTAGTGACACAACTGAGTATCTTGGATTTCCACTTAGTGCTAGTAGTGCAATAGTTCTATCACGCTCTGACTCTAGTGACAGTATAGAGGCTGAGTTTTGTGTAGCATGTATCTTGTGTTTAATGAAAAGATCTATAAGTGCAGCATATGTGTGTGCTTCTTTGAATTCGTTTGAAGGTTCATGCTGTTTGAAATGACGGTATATTAGTTTTATGCTGTAACAGTCTAACACACTTGACTCCTATGAAAGGTGTAGTGCATACAGTGTAGAGCTAGTTACGCTTTTTATAATGTAGCGTATATAACGCAAAGCTCTGACACTGTGTTCGAACTGTCTAAGCACTGTATGCACTACTGTGAGTATTTATACTAGTTCGTTTTTGATCTTTGTGAAAACTTCTTGTACATTAGCACCTGGCACAAGCATAGCACGTAGATCTTCTCTACCTAAACGTGTGAGGTTATCTTTGATGTTATCAAATAGTCCTGCGTTTGCTTCTACTTTGAGTAAAGGTCTGTTATAGTCTTGTAGATCTAATACCCTGTTTATGAGTACTAGTGTGTCTCTAGTATAGCGAATGCGTAACAAACGATGATTAATTAGAGTAGAAGCAACTCCACTGGTTATGAGAGCTGTAACTGTAGATATTGCTATAGTGATGAGATGTGTTGTGTCCATGCTGTATTTATAGCTGCCCGAAATGGGTCCTACACCCAAAAAAATTGCTGCGCAAAAAATTCTAGGGAAGTACTTACAGATTCGAGGTGGTGATTCTAACTCACCACGTTTTTAGAAAAGGAAGAGCTAACGCCCAAATTTTGCGTTTAAAAACAATAACATATAGCCCCGAGGGCCTTGAAAAATTTTTTATTTTTTTCTACCTCGACCGCCGAAAAGAAAAAAGGAGACAGTCTCCTGCCTCCTTCTACGGCCTGCTGTGGTGCCGCGCCACTCAGTCGCTAGGACTAATCTCTAAAGCCTTCGCCCTTTACAAAGTGCTCTAGCCTATGTGTAAGCACTAGCCATGCTAGCCGTAGTATGCTAGTCTCTGCGTATGTGCCTGCTGGTACTTGTAATACATACATTGTTCTGCTCCCTTACAGTGATAGTATCAGTTTGACTGCTCCGACTGCGCACACTATGAGCGCAGCCGTTACTAGTAGATCCCTTAGCATTAGTCTGCTCTACTGCCCATGTATGCTTTGAAGCCTGCACTGCGCAGTACCTCTGCATAAGCCTGAGCACCCACTTCCTTAACGTCCATGCTCTGTCCCATATAGCCTGTAGGGTTCCAAAGCTCGTATGCTTTGCCTGTCCAATCCTTGCGGAAGCCCATAGCTTCTAGAGTCTTGCGCTCTGCTTTGCCCAACTTAGTGTTACCCTTGTGCTCTGGATATACAGTAACCCAAGCAAAGCCACAGTACACAGGCTCACCGTAGGTGTTGCCACCTGTAGTGTTTACCCAATTGTCTAGGAACTCTTGCTGTGCTTTGCGGCATGCACGTTCTGCTTGCTGTGTGATTGTTTGTGTGTCGATGGTTGCGTACATTGTTTAGCCCTCTTGCTTTGTTTAACTTATGCTTACAGTATAGCCTCATTCAGCTACACTGTCAACCTCTAATTGCTCAAAACCTACTGCTGC